>JYMV01000867.1_pt1 | contig 11554 bp, 7 predicted proteins | sample 338911 | NCBI WGS metagenome assembly JYMV01 (sample SAMN03354496, study PRJNA234377) | hydrothermal vent metagenome | biome: Deep sea; feature: Hydrothermal plumes at the Eastern Lau Spreading Center, Western Pacific Ocean; material: Seawater | place: Tonga | collected 2009 | depth 2000 m m
AAAATTCTCGGAAAAATGGATATTGCCGAACGCCGTCGACCTCAAGATGGGCGGATCAAAATCACCGCCGGTGGTAAAACGTTAGATCTCCGAGTGAGCGTCTTGCCTACGAATCATGGTCAAAGCGTTGTCATGCGGTTACTCGACCCCGATAACATTAAGATTGGCGTACGACAATTAGGACTCGGTGAAAAAGACTTCCGCACGTTTACCGAACTGATCAAACGTCCTAATGGAATTGTTCTCGTAACCGGGCCAACGGGTTCGGGGAAAACAACGACTCTGTATGCTGCACTCAATGCAATGAACCGCCCAGACCGTAAGATCATCACGGCCGAAGAGCCCGTTGAATATTACTTGCCGGGTATTAACCAAACCGAAGTGCGACACGACATCGGCTTAGACTTTGCCCGCATCATTAAATCCATGTTACGGCAAGCTCCAAATATTATCCTCGTGGGTGAAATGCGCGACCACGAAACTGCCTCGATGGGTATCCAAGCTTCACTTACCGGTCACTTGGTCTTCAGCACGCTACATACAAACGACGCACCGAGTGCCATTAGCCGGCTGACCGATATTGGCGTTCCAGGCTACCTCGTTGCCTCGAGTGTGATCGCTGTTTTAGCTCAGCGGTTAGTCCGCGTCATCTGCGACCGTTGCAATCAACCCCTTAAATATCCACCCGAGGTCATGCAACAAGCCGGCATCACCGACGAAATGCTCGCAGGCGCAACGCTCATGAAAGGCGAAGGTTGCAACCACTGTAATCGCAGTGGTTATCGTGGCCGTATCGCCGTATACGAAATCATGCGATTAACCCCATCTATCCGTGAACTCATCTTCCAAAACGCTTCGACTGCGAAAATTCGTGCTCTCGCGATTGAACAAGGCATGACAACGTTATATCAAGATGGACTACTGAAAGTTCTCGAGGGGATCACAACACTAGAAGAAGTTTACCGTATCACCAAACGTACCGAACAAGACGAATAAACAACATCTCATATTCTTAGCAAACCTCTCATTTATAAAGAAAACCGATCATGGCAACCGTCCTTATCGACAAGCTGTTAAGTGCCTGCGTAAAACAAGGTGCGAGTGATATTCACATTACCGTTGGGCAACCACCTGTGTTCCGCTTGCACGGCCGGCTGCGCAAACTCGAGACCAAGGTTCTCGATGCCGATGATACGGTGTCGTTGATGAAGAGTATCACACCAGACCGCTGTCAGCGAGAGCTGCAAGAACAGGGCTCTGCCGACTTCGGTTTTGCTTTTGGCGACGCCGCACGATTTCGTGTTTCCGTATTTAAGCAACGCGGTAACATTGCTATGGTCCTACGGCAAATACCTAACGACAAATTAACTCCCGAGCAACTCGGACTCAGTGATGCCATTATTCAATGCGTAAACCGCCCGCGTGGCCTCTTCCTAGTAACTGGGCCAACTGGGTCAGGTAAAAGTACCACGCTAGCAAGTTTGATCAACTATCTCAATGAGACCGTTGACCATCACATTATCACTATTGAAGACCCGATCGAGTTCTATCACGACCATATTAAGTCAACCATTAATCAGCGGGAAATCGGAGTCGACACTCCTTCGTTTTCTGATGCCATTCGTCGTGCCTTGCGGCAAGACCCCGATGTCATTCTCGTCGGTGAAATGCGCGACTTGGAAACTATTGAAGCAGCGATTACTGCCGCCGAAACGGGACACATCGTCTTCGCTACACTGCATACAAATAGTGCTCAAGGTACTATCAACCGAATCATTGATGCTTTCCCCGGTAACCTGCAAGATCAAATTCGTACACAATTGTCAACATCCATCATCGGTGTGCTCGCGCAAACGCTGCTGCCGAAGATAAGCGGCGGTCGAATCGCCGCGTATGAAACTTTGCTCGTAACCCCCGCCATCGCCAACTTGATACGAGAAAACAAAACATTCCGCATCAACTCTGCCATTCAAACGGGAGCAAAATACGGGATGCAATTAATGGACGACGCTCTATTTGAGCTTTGGAAAAGCCAAACAGTCAAAGTCAATGACTTACTGCAAAAAGCACACCGACCCGATGAACTCGCAAAACGCATCGTTGCAGCTCAACACATACAAAGTGAAACAACCGAAGGTGTGCAATAGCAGCGATCTCGTACAACAGAATTAACTCAACGCACTAAACCAAAACCGCTAATCACTAACAGAAAACGATAACACGATGGCACGACAACTTGGACAAATCCTGGTCGACATGGGCTTTATTGATGACGGCCAATTGGAAATGCTTGTCGAAGAACACGGACAACAACCTAGCGTTCAAATCGGTAAAGTCGCTGAAGATATGGGGTTAGTGATTGACACCCAACTTGTCCAAGCTTTGGCTGAACAATTTGATTTGCAAATCGTTGACCTTGGTGAAATCTCAATCGCTGAAGAAATATTGGATGAAATCAGTGAAACCATGGCGCAAATGTATCGCGCTGTACCCGTGCAACTCAATGGAAATCTACTAACGGTTGCCGTCTCGCACCCCGAAAACATTACGGTCGCCGACGAGTTGCGGACATTTCTGGGTCGAGATATTCAATTAGTCGTTTGTACCGAACTCGAAATCGATAATATGCTCGAGGAGTTCTATGACTCAAAGCGAGAAACTATCGAAAGAATTGTTGCTGACCTAGAAGAAGATAATGAACTGAAGCAGCAAATCGAAGCACTAACGACAGGGCCAATTGACCTAACCGGCGCTGAAGCTTTGGCCGATAGTGTACCGGTGCGAAAATTGCTCAACATGGTTCTGCTGCTGGCAATTAAAGATCACGCATCCGATGTTCACTTCGAACCATTTGAAGATGAATTCCGCATTCGAATTAAAGCCGACGGCGTATTATACGAAATGGTGCCACCACCGCGTCACCTGGCATTCGCGATCACGACCCGCATCAAGGTGATGGCCAATCTGGACATCGCTGAACGGCGGTTACCTCAAGATGGACGCATCGAACTCGTTGTCGGTGGTCACCCAGTCGACCTCCGTGTTAGTGTTCTGCCAACGATGTTTGGCGAATCAGTTGTATTGCGAATATTGGACCGCAGTGTGGTCTCGCTAGAACTTGAAAATGTTGGCATGGATGACGAAATGATGGCTGGCTTTAGAAAAGTCATCGGAAAGCCCAATGGGATCGTGCTAGTAACGGGACCCACTGGATCCGGTAAAACAACGACACTCTATTCTGCCATCTCCGAACTCAACGTAATCGAAGACAAAATCATTACGACCGAAGACCCGGTTGAATATGACATTGACGGTATCATTCAAGTTCCCATTAACACCGATGTCGGCGTGACGTTTGCCTCGTGTTTGCGGGCCATTTTGCGACAAGACCCTGACAAAATTCTCGTCGGTGAAATCCGAGATCTGGAAACAGGTGAAATCGCCGTGCAGGCGTCGCTCACCGGCCACCTCGTCTTTAGTACACTGCATACAAATGATGCCCCCGGTACGATCACTCGTATGAAAGACATGGGCATTCCTACGTTTATGATCACGGCAACGGTCGAAGCAATTCTAGCCCAACGGCTCGTGCGGCGGATTTGTAATCACTGCCGTGAAGAAGTCGAACAATCCGAAGAAATGATCGCTCAACTAGACCTTACCGGCGAAGACCTCGGCGACCGCAAATTTTTTCGCGGCAGCGGCTGTGATCATTGCAATAACACCGGGTATCGTGGCCGAGTTGGTTTGTTCGAACTGATGATCATGAATGATGCGTTACGCGAAATGATTATGTCCGAAGCCTCGACCGATGAACTCCGAACGCGTGCCGAAGAATTTGGTATGGTAACACTCCGCGAAGCCGGAATGCACACGATGTGGGAAGGCATTACCACTGCCGAAGAAGTAGTCCGAGAAACGATTGTCGACGTATAAACCAACTTACCACTGTTCTTTTTACTGTCCCTAGCCACCTCCTAATGCATAAAATATAAAAAATGACTTCAACTCGATTTCGAGTCACAAAATGCCCGTTGAAGTGCATTTTAAATTAACAAGAGTAACAATATGCCAACGTATCAATTTGAAGCACTCGATCCTACCGGCCAGGTCATCAAAGACGTTGTCGATGCGCCTACAGAAGACGATGCGCATACAACAATCCGTCAAATGGGCTACTTTGTTACGAAACTCGCGGTAAAACGAGCTGCCGCTGATGCTATAACCGGCACACGAAAACGAAAAAAATCATTCGCTATGGGCGGCGGCGGGATGAAACATCTCACCACCTTTACACGCCAATTGTCCATTCTGCAAGACGCCGGACTACCGATTCTACGCAGTTTACAAATACTCGAAGAACAACAAAATGGTGGAAAGCTCAAAAACGCCATTATCGATACCTGCGATTACATTGAAGCCGGCGATACTCTTTCGGAAGCGATGGCTAAATGTCCACGCATGTTCGATCGGCTTTATATTAATATGATCAAAGCCGGCGAGGCGGGTGGTGCTCTGGAAATTATCCTGCAGCGGCTAGCCGAATTTAAAGAACGCGCTATGTCGCTCCGCCGCAAAGTCATCGGTGCCATGATCTATCCGGTCATCGTGATCGTCGTGGCCATCGGTATTTTGACGTTCATTATGATTGCGATTGTGCCAACATTTGAAACCATGTTTGCTGATTTCGATTTGCCACTGCCGGCAGCAACCAAACTGCTGATAGCTATCTCACACGCCGTTTTTAAACTCTGGTTTCTGTTTTTCTTAATCCCGATAGGTCTCGTGATTTTTATCGTCTTGCTGCGCCAATTTACATACGGACGAACCGGTTGGGACTTGTTCATGTTACAGATTCCCGTCATTGGATCACTTGTCGAGAAAAACTGTATGGCTCGTACCACTCGAACACTGGCAACACTCATTGCATCAGGTGTGCCGATCCTCGAAGCGCTAACAATCTGTCGTGACACAGCCGGCAACGGTATGTTTGAACAACTCTACTCCAGAGTCGCTGCTGGGATTCGTGAAGGTGAACCGCTGGCAGTACCACTCGGTGAAAATGCCTGTGCAACCTTTCACCCGATGGCGCTCTTTTTCTGGCTGTTCTTCGGCGCACTAACAGGATTAATCGTCATGATTATCCCTGGGGACGGCATGCCGACACTCGGGATGATGTTTTCCTCAATTGGATGTGTTATGGGGGCGTTGGTTTATTTGCTCAAAATGAAACGCCGCTTTGTTGACTCGCTCGTGGTCAACATGGTCGACGTTGGTGAAGAAACCGGTGAACTCGATACTATGCTGTTCAAAGTTGCTGACCAATACGACGAAGAAGTTCGCACGACGACCGATGGACTGATGGCCCTCATTGAACCAATGATGATCTTGTTTCTCGGTGGCGCCGTTGGGTTTATCGTCATTTCGTTGTTTATTCCGCTAATTTCCTTGATGGAAAAACTGTCCACTTGATGGAAAAACTGTCCGGTTCCTAAACCACAAAAACAACCAACACAATGCTTGGTTTAAGCCGATTATGGGGCAAACACCAATAAACCGAAGAAATTCAACAGACGTACGTTAATAATTGAAGCAGTCTGCGAATGCCGTAAAACGCATGGAAACACTCGCTTAACGGAAAACTTTATTTCATGAAAACTAATACTCTCCACAATCTACGCCCTCGTGTTCGCAACCGTATCGGGATGACGCTCATAGAAATCCTAGTCGTTATTTCCATCATTGCCATTCTCGCTGGAATGTTGATTCCCGTTATTGGTGCCGTGCGGCGACGAGGCCAAGTCACCGCTACGGTTCTGGAAATTCAAAATCTGAAAGCGGCAATTGAGCAATACAAACAGAAGTTTGGAGATTACCCGCCCGATGGTAGCAACGCAGTCGTTTTCCAACGACACATCCGCATCGCTTTCCCGCGTATTGCACCACAAGAAATCGCAAATCTTAATTCGTTGATCTTAGATTCTCATATTCCTGCGGTTACAAAATTAGACGCTGCCGAAGCCCTAGTATTCTTTCTCGGTGGATTTAGTGACGATCCTCGCTTTCCGTTTACAGGCAAGGGTGGCCCACTAACAGGTAACCGAAGTCTTGGTTTATTCGACTTTGATCCTGCCCGCCTTTCTATCGATTCCACAACCATTAACATCGGCACGGCGAGTAATCCCATTCTCGTATCGCAGTCGACAGATGAAACGGGACTACACAATCAAGTCGCTGCAGCGCGGGACATTTTTCCAGTGTACTTTCCAAAAAACTCCGACGCGCCATTTGTCTATTTCGATTCGCGAACATACATGCCACGTTCCATCTACACCTACAACGGTAATGCAGTACCTCCTGCTCAATATCCACCAGCGGATTGGTGCGCTGGAAACCCGCATAGCCACCCAGTCACATTCATCACCGGAATAGCTAGACCCTACCGCGGCGATGAAGTCAGACAAGCAACTGCCGCTGATGCCTATACCTACAAATGGGCCAATCCCGATACGTTCCAAATCATCTCTGCCGGACTTGATAATGACTTCGGCAACAACTTGAATCCACCGCAATACAAGCAATATCCTAGTGGCGTTTATTACAGCGATGGGGATAACTCCAATATCACCAGCTTCAGTCGCGGCACACTGGAAGATGATATTCAATAATCGCTCAACCGTTATCGACTACGATACAAGTTCCAGGGGCACTGGAAACTAGCTAATAAGACGTCAAGAAGTTCATGCCAAACTATTCACCTAATTCCAACCAAGATCAAGCACTAGGAACCAGCGCCTTGCGCCAGGTTGTTGGGTTTACACTCACTGAGTTATTGGTCGTGATGGCGATCATCTCGCTATTGTCCGCTGCTATACTCGTCGCTCTCACGGAACTCCAAGCCACTACCAAAGTACGACGGTGCCAACAACAAATCAAGAAAATTGATCAGCTGATCATGCGGCGTTGGGACGAACTGCTACATAAGCCATTGGCGATACAATTCAATTCGCTTGGCCCAACTCCGTCACCACTCAATATTAACGCCCGCAAACTACAAATATTGATCGCTCGGCGTGAACTACTGCGACTCGAAATGCCCGATCGCATTACCGATATTGCCGACAACCCCGTCGTCTTTCCCGGCGGCTTTCAAATGCAACTGCCCGCAACCACAGCCACGTTTCGCAGAAAAGCAGCATATAATGCGGCGATCGGAAACACGTGGAATGAACAGAATCAAGGTGCCGAATGCTTGTATTTGATTCTGTCGGTTATGCAAGATCGTGATTCCAGTGCCTTGGATTTCTTTTTCCCTGGCGAAATTGGCGACACCGATGATGATGGAATGCTCGAGATTTTAGATGGCTTTAACCAACCGATCGGCTTCCTGCGTTGGGCTCCAGGTATCTCGGCTCGCACGGGGATCGATTTGCGGTGGGGAGTTGCCAATACGGACGACGACAACGATGGAACAGATGATAATGGTAGTGAAGCAACATTCCTAGGATCTGATGATTATCGATCGTTTTCTGATATCCAAAAAGTAAACGCGGCCGATTCACCTGATGCGACAGATATGGGCGCGGCGGATTATCGTCTATTTGACACAAATCCCAGTAACGATCCTTTTAATCTTTTCCCCCTAATCATGTCGGCCGGTCGTGATGGATCATTTGGCACATATGGGTTCGGGGCGAATCCGGGAGTAGCGGGGTTCCGCTACAAATCAACTGTCGATGCGACTGGCACGGCACCTCAAGCACTACAAACTGCCACCGGTTCTGCCTCAGCGTTTCCGTACGATCCCTACGTCGAACATGCTGATTCCAATGCTGAAGGATTCTTCTACACCTTTGGCGCGTTCGTTCATGATGGAATGACCGATAACATCTCTAATCAACAAATAGAGGTGAACCCATAATGCTGCTGCACCTTAAAAAACACCGCATCAACCGCCAATTGCGCCAGCAATCGACGCGTGCTATGACCATGATCGAATTACTCGTGGTCATCACGGTCATCATGGTTCTGACAGCAGTCATGATTCCCACGATTCGATATCAAAACCGCAATCGAGCATTACGTGAAGCAGAGCGACAACTTAATGCTTACATTGGCAGTGCCCAAGCACGTGCTCAACAACTGGGTCGCCCAGTCGGTATTTGGATTGAGCGGTTTCGTAACGAAGCCCTTCCTCCTATCGCAGGCGCCGCTCCAGCATTAAATCCAGCGTTACCCGCCGATGCAAACTATGCCGTTACGGTTTATATCGCTGAAGTTCCATTGCCCTATGCTGGTGATGTTCGAGATGCACGCGTGCAACTCACAACCAGCGCAAGTGCCTGGCAACTCGATTTTCCATGGACTTCTGTGTTACGCAATCCGCTCAATCCGCTCATTCGCCCCGGCGATCACTTTCAAATTCAACTCGACCACCGAGGTCCGTTTTTTGAAGCCCAGCGAACCTCAGCCACAAGTAACGCAGTTTATGTACTCACGGAAAACCCAGTCGGTGACGGCACGCGAATTCCCATCGCGGCGACCACTCCCGCCGGAGTTCCATTTCAGATACATCGCCGGCCCACCAAGGCCTTCGTACCGCCACTTAATCTACCCGTCGGCTCCGTCATTGACTTAAGTGTTTCAGGAACAACCGCAGGGGGTAATGAATTTTTGACAAACGTCGCCAACGGAAACCGACCAGTGATTGTTATGTTTCAGCCAAGTGGCGGAATTGAAAGCGTTATTTTTAACGGCAAGATTGATCGTCCCCTCGGCTGGGTCCATCTGCTCGTAGGCCGTCAAAACCAAGTATTCCCCAATGCTCAGTTTATCCAAGCAGATACCGAAATCGGAAATGTTATGGATATGGGCAACCGTTGGGTGTCCATCGATCACCGCACCGGATCTATTGTCAGTGAAAACGTAGATAGCATCGCTCGATTCATCGCCAGTTCATCCAATCCTAGTACTCTTACCGTATTCGATAAAATTGCAGCGGCTCGACAACTCGTTCGCAGTGGTACGGGAAGTGAAGGTAACTAATCATGAACTACCGTAAACAACATTTAGCGGGCGTCACCATCGTCGAAGTGCTTTTTTCCGTGGGCATTATCGTTACCGGTTTACTTGGAGTGGCAGGGCTGATTATGGTCGCTGGCGCTCAAATGACTCAGGGACTGGAAGCCGATGCCATGAGCAATGCCGGGCTCAATGCTATCGCTGAATTCGATACTCGTAAAATGCGACGTCCCGATAGCCTGCTGTGGTATAACCCGAGCACTAATTCCTTTACATCCGTATTGTCAAGTGATTTATATGGTCCAGGCGCCGATAACCGGTGGGGCGAAGCCATGATCGATGATGATAATAACGGACCACCAGATGACATCAATGAAGCCGGATATGGTGACGACGAACCGAGTCCGTCATTTTGCATCGATCCGTTTTTTATAGCTCAACAGGTCGTCAATGGTAATGCGAATATTTATGAGTCCAACTTATTCCCTGGAATTCAAGTACCTGCTGCCAATCCAAATCAAATCGTGCAAATGCGACGAGTGACGCTAAAAAATCTCGCCTTTCCCACACAAAATTTGCCCCTGTCGCTGCTGCAAAGCCGTGAAATATTTACGATCAAAGATGATTTGGTATTTAATATCCCAACCGCGGCTACCGAACTTCCTCAACAATCTTGGATTACTGATCAAGCCACGGCCAATGCTTCCTCACCTCGACAGACCAACGGTATCGATGATGATCATGACGGGGTTGTGGATGAGTTTGACGAAGCAAATGTCAAGCGTCTCAACGCAGCAGAAACCAGCTGGATGGCAACTTTGACTCCCAACCGTAATCGCATGAATGTGGCTGGCTGGCGGCTAGAACCGACCGACCAATATCTGCTCTCCATCGTTATCTTTAATAATCGCTTTATCAACTATACCGATGCCAATGCGGCCCCCGAAAAAGAACGCCTGTTAAACATCACGTTCCTCAATCGAGGATTTGGCGGCGGCGAGGTGCGCTTTTCTCACACCAACCCAGCGGCACTTAAACTGAAACATGGTGATTGGGTAATGCTATCGGCAAACTCAGAAATCGGTTCCTGTTTTCGCTGGTACCGCATCTCCTATATCGAAGATGAAACTCGAACCCTCATCGATGTGAGTGGCACAATTACGGGACATTACCGCGATGCGACCCTCAAAGGACCTGATTGGAATCGACCCGAATGGCATGCTGTTGGCGGGAACCCTGCAGCATACACAACTCATGTCACTTTCATTCCGGGCGTAGTCGGAGTGTTTGAAAAAACAATACGTATAGAATCAACTTCGCTTTATTAACTTATCAGCAGTTACCATTTTCGCAGGGGCGCGAAATCGGTGCCGTAGCAGCAAAACAACACACGCCGCACGGCACGCATTGAGGAAATACTATGACGAGGATTAACAACAGAAGCATTAGGCGACGACAGCAGCGTGGAGTCATCCTGCTGGCCATCATCAGTTTGCTGACAATGTTCATGCTCATTGGCATCACGTATGTAGTCGTCTCAGGCCACTTTAAACGTGCCGCGATTACCAATTCCCAAGCACGACAACTTGGCGTTCCGCCGCAAAAACATCTCGACAACGCCCTCTATCAACTGCTGCGAGATACTGACCATGCTGGCTCGGTAGCTCGAACACACAGTCTGCTGCAAGATAAATATGGACACTTTTCGATGCGGGCTCGTATCGTTCAAGTTACCCTTGATACAACAACTGCGCCACCATCTTATCCAGCCGATAAACAGATCCTTGAAATGCAAGTCTACCTGCGAGATTTGCCACTGCCGCTCACTGGTGGCGTAAACCCACCTAATACAACTTCGCTGCCGTTGATAAATTTGGGAGCTTTAAACGGCAGGATTATAACGTTCCTTGACGGAGTTGCAAAAAACATCAGTGGCCGTATTCTGAAATCATCACCACTGCCTAATAACTTTGAAGCGAACTACACGTTACGAATACTATTTCCAAAATCTATTTCCAATACAATCGCCCCCGCAAGCTTTCAAAACAAAATACTGCTTATCAATGGTCGGGACTTCAGTGGGACGGGTTTCGGTCTCGTTTCCAACACAACTTCCACTCGATATGGCCAACTTTCCACCGCGGCCTTGTTGCCGAACCGGTCTGCTGATACACCGGCTCAACTTTCGAGCTTTCGCCAAGGCGGAGCCAATGAAGGGTATGACGTACCTGACTACCAAAACATGGCACTCGCGGCTCAACTAAGTAATCCCACCACGCGACAATTGCAATATGTCATTCCATCGTTCCATCGTCCTGCGTTGATCAACTATTGGATCAACAACCGCTCGGTGACGACTTATCCGTCGACGACTTGGAAACAAAAGCTGCGACATATACTCTTAAGACCAATGCCCTGGGATCACCCAAATTTTACGGGTGTCCATCACCGTCATTGTCGATGTCCCAGGGAAAGTTCCCCATGGCGGGAATCAAGGCAGCAAAGTTGTCAAGGCTCCCAGGAAAAAACAGCT
>JYMV01016968.1_pt1 | contig 11547 bp, 8 predicted proteins | sample 338911 | NCBI WGS metagenome assembly JYMV01 (sample SAMN03354496, study PRJNA234377) | hydrothermal vent metagenome | biome: Deep sea; feature: Hydrothermal plumes at the Eastern Lau Spreading Center, Western Pacific Ocean; material: Seawater | place: Tonga | collected 2009 | depth 2000 m m
CACCAGGAAGTCGTCGTCGAGGGGGTCTAGTTCCAGGGTTGCGTGAACACGGGTCCACCCTCGGACCCATTCCTCGACCTCAACCTCGGCGCCCAATGATTCCTTGATATCCTTTGACCGTTGGCTCATCAACTCAAGATACTGGAAGTTGGTGTCGGGGTCTGACTCGAAGTGAAGCCCTAGCTCTACCTCTTTCTTCTTTTTCTGAATATGGACCTCGTAGTGGACGGCAAGACGGTCGTAATACATCTTGGTGAGGCTGGTAACCCGGTGGGCTATCTGGAAATCGGCGAACTCCGGTGGAAGTTGCTGCCTTAGCAGATCGGGCAGAAGCTCCAGGAACTCTTTGGTCTTCATTGCCGGCATTACAGGCCTATGAACATCCTCGCGTTTTCACCCAGGATGCCTTCCTTTTCGGTGTCGGTCAGGGGGAGACTTGCGATGTAGTCTGATTCGTCGGCTTGGCTGACCAGCGGGTAATCGGTGCCGAAGCAAACTTTATGGGCGCCGTGTTTGTTAATGATGGCGGTTAGGGTGTCCGAGGCTATCTCCCGCAGTGACGGCGGCCAGGTTGTGTCAACGAGCACGTTTCCCTGGCCGATGACTTCCCGCTCCGCCTCATCCAACATGTAGAGTCCGCCTAGGTGGAGAGCGATCACTTTTAGGCGAGGGAATTGGCGGACCACGTTCATGATCCGCTCCGGCGCCGCATAAAGCGTTTCGTCCGGTTGGGCGTTGGGGAACCGCCCTGAGTGTATCTCAAGGACCATGTCGTCACCCAGTTCTTCGTAGACGGGGAACATCTGCGGGTCGTCGGGATAAAAGCTGTTCATCATGGGGTGAAGTTTAATGCCCTTTATGCCGTTCTCGCGGAGGCGGCGCACCTCGCCGGCCTTGTCATCCAGGGCTGGATGTAACGCGCCGAAGGGCACGAGCATTTCATCTTGGATAGAGATGAGCCAGTCATTGGCCCGCCGCACCTGGTCGGGGCGGTCCACGACGCCCAGCACGATGGACTTGTCCACTCCCGAGGCGCGCATGTGGGCCTTGATACCGGCCACCGTGTTGGAGGAGACCGCCTCAAAGCCCAGGTCCTTGGTCATTGAGTCCAGCACGGCCTCGGCGATGCGGTCCGGCCAGACATGGGTGTGAACGTCTACGCGCATAAGTCTTGACTCTCTAAATCCCCCAACCCCCCTTTACGAAAGGGGGGCTAGGACGGGTGCCCGCTCAACAATGAGACTGGCTTGGAGGCGACCCAACGTGGGGGATTATTTGTGTCATATTGATGGGACGGGGCGACTGAAGATGCTCCGTGTGCCGGGCTAGGTCAAACCGAATCGTCCACCCACGTTTCTAGCCCCCTTTCGTAAAGGGGGTTGGGGGATTTCCCTACGCAGTCGCTTTGGCCGCTTTTTCTTTGCTGGGCGCGTGCTCCAGGTTGAAGAACTTGACTGTGTTGCCGACCCACATCTTGAATTTCTCGTCCTCGGGGACGGCGGCGTAGATCTCTTCAACGATGGGCTTGGTGTCCGGCCACTCGCACTCGATGTGGGGGAAGTCGGTGGCGAACAGGATGTGGTCGACTCCGACGTGGTGGCGCAATTCCACGGCTACCCGCTCGTATTGGACGCTGAATAGGATGTGTTCTCTAACGACTTCGCTGGGTAGCCGTTTCAGCGGCTTGAAGCCCAGCTGCTCCTCTGCCCATCCGATGTGACGCTGGTACCACAGGTCCGCGTGCTCCAGCCAGAAGGGCACCCAGCCCAGCCGTGTCTCGGCGAAGAACACTTGCAGCGAAGGGAACCTGTCGAACACGCCGGAGAAGACCAGCTGCATGATCCCCACCGCCGGTCTCTGGCCGAAGTTGCATACCCATTCCAGCAGAGGCCGGCGGATCCTCCGCATGGTTTCCGGGTCTTCTATGGGGTACCTGAACGTGGGCTCATGCTCTCGAGGTCCAGAGCGGTCAAAGGTCACGTGCACCGTCACCGGCATGTTCATATCCACCGCCGCCGCCCAGAACCGGTCGTCCTCGGGCAGGGGGTAGGACTTTCCGTTGGGGTGCGCGCCCAGAACAACCCCTTTCAAACCCAACTTGGCGATGTGCTCCAGCTCTTCGATGGCGTCGTCCACGTTGGTCCATGGAATTATCCCCATGCCGATCAGGCGGTCCGGGTCCACCGGGCAATATTCCTCGCCCAGCCAGTCGTTATAGGCCCGGATCATCGACTTGTAGACATCATCGTGGCTGATGTTGCGCCACAGGGACGGCCCGGCTACCTGGGCTGGGAACAACACCTCGCCGTCTAGACCGTCCTGGTCTTGCTCCTGTATCCGCTGCTCCGGCGAACCGATGCCCGCCGCGCCCTCTACCCTCAATCCAAATGGTTGCCACTGGCCGGTGGCCCGGCCGGCGCGAAGGTCCAGGAAGTTCGCCTCTCGGAGGGGTTGTCCTTCGATCAGCAAAGCGTCGCCGCCGTTGGGCAGGGTGATGCTGCGGGGAGCGCGGTCGCGGTATTTCTCAGGTACCCGGTGTACCCACCGTTCCGGGGGTACTTCCAGGTGGCCGTCGCTGGACATCAAGCGGTAATCCCTTGCCATGAGACCCTCCTCCTGCCATTCGGCACGTCTATTCGCGTCTAGGGTTAAACTGTGGGCACATGCTAATACTTCTCGACTAAGGTGGCAACTATTGTCCGCCAACTCCACCGCAAGTTACGGATATCTCCGCCAGATTGCCCGAAAGACTTAAGCACCGTATAATCGCAGGGATTCGAAGCGCTGGTTCCGTCCTGCGGCACGTTCCGAGGATGCGTGTCCAGAGAGCGTGGATAAATCGCGTCGATGATGACAATAGGACATCCGGTTAGGTCAAACTCCTAAACTTGTTTCCCCAGAGGTGGTACGAAGTGCTACGGTCGCTATTCGGTAAAGGGAAGAAAAAGGGCGCCAGCTCTCCCTCTTCGCAAGATGACAATATCCGGGCGGCCAAGGTTGGGGACGTCGTTTCCATCTCCGGGCTGCGGCTGGAATACGACGATGTGTACTTTTTTGTCGAGAAGATAAACCGTTACTCCAGTGAGACCGAGACCTGGTATGAGGCTCTGTGCGTGGACGGCGATAATCAAGTGTGGATCGATTGGACCGGGGGTTACGATCTCACGGTAACAGCCACAGATGATCCCGACCCAGTAGGTCTGGGGAGCATTGGGACTACCGAAGAAGAGTTGATACAACTGGACGAAGAACACTCCATCGACAATTTCATCGAGATTGAAGGGGACAAGTACTATTACCGGAACAGCGCTGAAGTGACGTTCTATCAGGACAGCCGGGGCCAAGGCGAGGGATTTTATAATTGGGACTTGGTTCACGAGGATGGTGAACACGTCTTATCCGTGTCCAAGTGGGAAGGGAAGCCTTTCGAGGCTACGTTCAGCGAGGTGATATCACCGGATAGGATCGTCCTATACAAAGGGGACCGCGGGGACGCTGGGAAAGGGAGGAAATAATGATTGAGAGCATTATCGACACGCTACAGGCATTCCCCCGGGGGCTGGTGTTCGTTGGGTTGGGGCTGGTGGTACTGCTACTGGCCAAACTGGCGCGAGACGTGATAACGCCATACAAGATCGATCAGGAAGTCGGCGAAAAACAGAATCTAGCGGTGTCTTTGCGGCTGACCGGATACCTTGCCGGAGTGATTCTGGTTTTCCTGGGCGCCTTATATCAAAGCCCGACGCTGGTAGGCCCTGAGGGGCTGGGATTCGACCAAGCCTATGGACAAGAGGTATTACGGGTCTTCATTTACTCTCTAGCCGGGATAGTGGCGTTGAACCTGGTTCGCCTGGTGATGGACCGGGTAATACTGTACAAGTTCAAGCTAGAGGCAGAGGTGGTGCAGGGGCAAAACGTGGGCGCCGGAGCCGCCGAGTTGGGCATGTACGTGGCCACGGGACTGATGATTGCCGGAGCGGTTTCCGGCGATGCAGCCGGCACGGAGCTGAATGCGGCGTTGGTTGCCTTGGCCTTCTTCGGGCTGGGATTGGCATTGCTGGTGGTTTTCGCTCTGTTCTACCAGGTCACCACGCCCTACGATATACACTCGGAGATAGAGGGCAACAATACGGCGGTGGGTGTCGCCTTCGGTGGCAACTTGGTTGCTATCGGCCTGGTGACCTTCAAAGCCCTGTTCGGGGATTTTACTGGGTGGGGCGAAAGTATCGCGGCGTTTCTCATCTTCGGAATAATCGGGTTTGTTCTGCTGTACGTGATGCGGTTTTTGATCGATCTGCTTCTACTGCCCAAATTCCAGGTCTCCCAGGCCCTGGCGAGTGGACGGAACGTGGGTGTCTCTGTCATCGAGAGCGGGGTGGTGATCAGCTCGGCATTGATCCTATTTCTGGCGATCTGACCGGCAGCGGGGCCTTCGACGGGCTCAGGCCGAACGGGACTTACTACCCCCGCCGTTCGTGGTGAGCCTGTCGAACCACCGTTTTTGGGATTGGGACGAACGCTCTGTCCAGTGCCCAATGTCATTCCGACCTCAGGGAGGAAAGTGGGGATGGGCAGGGCCACTCCGCCCCAGATTTCTCGTCGCCCCGCTCCTCGAAATGACAAGCTGCCACAACCGGGCAGTCCACTGCAGACAGCTTGACTCAGCACTAAGACTCGGCCCTTGCGCTCTGAATAATCTCTTCCCGGCTGGCCAACTGCCGGGCCTCTTCGTGCTTCTCCTCGAGATACACGAAACCAGCGCCTACTATCCGCTCCAACAGCGGCTCTTCTACGTCTTGCCGATTTACCACGGGCTCGAGAATTCCGTCAAAGAAACTTTCGTCTCCGATGAGTTCTTGCCAGGTTGACGCGAAGGAGTCCAGGGTCCCGTCGTACAGGCGCAGCAGGAAAAGAGTCCTCATGGGGTCCAGCCCCTCGGCGATAAAAACCAGCACACGCAGGTCAGCACCGTGTCCTGTGTCGAATTCAACCACTTCAGCGTCTGCTTCAAATGCGGTGTCTTTGAAGTGGTCGTACAGGTCGATGTAGGACTCGGTTTCGGCCAGCAGGCGGCCGATGAACCTCCGGCCTTCTGGGGTGATGGCGAAGGTGTTGGTTTCTTGAGAGAGGTCTATCAGTTCCTGTGCCAGGAGTAAGTGGGCTATGGGTAGCAAGGCATGACCAACGCCCCCGGGCGGAGATGCCTGGAGGCGGAGTTCGTGTTTGTCCATGAAGTAGAGAAGGGTGTGCGTTTGCAGCCATTCCAGAAGCTCGGCTTTGTTGTCCCAGAAGTCCTGTTGGACCGCGTATTCCAGGGGTCGGTAGTGGCGGAGGATGTGCAGGTGAAATCCCCCCACCCCCCCTTTACGAAAGGGAGGCTTTGCGTCCACTGGTTGCAGATGGGTTGCGATTGGAGTAGCTAGGTCTAGAGGCTGGTTGGCATCGTTTTTGAAGGATAGGGTGGAGCGGCCGCTTCTCCACTCATCGAAAGCGTCCAGGATGGTTTCGTAGATGTCTGGTAGATCTGGATTGGCGCGGAGGTCCAACAGGGAGGTCACTCGTTGCTGCTGCTCTTCGTCCTCGGGAAAGACCTGGTCCAGGAAATTGGACAGGGAAGTTCCCGCGGACGGGAGCGGCAGTTGGATGCGCAGCCCGTCCTCTGGGTCCATGCCGTCCAGTGAGAGATGCAGTTCAAATACGCCACCTGAGTCCGGCATGGAATGTTGTGGTGATTGGTCTGGGCCGGGAACTGCGCCGCCGTTGTTCATCCAGGACGGCGCCCGGTGTTGATACGCATGGCTCCGCCGCCCCCTCTCGCTCCGGAGCGCCCTGAAGAGCGGAAGGAGGACCTTGACGACCGGGTGCGGGAGACGGCGCTGCTTTTCTTGAAGGCGCCGCTGGTCTTCTGGGTCTGCTGATAGGTTTGGCGGTTGCTGCTTACGTTGTTTCGAGCTTGCTGATATCGAGACCCGGAAAATGTTGATTGCTTGCGGTTAAAATTGCTGTTTCTTTGCGCTTGGCGGCTATAAGCCGAGGACTGCCGGTACCTGGATCGCTGGTTCCTCATGGTGGACCCACGGGAGATGGGAGTCGAGTAGTAATAGCCCCGGGGAGACATGGCGGAGATCATCATGTAGGTGAACAGGAAATTACCGGCGCCGTAGTGGCTACGGTAGTGCCCGTTGCCATTGTAACCCCGCATGTCATATTCGTTGTTCGTGTCTTTGACGATGGAGAACAACTTGTCGTCCGATTCATCGTCGATCTCATTGTTGCCGCTTAGGTCTTCCCAGCCTTCAAGAGTCAGATTCTCACCGTCTTGCTTGGCCCGGATAAGGACCAGGCCGTCACCCTCGTAGATCTGGTTGACTTTTTCCTCGAATTCCGTGGTGCTCTTGGAGTCTTTGAACGCCTCCTGAACATCGTCCAGGTTGATCCTACCTGCGGCGCCGTCGGTGGCTGCCCAGTTGTCATAGTCTGCTCCGGAGCCACATGCCGCGATCAGAGGCGAGGCGGCTACGACGCCGCCCAAAGAAACCGCCGTCCACTTGCTGAAACGTTTTCCAGCCATCTAGTACCTCCTTGTCGTTTCTGAATCCCCAGCCATGGCCATTGGCCGTGCGGCTATGAGTGTTTGTACCTCGTCGTTTAATTCAACCGTAGGTGTAGAGGGGGCGTATCCCTTGGTGACCGGAAAGGTCAACAGGCGGGACATGAACTCGGCGTTCACCCGCTCCCAGAAGCCTTGCCACGCTTGAAAACTGCGCCGGATGTAGAGGGCCACCGCCGACTTGTGGTCGGGGGACGCCAGTATCTGGTTGGAGATAGAGTCCTGCAACTCGACGATGTGCGCTTTCCACAGCTCATCGCAGGCCTGTAAGTAGATCGAACGGGCTAGGGCGGCGTATTCTTTGGTGCCCAGGCTACTCTCCAAATCTGCCATTCGGTCGATGAACAAGTTGCCAAGTTCCTGATGAAGGAGGTTCATGTCCCATCCCCTCAGTGAGGAGCAATCGACTAGGTAGTCCAGTTGAACTTCTTCAACCAGCCGGTCGAACTGGGCATCGTATTCTTCCAGAGTGACCTGGGGAAAATGGGCGGACACGAGTTCAAGAGCCCTTTCCTCGGCCAGATCGGGCCAGGGAGATGGACCGGAGCCCGGCGAACCGGAAACCGCTACTTCCCCGCGCCGCCGGTAAAACAACCTGGTCTGGTGGTCCAGCACCGAGGCGTAATCCTGTACCAAGGCGCGTTGGGTCTCGCCCTCATGTTCGGCGATACCTTGCATCTCTTGAACGTGCCGGTCGACCTCTTCGCCCGAATAGTAGGTTCGACCCATTCCATCCAAACCGCGGCGCTTGGTCAGCTTGAGCACGCCATCCACGTGAAGGTTAAGCAACCGGTCTTCCAAAGACAGGAAGGTTTGGGACACACCGAAGCTGCCCTGACGGCCACTGCGGCCGTTTAGTTGCAGGTCGATTCGCGGAGTTTCGTTGAGTTCGGTGCCAATGACCCTAAGACCTAAGGCGAAGTCCAGGGATCGCGGCCCGGCGGCAATACCTGAGGCGTCATGGAGCCGCGTAGTGAGCCTGAGGCCGTTCGGAGAATCCCCTTTTTTTGCGCGAAGGCCGGAATCGGCTATCAATTGAGATTCCAAGACGATGACCTCCCGGGGAGACAGGCAGTTGATTTCAACGGAGCCGCCTTCTCGTTCGAGAATCTGGTGGACCAATTGGATGCAACGCTGCGCAATCTTCGCGTCCAGGCCGGGCGCCAGCAGGATGTCGGTACCCCGGCCGGCCATGTTGGTTGCTACCGTGACCGCGCCGAAGGAGCCGGCATTCCTGATGATTTCCGCTTCGGTGTCCGAATTGACGGCGTTGAGCAGGTTATGAGGAATCGCTTTATCCGAGAGCATCCGGCTGATCTCTTGGGAACGCTCCACCGTGAGGGTTCCCACCAAGACCGGCTGTCCCAGTTCATGGCAGGAGATCACCTGATCGATGATCGCCGAAGTTTTTTCAGCGTCGGTGAGATAGACCCGATAGCCCAGGTCCACTCGTTGCAGGGGATGCATCGGTGGCAGCACGGTTACCGGTAATCCGTACTTCTGCTGAAATTCGTCCTGGGAGCCGATGGCGGTGCCGGTCATTCCGCAAAGAGATTGGAACTGCTTGACGAACCCTTCCACGGAGATATGGCCCAGGGTCTCACCCTCCGGATTGGGGGTAAGGCCTTCTTTGGCTTCCAGAGCGGGCTGCAAGCCGTGCTGGTAGATGGCGTCGGGTTTGGGCCGCCCCGTGGCCTTGTCGATGAGCACCAGTTGGTCCTCGGCCACCAGGTAGTCCACGTCCCGCTCCAGCAGCAGATAGGCCCGGAGCATCTGATAAACCTGGTTGCCCAGATTGTATTGCCGGGCCAGGCGGGTGGTTAGGCCCGCTGCCTTCTTGCGGCGCTCCGCCAAGCGCATGTCGCCGTTGGTCCAAAGGGATTCCAGAGACTCCTCCATCGAACGGCCGTCGTAGAAAGGACCCAAACATCGGGTAAGAAAATCCCGGCCCTTTTCCGCCAGAGTAACGAAACGTCTATCGGGGTCGATAACGTAATAAAGCTCCGATGTAAGACCGGTCTGTTCCTGCTCAGCTTCAGATTTGATCTCTTTGAAGCGGCGGGGGTTGTCACGTAATCGCTGCTCGAGGGTGGGGTTATCCGGTTCGGCCAGGAGCAGCTTGGCTAGGATGTGGGATGCTTCATCTAGGCCCGTGTCCGGCCGGGTGAGTTCAGCCGCCAATTCCCGGACAACGTCCCTTTGCAGCCGAATCAGTTGGGTGACGGCCTTCTTCACTTTGGCTATAGGACTACGGTTTCCCAGGGGAGCGCCGGATATAATCATCGGCGTTGACGCTTCATCGATCAATCCGTGGTCCGCTTCGTCGATGATTGCCGCTTCCAGCTTCCCCTGGACGCGAGAGGAGGCGGTTGTCTTTAGATTGTCGCGAAGATAGTCGAATCCCATCTCCCGCATGGTGCTGTAGACGATTGCCATCCGGTAGTTATATCTTCGTTCATCGTCCTCCATGTAGCCGAGCACGGCCCCTACGGTGATGCCCAGGGACTGGTAAACGGGGGCCAGCAGGTCGTTGGCGGTGATGACATAAACCGAGGTCCCAGCCACCGCATGTAACACTGCCGGAAACGCCCCGGCGACGGTTTTGCCCTCGCCGGCGTTCATCTGGACGATATTCCCTTGGAATAGCTGCAGTCCAGCCAATAACTGCTCCTCGGTAGCTTCAAAGGTGAGAAGCCCTTTCCCGTCTTGCCTCCGCAACGCTTGGTAAAACTCGGCGGGCATGGAGATGTCCCAAGTCGGCCTAACTTGGATCTCCCGGTCCACCATTAACATGGCATCAACGATGGTCTGTTGATCGGGGCCGGTTGCGGCTGTCCCGGATGATTCTCGGGAGAGGTCTGCCGTTCGCCAACAGGTTTGGAGGGATTCAGGGAGGGAATTCCGGTCGAAGCCGGGATCAAACAGCCGCCAGGTGCCAAGGCGGCGGCTGATTACCTCGCTAACGATGGCGAAGACTTCCGGCAGGACTTGACTGCGTAGGCGCGTAATCGCGTCCCTTAGGTCTGCGTCGGAATAGGCCGTCAGGACGTATCGGCGAATCGCGTCCAACACCGCCCGGCTGTCTTTCGGCGGCCCGAGCTTCGGCTGCGAAGTCGTGTCCGGTCCCCGGTTAAACGGCCCAAACGTCAACGCTGATGATCCCAACAAGGAATTCACCTAACCCATCGCCTCCCGCAATCCCTGCCATGTATAGCGGTTCGAGCTGATGTACACCAATAGGTCTCCAGGGGACAAAAACAGGCCGCCGAACTTGAAGTGGGCCTTTTTCTCCCGGATCACCCCAACCAGGTTTATATCCTTGCTCAGCAGCTTCACGGCGACCTGTTGGTAGGTTAACGGCTCTTCAACCGGAGGGTCAACCATCGTGCTGGCCAGTGTGCCTTCGATCAGATTGCTGGTCATGGCCTGGGCCAAGATGGTCACGCCCGGGTCCTGGGTTTCCTGGATCAAGAGATTGTTCGCCATATGTACCGTATAAACCAGGGAGACATCCGCCAAGTTGCTGAACAAGAGCTCGTGACTGAGGCTCAGGCATTCGGCGACGACCCTTACATGGGGGCTCAGGTGGCCGATCACCGAAGCTACCGACGCTACCACGCTGTCGCTGTTGGGATCGTCGTAGTTGGTGCTCAGGATGATGGCCTTGGATGCCCTATCGAGCTGGGCCCTTCGGTAGGTCTCTTCTTCGAGGGGCGAGCCACGGACAAACGAAACGTTGGGGTGGCTGAAGGGCAGGGTTTGTAAAGTGTCGGTGACCACGACAATGTCAACTTTTTTGTGTTTGTCGTCGGAAACGAACTCCTCCACGATGTGGCGGACCCTGGTCTCGTTGGGGAAGTGGATGATTAGCAAGTGATCTTCGGATTGCACGGTCGCCATGCCGGTTTGCTCCCTCATGCGAAGGTCGAATATCCAGTCAACCAACATCCCGGCGGTGGTGGTGAAGGCCACCAAACCGACCAGAACGATAAAAATCACAGTTCCGATACGGGCGCCAACGGTAGACGCGGACAGATCCCCGTAACCAATGGTTGTGATAGAGATGATGCTATACCAGAAGCTGTCTCCGAGAGTATATTCTGGGTGGGCGGAGGCCTCGAAGTAAAAAAAAGTGAGGGCGTTCCCAATCACACTGGCAACCAGCACCGCGAACATGGACAGTAAGCCGAGGGTTCTCCTCCGCCGGATCCGGTGTATCAACCTTTTTATCGAGTAGAACATGTGGCGGTGTTCGGGCGTGGATTACCGGTCCAGAGGGACCGGTGATTGGTTAAGTAGCTTCATGATGACCAACCCTGCTTGATGGCCGGCGCCGTCGCACTCGTCCAGACGGGTCAACAGATGTTCCCCAGCCCGCAAGATATTATCGGCGACGGCCGGCTCAGCTTGGTGGAACTCTTCTCCCAAGGGCGAATCCAGTGTCCAGTCGGCGGTGACCGAACATTCCAGCCCGGCCCTCTGCGCAACGTCTAGGTACTCCTGACGCTCTCTGCCGAACTCTTTTTCGCCCTTGAAAGCCAAAGGCATCACGTAGAATGCGCTGGACAGATACAATCCCAGTTCGTTATCGAATACTTGCATCAGGTCGGAGAAGGACACCCAGCCCTCCAGGGCGAAGAAAAAGTTTTCAGGAATATCCTGGGGCACCCGATGGTAGTAGAAATCTTCATCCGCCTCAACCATCTTCACCGTGACCGGAAGCTTTTTTTGGTAACCCAGGATGCGTTCCGCCGCGTCGTCCTTAAGGAATATGAAGGGTATGTTCCCGTTGGTGGCGTCCACCAAGACCTGGGTACCATCGATATCATACAACAACGCCGTGTGCTGCCAGAATCGCATATAGCGCTTGGAAAAGCGAAAATCGAACGTGGTCAGAAGCTCCCGAAGCTTCTCGACAGGCACGGGGCCGATAGCGT
>JYMV01003950.1_pt1 | contig 11542 bp, 8 predicted proteins | sample 338911 | NCBI WGS metagenome assembly JYMV01 (sample SAMN03354496, study PRJNA234377) | hydrothermal vent metagenome | biome: Deep sea; feature: Hydrothermal plumes at the Eastern Lau Spreading Center, Western Pacific Ocean; material: Seawater | place: Tonga | collected 2009 | depth 2000 m m
AAGTCCCAATGTTTCCATTTTTGCTGATGCGGTGACAGGAGGTAATGGAGGAAGAACTATTTTCTGGGCTGATAGACGAACAGATTTTTTTGGAACCATAAGGTCGCGTGGCGGAAGACTATTTGGTGATGGTGGGTTTGCAGAAGTTTCTGGGAAAGAAGAACTTTACTTTGCTGGTAGTGTTGATACAAGTGCTGCAAATGGAAAATCGGGGACGCTTCTGTTAGACCCCGATACTATAACTATTTCGGGTGGTTCGGGTACGGCATCTGCTAGTGCAGCGACTTCTTTTACAACCTATGAAGATATTCTGGAGTCAGTTGCGTCCACCACAAATATCGACATGCTTGCTACTAGCTCCATTACTCTAGGCAACAGTTTGAACTTTGCTCAGACAAGCGGACAAAGCGTTACCTTCACTGCAACTAATGGAAACATATCCTTTTCAGACTTGTCGGATACAATTGAAACCTCTGGCGGAAGCATTGTCATGAGTGCTGGCGGAACTTTATCGGTTGGAGCAATAAAAACCAACGGAGGTGACATTACTCTCGCAGGGACGGATTTTAATTTATCGGGGGCATTGAACGCAGGGGTTGGGACATTAACTATTCTGGGTGGAAGCGGTGAAACGATTGGATTGGATGGGACAACGGCAAGCACTACTGCCTCAACAGTGTCTACCATTTGTAACGGTTCTGCCTGCGGATTGACATTGGTACAGAGCGAATTAAGTGCCATATCTGCAGCGAAATTAGTGATCGGCGACAGTTCAAGCGGCAACATTTATATCGATGGGGTGACCCTATCGCATATTTCAGGTGGCGTCACATTAAACTCAAGTGGTTCTAGCGGGTCAGTGGAGTTTGGCACAGGAGGTGCGACGATTAAGCTCGCTACGATAAATGCGGGCAATGGGATCACCATTAACGGTAACGTATCTGTTACGCAGTCTGCGATTTTTAATGCAGACTATGATGCAAATGGCACAGGAAAATTTACCATTGCGTCCGGTAACGCCATTACTTCCACAGATAACCAAAGCATTAGCATCACTGCGAACGATATTGATATTTATAGTTTAGCTACAATTTCCAGCGGAACCGGTTCGACCACGATAGCTGTATCGGATAGCGGAACGATTGGTCTTGGAACGTCCGGTAATATGACCATTACAGCTGGAGAGTTGGGCAGAATAACAGCGGGTACGCTGAATATTGGTGACAGTTCAACCGGTAATATTACGGTTGATGGTATATCCGCAGCGAACAGCTACGGTTAGCTTGACGACAGCCAGTGGTTCGAGTGTCAGCTTTTCTAATAACGATTCTACTTTTAATGCATTGACGTCGAATGGTGGTAGTACAAGTTTCGGAAGTGGTTTAACGATAACAACAGATACGGGAAAACTTTCTATTGATTCGGCATCCATAACAAGTGCAGGGGCCCTGACTCTGACCGGAGCAACGGGGATTGATTTTGGAGCTGGGGTAACATTCACCGCTGGTGGTGACATTGCTATGTCGACGACTTCTGGCGATATCAAAGGTGGGGGTGCCTTCACACTTACTTCAACCGGTGATATCTCCTTGAGTGAAAACCTAACCACTGCCGGGGTAACAGTAATTACTGCCGATTCAGATGCGAGTGGTGCGGGTGATTTTTCAATCGATGCATCCACAACACTATCTACTGGTAACAATTCTCTAATCCTAACTGCGAACGATGTAACTGTGTCTGGATCAATCAACAGCGGAACCGGTTCAACCACGATAGCTGTATCGGATAGTGGAACGATTGGTCTTGGGGGTACGTCCGGTAATATGACCATTACAGGTGCAGAGTTGGGCAGAATAACAGCGGGTACGGGTGACAGTTCAACCGGTAATATTACGGTTGATGGTATATCCGCAGCGAACAGTAACAATACGACCACGGTTAACTTGACGACGGCAAGCGCTTCGAGTGTCAGCTTTTCTAATAACGCATCAACGTTTCAGGCTTTAGACGTTAGCTCAGGAAACGGTATCAACCAGAGTGTAAATTTAACTACCAGTAGTACAGCAACTTTGGATGCAGATTCAAATGATGATGGTTCTGGAGATTTCAGCAATACAGCAGGGACTGTCTCCACAGGAGGTAGCGCGCTTTCTATTACGGGAAACGACTTTGGCCTTTCAGGATCAATTAACACTGGAACGGGAACGACAACGATTCTTATATCTGATGGTGGCAGTATAGGGCTGGGGTCTACAGCGGGAAATATGACAATTACAGGGACAGAACTAGGAAACATCACGGCAGGAACATTGACCATCGGTGATAGTACAGCAGGAGCCATGACAGTAAACGGTATTAGCTCGGCAAACAGCACTAATATAACAACTGTTGATTTAAATTCTTCTAGTATTGCATTTGCCACTGGGGATTCTACATTTAAGGGTTTGACCGCAACCGCGAATACGGGAGCGATTACAGGAGCGGTGGCATTAACGGTAGCAGGTACTTCGACTTTTACGACCAGTGCAAGCAATCAATCGATCACATTGAGTAGTACATCGAATGACCTCACAGGTGCCGTTAGTTTCAATACGACTGGTTCTTCAGCGAGTACAACGCTTGCGACGAATAGTTCCATCATCCTAGGTGCTTCGACAATAGGAGGAAACCAGTCTGTGACAGTTGGTGGAACTAGCCAGACTATGAATATCTCAGGAGTTCAAGACGTTGGTGGAACAATTACTTTACAATCCAGTGGGGATTTGACATTGACCAGTTCACTAACCTCATCGAGTAGTTCTGATTCTGCCATTTTGCTTACTTCCACAGGTGGCGGAATATTTGATGGGGATTCAGATGGGTCTATAGATATTGAAGTGGAAGATGGTAGGTTGGTTGCAGTTTCAAATGGTGGGTTTGGCACGTCAGCCAATCCGATTGAAACTACATTGAATTCTATAGATCTTACTAACAGTGCCACGGGGGATGTAAATATTTATGAATTAGATGGTATTGAGATTAGCAGTTTAACTCAGAATGTAGATGGTGGAGATATTACAGTTTCGTATTCTGGTAGTTTGAGTGGCCAGGACTTGGCAACTTTTCCCGATGGTTCCTTGGGAACAACGACTTTCACACAGCGTCAAGCCGTGGCTGTCGCTACTACGGATCAAATTTTAGAGGGATCGGAAAAATCTGTGGGCGATTTGTCGATCGAAAGTACGGTTCAACTGGCAAAAACAATTGAAAGTGATGTCATTCAAATGACCCTTCAAAAAAGCGGCTCAGGTAATAAATCAATAGCAAGTCTGGATTCTGGTGGGTCAACGAGTTCTTATGTGACAGATATTTTTAGCGATCCTTATGTTTTGGTTGATTTTTCAAGCGATGTAAAAGAAATTAATCCCGGGTTGTCCGGATTAGAAAATTTTGGGGGCAAGAAGACGGTTGAAGAAGCTCAAGTGGCCAAATTGGAACCAGCCTTAAGGCCAGAGTCGAAAGTGAGTAAGAGTTTGTTTCAAAAAAATAAGAGTGCCGCGAAACAGGTTCTTTGGCAAAAAATGGTTCGCAAGGTAGCGGAAAAAAAATCAGAAAAAAAAAAGAAGGGTGAAAAAGGCTCGAATAAATCTCTCGTTGGAGGAAAATCGGTCACAAACAAAAATCAAAGAAGTAGATCGAGTAATTTAACTCCGGTTTTAGGAACACGACCTTTTGAGAGAGGCGCCATCCCCCTACAACAAAGGTCATTCCGTTAAAAATTTTTTTAAGTCCATAATATTTTATATAAATAGGAGAGTTTGAGGTAAAAAGACTTTTCTTTAAAAAAGTTTTCTTAACTACGAGGTTTTTCCTGGTTATTAAAGTTGTTCGTCAAAGGGAATATTCTTTCTTGATTTAAGTGCCAAGCCATCTGGTTTACTAGCCCAGACAATATTTTTTGTTGTTTCACGGGAAAGCCATAGCTTTCTTTTGAGTCAACAAAAAGCACCCCCTCAAGTTTTTTGTGAATTACCGGGGTGATAAGATAACTTTTTAAATTCTCTTTTGTTTTATAAAAATCAATAGTTGACGGATTGCTTGCGTAATTCTCTTCAATAAGAAGTTGTTTGTTTTCCGCCGCCATTCCTATAAGGCCTTTTCCAAAACCAAATTTTATCTCTGGGTTAAAGTTAGTGCTTAACGAAATATGATGGCGCAAGCCCAAAGTTTTACCACTTAGATTGATTTTATAAAGAGCAATGGTAAATGCATTACTGATATTACCAGTTAGTTCTACAAGTTGATTAAGAAGTTCAGGTGAAAACTTTGCGGTGGGTATCGCAGGGTAAGTAGAGACTGCATTGATTTTGTTGTTTGGTTGAGGGGAATGCTTGGTTGGAATCAGTTTTAAATCAAATCCTAGCCAGCGGCAATAGCTACGAGCAAGTTTTGCCTGCTCATCTGAAACAGGCCATTGAAATTGCCAATCCCCGTTTCTAATTATCCTGCGCATTGCTCGGTTTGCCTTACCAGAGCCCATTTTAAATATCTTAGCGAAACGGGCAGTCGTCTCGCGGACATCTTCTCCTGCCCAACCATTAAATTTAATATAGCAACTCATACAATCCTCCAAGGCAGCTAGATTTCGCCAACAAACCAGAACAAAGTCCTTTGTTTTTATCGGAATAAGGTTAGTGAAAGCGTAGCATTTTTTAGAAATTTTAACAAAAAATCTATCTAGTTTTCGAAGGGAGCGGTTCTGGAGTTTTTTTGATGGCGCATATTAATTAAGAATTCTGAGTCAACTAGAGGCATGAGGCCAAATTGAGTGCCGCTATCAACCTCTTCATTCAAAAAATTATATGGAGTATCGTTTGGTGGAATAGCTTCTAGTTCAAAAAACCTTTGTAATATTTTGCCTCTCCCTAAAAGCTGAAGCGAGCTTTCGTCTATATTAAACTGTTCGCTTGTATTTTTCAGTGCCTTAATGGGTTCTTCTCCATCAGCTATTTTTTGTTGGATTGCCAGCTCAATTTTTTGTTTTCGCTCCATGTGCCTCGCATGTCCAAAATCAGGCTGAGATAAGATCATCCAGTCGAGATGTGGACAATAATTATTAATAAAGTCATCAAAAAAAACTGGTTCATCTTGGCTAAGATGAATGTCGCGAGCTTTTTCAGGAGATTCTTTTAGTAAACTATTGTACAGCTCGACAATATTGAAAACAGAATCGTAAATAACCATTAGGTGGTATGTATTCATCCTTTCATTCGTGCGAAAGGAATCCATAGCTCGAATCAGAACCACTAGAAGACTATGCATGTCTTCAATTTTTATGAAGTTGGCTGTCCACGTGAACCTTGTTTGGTACCAGCCAGGGATATCAGATGGGTATTCTTGTCGATTAGAATCGCTTGGTGGTTGGTTGCCGTTGTCTAGGTAGTTTAGAATATCATCTACTTCTTTATATGCTAGGTCTAGGCCGCCTCGTATAATAGTGTATGGGAATAAACATCTTTGATAATCCATATATTTCTTAATCTCAGAGTCTTGACCTTCGGCACTATGTGTGAAATCTCTCTGAGAAATATCTTTGGCGAATATAAGCATTTAATTTAAGAGCGACTTTTCTGGTTCTTTTTTAAGATTTATTTTTAAAGAATTGTTGGGAAAAATTTTTGAGTATGTTTTTTCTTTCTTCTTCGCTCATATTTGAAACCGTTTTTCCCAACTCTTTAATTTGATCAGGAGTCATTTTGGACATGTATGATTGAGCCATTTCTTTGAGATCTCCCATATTTGGTGGGATTTCTCCTGGTGAATCATTTGCGTGGTTAGAAGGTGTTCGCTTTTTCTGTGAGTTATCACTGGCCCGAAACTCGATGAAATCCCCTTGAATAGTCCCAATGATTTTGTGTTGAATCAGGTTAGCGAGTACTTCTTTCAAGGCGATACTGTGATTTTTACAACTTTCATGGATTGCTTTGAAAGGTAAGCGCACACTTTTTTCTGGGAAACCATTTTTTTCAATACAGTGTTTTATACTGTTTTCCACAGCGGATAGCTCAGGCATAGGACTATAAGTCTAAAGGCGGATATTTGTGAAAAAGGACCAAGTATAATTGTAGTATAATCTTTCCTAAATGTTTAAGAAATTTAAATAATATAATATTTTTGTGGCAAAAGTGTCTATATTTTTGTTGGGAATTGGAGGTCTATGGGGAGAGAAAGAAAGGCACAAAGAAAAGCGCTCCCTATGAAAAGGGCTACCAAAAAAACCGAAGGGAAGACAAGGATTCTAGATAGTCAAACTTCGTCTCAAGTGAATCTGCGTATAGCCGTGTCTCAGATGAATTTCGTCGTGGGGGACTTTAAGTACAACGCGAATCGTGTCGAAAATTGCCTTAAGGAGGCCAGTAAATTTGAAACCGACTTGATTTTATTCCCAGAGCTGACGTTGACAGGGTACCCACCGGAAGACCTACTGCTTAAAGATGATTTTATTGCAAAAAACAAAAAGCTTCTAAAGCATCTTACATTAGGTGTGAAAGGAATTGTCGCTGTTGTTGGTTATGTGGAAAAAGTAAAAAGGAGTTTATATAACTCTGCCGCATTGCTACATAAAGGCAGGATAGTCGGGAATTATAGAAAAATGATTCTTCCAAATTATGGAGTTTTCGATGAAAAAAGATACTTTATAGAAGGCAATGAGCCAACTTGCTTTGTGATGAATGGCATAAAGATAGGTTTAACTATTTGTGAAGATATCTGGGACGCGAATGGACCTGGTAAACGGATTTGCGAAGAGGGACAAGCGGACATTTTTCTCAATATTTCCTCCTCTCCTTACTTCAAAGGCAAGGGTAAGGTACGCGAAGAAGTGATCCGCCAGCGAGCACGTCAATACAAGGCTCATATAGTATATGCCAATTTGATAGGCGGTCAGGATGAATTAGTTTTTGACGGACAGAGTCTTGTAGTTGCTCCGGATGGAACTTTTATAACGAAAGGCAATGCATTTGAAGAGGAAATGATTTATGCAGATTTAAAAATTCATCCGAAGTCTACAAAACAAAATTCAAAAAAACCAATGAGTTCGCCGATTAAAACATATTATGTTCCGACTACTTTGAACCGTGTGAGTAAACCGGCTATCTTAAAGCGTCGGGTACCTAAGTTAGGGCCAACCGAGGAAGTTTTCAAGGCCTTGGTTCTTGGTACTCGCGACTATATGAAGAAAAATGGTTTTGGTAAGGCGGCGATCGGTTTGAGTGGTGGAATTGATTCAGCTCTTACAGCAGCGATAGCAGTGAAAGCAATCGGGCCAGAAAATGTAGTGGGTGTTGTCATGCCTTCTAATTATTCCTCACGAGGAAGTGTAAACGATTCAGAAACTTTGGCAAAGAACTTGGGCATACGCATTATTTCACTTCCCATAAAAGAAGCTATGCTGGCCTACGATAAAATTCTTTCAAAAGTATTTAAAAACTTACCTTTGGATACTACCGAGGAAAACCTGCAAGCCAGAATTCGGGGTAATTTAATGATGGCTCTTTCAAATAAAATGGGCTGGCTTGTATTGACTACCGGGAACAAAAGTGAACTTAGTGTTGGTTATTGTACTTTGTATGGTGATATGGCAGGCGGGTTTGCCGTCATTAAGGACATTCCGAAAAAATGGGTTTATCGATTATCGCAATGGATTAACAAGAATGAGGGTTATCCTCTAATCCCAGAAATAATTCTTATGAAAGAGCCTTCAGCAGAATTGAGGCCAGGGCAGAAGGATACGGATTCTCTCCCACCGTATTCATTGTTGGATAAAGTTTTAGCCCGGTATATCGAGGAAGACCAAGGAATAGAAGAGCTAAGGGGGATTGGGCTTCCAATGAAAGAAGTTAAGAAAATAGTTAAATTGGTGGATAATAGCGAATACAAACGCAGACAGGGTCCTCCAGGAATAAAGATTACACCTAAGTCGTTTGGGAAAGATCGTCGTTTACCCATTACCAATTGTTATGAACCATAAATTGATATTTTTTCTTTAATTTTTTAAAAAATCATCAGAGGTTTTATTTTTTAGCCTAAACATAATTAGGAGAGAAATATGAAAAAGAAAATTGGGGTGGTCCTTTCAGGTTGCGGGGTTTATGACGGGTCAGAAATTCATGAATCGGTTATAATTCTCCTTGCCATTGATCGTGCCGGAGCTGAAGCGGTATGTATGGCGCCGAACGTTGATCAAATGCATGTAATAAATCATCTTACTGGGAAAGAGGTTACAGGAGAAAAAAGGAATGTTTTGGCTGAGGCAGCGCGTATCGCCCGTGGTGATATAAAAGATATTAGTGAGGTCAAGGTGGACGATATTGATGCTTTGATATTTCCTGGTGGGTTTGGTGCAGCAAAGAACTTATGTACTATGGCGGTGAAAGGTGAAGATGCCGAAGTACACCCAGAGGTGAGTCGTCTGGTTAAAGAATTTCAAAATAAACAAAAACCACAGGCCGCGGTGTGTATTGCGCCAGCTATGTACGCTAAAATTTTTGAAAAAGAGTCAGTATCTCCGACCTTGACAATCGGTAATGATAAAGATTGGAGTCAGAAGATAGAAAATTTAGGCAGCAAGCATCAAGATTGTGAAGTGCAGAAAATTGTTATAGATAAGGAAAACAAAATTATCACCTCCCCGGCTTATATGCTTGGTAAAAGTATTTCAGAGGTTGCAGAGGGTATAGAGGAGACAGTTCGAGAACTAGTAGCGATGGTTTAAACAGTTTCGACTCGAGAAGGTCTTTAGTAAGCTGCATAGTCAGACTCCATCTTTTTTTGGTGGTTCTAAAATTATACTCAGCTATTTTTTGTTCAGATTTAACAAATATCGAGTGTGGTTTATTAGTTCTTCTTGCCTGAGAATGTGTAAAAAGATCCCATCTACAGGAGCAAAGAGTAGCCAACTTCGGTCACAATTCTATTATGAATATTTGAAGCTGAGATCACTTACCCCCAAGCTTTTATTTTTAAAAGGGTTGTCGGCCCAGCAAAAAAGTCTCCCGATCCATGAGGCACAATGGCTTTTTCGACTAAACAACCATTTTAAAACAATTTAAAGGTCTTTTGGAGTCTAAAGGAAAAGATGTTTTTGTCCGAAAAGTAATATCAGAGCATTTGTCGTAACTCAAACACTTTTAATGTAAAATCATCGGGTGGCTTTAGACAAGGAACTACCTGATTTTGCCAATTCTCTCCAAAAAAATGACTTCTTATAAAAAGAATCTTCTTGTTACTGGTGGCGCTGGATTCATAGGAAGTAATTTTATTAACTACATTCATAAGAAATATCCAAATTATAATATCCAACTTCTTGATGCGCTCACTTATGCCGGTAATCTTGAAAATATTTCTGATAATTTAAAATCGAACGGACACTTCCATTTTTCTCACGGCAACGTGACGCAACCTGATATTGTCAATCAGTTAGTTTCAGATAGCGATATCGTGATTCACTTTGCGGCAGAGTCACACGTGACTCGTTCAATCTATGACAACTCATTATTTTTTGAAACTGATGTTATTGGCACACAGGTACTCGCAAATGCAATAGTGAACCACCCTGTGGAACGTTTTATTCATATTTCATCCTCTGAGGTTTATGGAACAGCTTTAAAAGCTCCAATGAGCGAGGACCATCCTTTAAACCCGATGAGTCCATACGCAGCAGCAAAAGCAGGCGCGGATCGGCTGGTTTATTCTTATGTGCATACTTATGAACTTCCCGCTGTGATTGTAAGGCCATTTAATAACTATGGTCCGTTCCAGCATTTAGAAAAAGCGATCCCTAATTTCATTACCAGCGCGCTTAATGATCAGCCTTTGACAGTTCATGGAGGTGGTAAGAGTTTGCGTGACTGGATGTTTGTGGAGGATACTTGCGAAGCTTTAGACCTAATCATGCACGCTGATTCCGATAAAGTAGTTGGTGAAGTAATAAATCTAGGCACGGGAGTAGATACAGGTATTCTTGCTATAGCGCAGAAGGTATTAAGCCTTGTCGACAAACCTCAGAGTTTGATCGAACATGTAAAAGATAGACCAGGCCAGGTTTCTCGGCACATATCATCAACTGAAAAGGCGCGCCGTTTACTAGGTTGGACTGCAAAAATTAACTTAGATGATGGACTCCAACGAACAGTTGAGTTTTATAAAAATAACAAACAGTGGTGGGAAAAATTTTTATGGATGAAAGAACTCTCGGGACAAAGATAAGCAAAGGTGAATCGGTGACTTATCCGGTAAATCGTGCGGTGATATTACAGCCATCCTACCTGCCGTGGATTGGTTATTTTGAGCAGATGGTACGGGCGGATCAGTATGTGTTTCTCGACAATGTACAATTCACGCGGCGTGACTGGAGAAACCGAAACAAGATTCGCACAAATAAAGGCTGGGCCTGGTTGACGGTTCCTGTTGAGCAGAAAAACCATTACGAGCAATCACTCAAGGAAACGCGAATCGATAACTCGGTCAACTGGAATAAGAAGCATCGGGAGGCGATCCGGATCAATTATTCCCGCACTCCATTTTTCGAAACATACTATCCCTGGTTAGAATCTGTTTACGACAGGCAATGGGAGTTCCTTCTCGACTTGTGTTACGAGACCACCGAACACATTATGGATATTTTGGATATTACAACGCCGACTTGGAAGGCATCAGAGCTGTCGGCGGAAGGAACCAAGTCCGATTTTATTTTAAATCTTTGCCGTGAGATGAAAGCAACGCATTATCTGACGGGCGGAAGGGCTAGGGATTATCTTATAGAAGAGGATTTCAACCGGGCACGAATTGAACTGGAATATCAGGAATACGATCACCCGGAATATCCTCAGCGCTATTCCGGATTTGAGTCGCATTTGTCGGTGATTGACCTTTTGTTCAATGTTGGAGACAAAAGCAGGGATGTAATAATGAATTCGGTAATCGCGTAAAACTAATGACAAATTTATTTACATTAAAAAGTCTGCAGAAGGTTTTACCTAGGTTGTATTCCTTCTTACCCTATTACCTTGACCCTGGTCGTGCGTTTCCTCCAGCGCATGTTTTTTTTGAAGTGACTTATCGGTGCAACCTACGTTGCGATATGTGCCACTTTCTTGAAATTATAGAAGACACGGAAAATAATAAGACCTACAAAAAAGAACTGTCAACTGAGCAGATAAAGCGCGCGATTGCATCACTCCCCCGGTCCACCTTGATCACCTTCACTGGTGGCGAGGCATTTATGAAGGCAGATTTTATGGATATATTGAAGTATGCTGCCAATAATCACAAGGTTCACATTATTACGAACGGAATGTCTTTATCAGAGAACGTGGTGAAACAGTTAATCGATCTCCGCACACGTTCTTTATTTAGTTCAGGATTGCTATACATGGGAGTTTCGCTTGAAGGCCGTGAAGAATTTCACGACAAGGTGACGGTGGTTCCAGGTTCATATAAAAAAACACGAGCTGGTTTGGAACGTCTCGTCGCTCAACGAAAAATATTTGGTGGAAAATATCCG
>JYMV01007167.1_pt1 | contig 11542 bp, 7 predicted proteins | sample 338911 | NCBI WGS metagenome assembly JYMV01 (sample SAMN03354496, study PRJNA234377) | hydrothermal vent metagenome | biome: Deep sea; feature: Hydrothermal plumes at the Eastern Lau Spreading Center, Western Pacific Ocean; material: Seawater | place: Tonga | collected 2009 | depth 2000 m m
ACGATCAGCTGATATGGACGAATGCCGCCAGGAGCCTCGCCGATTTACTCCGGGGCAAACTCGATGACGAGGCGGGAGCCAAAAATCTGGAGGCGGAAATTCTCAAACGAAATCCAGACACCAAATACAAGTACTCGACCACCGCCGAGCCCGCGAAGAACAAGAAGCAAAAGAAGAAACGCAACACGCAGGTCGAGAAAGCTGATATAAACCACGCGCGACGTCTGGTTACTCGAGGCGAGCTGCCACAGGCAATCGCACTAATGAAACGCTACCTTGTGGAAGATCCGGAGGATTCGCGCTCGCACTTTGAGTTGATTTCATTGTTCGAGCGCACGGAAAGAATCGACGACGCGATCGTCTGGCTGCAAAAAACCATTCACGCGTTCGGCGAAGACGATCATGTATGGGGAGAGGCAATGTTGCGGCTCGCTGGTCTCAGAGAACACGAGGAACATGATCTTGATGCCACCATCGCCGTGCTTGAGCAGATCGCGAAACGACTCAAGGACGGCAAACACGGTAAACTCGCGATCAACTCAAAGAGATTCGAAGTCGCGCAGAACGGTCGAGTGGAAACGAGTAGAAACTCATAGGTCGAACCGGGAGTCATTCATGGCGGCAGCTGCACTTGTGATCATCGTTATCGGGAATGCTGTCGTCTACGCGATGGTGCGCTGGTTCATCATGTCCGACCTGATCAGAAAGTGGGGCGGTGCAAATGTTCCCAACGTCGTCGGGCTCGGAATTTGTTCTATGCTCGTCGAATCGTTCTTCTTGTTGAACGCTCAGCAAACGGGCGGCTTTGTTACGGCGTGGAGCAAGATTGCTCCTGTCTTGATTTTCGCCGTCGTCACCGCACTTCCATGGGCATTTCTCTACATACGCCTTTTGGGAGAAATGACCGATCACATGGCGGAAAGTGTTGTAGGCATCAACGTCCTCGTGAAGGAAAAAGTCAATCTGAAAGCGGTCTATGCACTGATCCAAAACGGAGAGATGGCTGAGGCCGTCAAGGAACTCGAATCGGTAAAAGAGCTGAACCCACAATCGACGGAGCCGCTATTCGTACTCGCGTCAATCGCTCACGGTGAACGCGACTACGATAAGGAAAGGAAGTACTACAGAGAGATCGTAGCAAATGAGAGTTTTCCGATCGATTCGAGAATCAATGCCGCCCAGTCACTCGCTGATCTACTGAAAGACATCGACGATACATCATATCTCATCAAGAAAATGGAGAAAGAAGTTGCACGCCTGTCCCTTGAGAAGGAACAGAAATTCGCGCAGGGAAAACCCGGCGGGAAAAAAGGTGAAGATGATTTCAATGCGAAGTTGCTAGACCTGAACGAGGCCCGCCGCTTTTCTAGTCGTGGCGACTTCGAGGCCGCCGTTCCAATTATGAAAGCCTACATCGAGAAGAACCCAGAGGAACACAGGATATTATTTGAACTCGTTAGCCTTTACGAAAAACAGGGCTTAAATGACGAAGCCATGCTTTGGCTGCAGAAGGTAATCAGTAAATTCGGCGACAATGATTTCGTCTGGGGTGATGCCATGCTGCGGCTTGCCGGACTGCGTGAGCACGTGGACGGGGATATCGAAAGCGCTAAAGCACTGCTGAATAACGTATCGGGCAGATTGAAATACTCAAATCAAGGCAAAGTGGCACGATTGCACCTTCGCGATCTCCAGGACAAACCGGAGTCGTAAATCTACGAGTCGTAGCGATATTTTTGAAACATTCGGCCTCTCTCAGTGTTATAGTATCCAAATATCTGACGGACGCATGTAACCGAAGGCTCATGTCCAGCGTCTATATAGAAGATTAAATCAAATTGTAATGCCCGAAGGCCGATATGCGGCCTACTGGCACTATTCCACGAGAAGGAGCATGACTATGCGAGTCCTATTCACTGCCGTCGCTGCGGTCGGAGTCACCTGTGGAGCGGCATTCGCCGATGTCCCGGCGAATCCCACCTATGCAAAAGATGTAGCCCCGATTATGTTCGAAAATTGTACCGATTGCCATCGTGTTGGACAAATCGGTCCGATGTCGCTATTGACCTACCAGGAAGTACGCCCCTGGGCAAAGTCAATCGGTAAATATGTCGGTGATAGAGCCATGCCCCCCTGGGATGCTGATCACGGCTACGGCCCCTGGAAAGATGACCGCAGTTTGTCTCAAGATGAAATCGATACCATCGTCAACTGGGTCAACACCGGTGCGCCTCGCGGCAATCCGAAAGACCTGCCCGCCGCTCCGGTATACGGTGAAAGCGCCTGGACGCTCGGCGAACCGGACTACGTAATCGAATTCGATAACTACGATGTCGCTGCGGGCGGTCCTGACCAGTTTCATGATTTCAACGTACAGACCGAACTCTCGGAAGATAAATGGATTACCAAAGTTGAAATTCTCCCCGGTGCAAGCGAAGTCGTTCACCATGTCATCCTGTGGAAGGGTGATCGCGGCGATTCGAATCCGACAGGCTGGATAGGCGCATGGGCCGCTGGCGCAGATCCGATGCAGTTCCACGAAGGTACCGGACGCATGCTGCAAAAAGGAGCCGTTGTTCGAGGTGATTTCCATTATCATCCCGCAGAAGAATCATACACGGACAAGACACAAGTCGGCTTCCACTTCTCCAAAAGCGAAGTGACTAAGGAGCTGGTGAATCTCTGGGTGATGAACTCCGAGTTCGCAATACCGGCCGGCGCGTCGAATCACGAAGTTAAATCCCGATACACTTTTGCCGAAGACAGCCACCTAATTTCGCTGGCTCCGCACATGCACTATCGCGGCAAGGACTTTGTCTATACCGCTACCTACCCCGATGGGAGGGAAAAGGAACTGCTGAAGGTCAGTGACTATGACTTTAACTGGCAGACCGCATATATTTTCGAGAATCCAGAGGCGATGCCGAAGGGTACGCGTATAGACTGCGTAGCGCACTTCGACAACTCGGAAGGCAACGAAGCGAATCCCGATCCCACGAAAACGCTGTATTTCGGTCCTGAATCCTACGACGAAATGATGATTGGATTCATCGACTACATTGTCGATGAAGGCGTGAGCCCTTCAGCGAAAGTTGATCCGATTGTGCAGAAAATCGAAAACTTGCTGGAGATGCATCCTGGCAACGTGTACAGCCTCAACGTTCCAGTCGATCCCTCAAAAGGCCCTCAGCTCACCGCGCTTCTGTTGCCCAAAGAAGGTGACGGCGGATGGTACGTGCCCATTGGAAGCTTCGCCGCACGCGCACTCGTCAAGGATATCGTGTGGAACGGCAACGACTTCACCGCGACCGCAGTTCTTCCCGGTCAAGGCGGAATGGAACTGAAAGGCACGGTCAATCCCGCTGCTGGCGAAATCACCGTGATTATGCAAGGGTTATCGGTTAAAGGCACCATCGAACAGTAGTTTCCAATTCGGAGATCTGATAGAGGCCGTATCCGTGGTTCGGATGCGGTCTCTTTTTGTGCATTTGTACGATAGACGAATTCATGCTATCCACGAACCGAATTGTCTCCCACTTAACAATTCGAGGCAATAATCCCTAATTATCTCTTTATTAACAGTGTAAATGTTAATGCTTTAAGTGGTATATTGGTTTGAAAGGGAACAGCAACTCGATATTGTTCCGAGAACATCCGTTAAACTCTTACAACCAAACAAGATAGAGAAAGAAGATCTCCTGAATGCCGCTCAAAGAAGAAATGAAACTCAAGCGCGATTTTGGCACTACGGCGGAAGAAGCCATGCTCAACGTAATCTACACGGCGGAGCGCTGGAAAAAACGCAGCACCACCATCTACGGACACTACGGTATAACGCCCGCCCAGTTTAACGTGCTCCACCTCATCTATTACCAGAGCGACGAGGATGAAGGGCTGACACAGGCCGCCATCAGCGAGATGATGCTGGTCAAACCCGCCAACACCACGCCGCTCGTCGACCGACTCGAAAAACTCAAACTCGTCGAGCGCACTCCCGTTCCCGAGGATCGACGCTTCTGGCGCATCAAACTGCTTCCGAATGGAGTTGCCGTCTTCAAGCAGGCGAATCGTATTTATTACGCCCGTCTTCGGGACGTATACGAAAAACTTTCGGACGAGAAGCTAAAAGCGCTGATTTCGTCGCTGGAGAAAGTGCGCGAGTATACGACGAACTTCGAGCCGGACTATGGCGAAGTCGAAGACGCCAACGACTGATTCGAAGCGGACGATGATGACTCCAGGTCAATACCGCGCAAGCCTTCGTGATGGTCGATGCCTCTACCTGAACGGCAAACTCGTTCAGGATATTACCGACTCCGCACCGTTTCGCGTGGCGCTTGATTATGCCGCCGCTGACTTCGACTACGATAACGACCCCGACATCCGGCAATACGTCGACAAATCCGGTACAAAACAAAATCGCCTGTTCCAGATCCCGACCAACCCGGAGGATCTGGAGAAACGCTTCCAGCTCATGTCAAGACTCAGTCCGGTAAGCGGTGCCATCGGTGCGTTGTTTTCGCTGATGAACAGCAGGGAACTCCTGGCGAACGTGAACGCGGATTATGCGGACCGCATCAATCAGTTGTACAACATTTGCAAGGAAAACGATCTCCGCGTTGCCCAGGTAGTCACTGATCCGAAAGGCGACCGAAGCCGCGGCCCGCTCGAACAAGATGATCCAGACTTGTACATGCACGTAGTCGAAAAACGCGACGATGGAATCGTCGTGCGCGGCGCGAAGCTGCACATTACCGCCGCGTCGCTTGTGCATGAGTTCATTGTACTTCCGACACGCCGCATGAAACCCGGCGAAGAAGACTACGCCATCGCATTCTCGACCCCCGTCAACGCACCCGGAATTCGTATCATCAATAAAATGATCGAGCCGCCTTCCGACAGCACTTTCGACTATCCAGTCAGCAACCGACGACGGATGCCCGAATGCTTCGTGATATTCGATAACGTGTTCGTCCCTTGGGACCGCGTGTTCCTCTGCGGTGAAGTCGAACTCGCAGGAAAACTCGCCGGCAGCCTCGGACTCTGGGAAAGAATTCTAGGTCTCGCAGGAATGGCAAGGCGCGCGAAACTCCTCGCGGGCATGGCGCAGCTTCTGGCAGACTATAATGGCATCGCGCGTGCATCGCATGTGATCGACAAGGTTACCGAAATTATCTTCTACGCAGAGACCCTTGAAATTTTCATGCAGTCAGCACTCCGCGAATACAAAACCACACCGTCCGGAATGGTCTATCCCAACGGAAAGATCATCAACGTCGCGAAGTACTACGGCGCGAGCAATTATCACCAGATGATTCGACACATACACGACCTCTGCGGCGGCATCGTACTCACCATGCCCACCGAAGCGGATTATCGCGGCGAAGATACCCATGCCGACCTCGAAAAATATCTCCACACCACCGATGCAGTACCCGTCGAGCACCGTATGCGACTCTACAATCTCGTGCGCGACATCACTGCCGATACTCAGGGCGGCTGGGACCTTGTAACGACCCTACAGTCAGGGGGAGGGCTTGCCGCGCAGAAAATATTGACCTATCGTGGCTTCGACATGGATTCCGCACGCGAGATGGTCAGAGAAGCGGCAGGTATTGAGTAGATGGACGGTCCCGGTTCTATCGACTAACTGCGGTACAGGCTTTGCCCAATACCGATCGCCTCACGACAACTTTCAACCGTCTCAAGCGCCACAGGTGTCACCCGTTCCGCGTTCGATATAAGAAATTCGATTACCGACTCGTCGTCGTTTTCCGGAGCATTGTATTTATCGATAATTGGCGCATTGAACGCGCTCACATACTCCGCCAGCGTAGTCTTCAAACTGCCATAGAACTTCTCGCCGCGTCGATACTTGCCGACGAAATCAGCATACACATCCTTCGGTGCCAGCAGATCCATCAGTGTATACAACACGCCCACACCCGCTGGCATCTGATGAATCACGTCTTCAGGCTCATCCGATTCGCCTTCTATCGGACCCGGATCCGTCGTTGTCGGGCAGGCCTTGATTTTCTTCAATACCAGTTTCGGATCGTCCAAAAGTCCCAAGTCGTTGTTCTCGCTCTTGCCCATTTTCGACCCGCCGTCCAGACCAGGCAGCCGCAATGCATTACGCGATACGGACTCAGGAACCTTCAGCGCTTTGCACTCGAACCGGTGATTGAACTTCCGTGCAATGTCCGCAGCCATCTCGACATGCTGGCGCTGGTCATCCCCCACAGGCACCTTGTCAGCCTGAACAATCAGGATATCCGCCGCCATCAGAATAGGGTATCCCAATAGGCCATACGAAATTGGATTGCCCTCGGCACCTTTGGTCGTGCCGCCCGGAAGTTTCGCCACGGCATCCTTATACGTCGTGCTGCGCTCAAGGTGCCCGATGTTACTGATCATACCCAGGAGCAAATTCAGCTCCGCGGTACACGGCAGATCGCTTTGGCGATAAATAACGGACTTCGCAGGATCCAATCCACAAGCCACATACGTACGCAGCATATCCAGCGTGTAGCGAAAATAGTCGACCTTCTCCATCGCCGCGGTCAGTGCATGGTAGTCGGCGATAAAATAGTAACACCGCTGGCCTTCATCCTGGAGATCGATAAATTTTTTTATCGCGCCGAAATAATTCCCATAGTGAAGGCGTCCCGTCGGTCGAATTCCGGACAGGACTATCTCCTGCTTCTCTGCCATGTGTGGTGCTCCTCACGAGTCTATTGCGGCACAAAGGGATCGCGCTGGAAATTGCGGGTGAAGCGACCTGTTACATCTTTTGCAAAAGGTCGAGGAAGGCCTGGTTGTTTTTCGTCTTCTCAAGCTTCTCAATGAGCAGTTTGGTTGCCTCCGTGGTGTCAAGCGGGCTGAGTACTTTTGCCAACAGCCACATTTTCTGAACCGTATCTTCGTCGACCAGAAGCTCCTCACGACGTGTGCGGGACCGCTGCACATTCATGGCCGGGAAGATGCGTTTCTCCATCAGTTTGCGCTCCAGATGAAGTTCCATATTACCCGTGCCTTTGAATTCTTCGTAGATCACGTCATCCATTTTGCTACCGGTCTCGATCAGAGCCGTCGCAAGAATAGTAAGGCTGCCGCCCTCTTCCACGTTGCGTGCCGCCCCGAAAAATCGTTTCGGACGTTGGAGCGCGCTCGACTCGATTCCCCCGGTGAGTACCTTCCCGCTTGAGGGTACGATAATGTTGTAGGCGCGCGCAAGACGCGTTATTGAGTCGAGCAGAATGACAACGTCCTTTTTGTGTTCGACCAGGCGTTTCGCTTTTTCGAGAACCATCTCAGCGACTTGAATGTGACGTTCGGGCGGTTCATCAAACGTGGATGCGATAACTTCGCCCTTGACGCTACGTTTCATCTCCGTGACCTCTTCCGGACGCTCGTCGATGAGCAGCACAATCACCACGGCTTCAGGATGGTTCGTCGAAATGCTGTTCGCAATTTTCTGAAGTATCACCGTTTTGCCTGTAAACGGAGCCGCGACGATCATACCGCGCTGGCCTTTACCGATAGGTGAAATGAGATCCATCATGCGCATCGCCACTTCTTTTTGGTCCGTTTCTAGCGTAATGCGCTCATCAGGGTGCAAAGCAGTTAGGTTGTCGAAAAGAATGCGTTCTTTCGCGATCTGAGGGCTTTCGTAATTTACCGCCTCCACTTTAAGGAGAGCGAAATAGCGTTCGCCCGGTTTCGGAGCCCGGACATGCCCCTGAATCGTATCACCCGTCCGCAATCCAAACTTTCGTATCTGCGACGGAGAAACGTAGATATCGTCCGGTCCCGGCATGTAGGAATAGTCACCGGAGCGTAGGAAGCCAAAGCCGTCCGGGAGAATTTCGAGTGTGCCTTCCCCGTAGATAGCCCCTGCTTTTTCGATACTGGCCTGCAGAATCCAAAATAACAGTTCCTGCTTCTTCATGCTGATAACGTCGCCGCCCAGTTCATGCGCCATCGCCGACAGCTCAGTCATGTTCAAATTCTTGAGGTCGCTGATCGATAACTCCGGGCCCGACCGATCTAGCTCTTCATATTCTTCATCCGCAACGTCCAGGATCGCTTTTTTCTTGCCCCCTCCTTGGTTGCGCTGACCGTTATTCCTGCGCTGCTGCTTCGAACCGTTTCCCGATTCGTTGCCCCTGGAACTCTGCGAACCACCAGAACCAGAGCGCTTGCGCTGCCGAGAACCTTGCTTCTCGGATGTTTTCTTTTCTGCCATGACTTATCCTCTCATCGGATGTGTATGGGTATTCCGTATGCTGTGTTGAATTCGTGTTTGTATGTGTGCTGAACCAAATGCGTTCAGGTTATGGTCAATGTATTTCCGCCCAGTGATCGCCGATGCCCACTTCAACCTCAAGTGCCACATCAAGCGTCATTGCTGTTTCCATCAAATTTCGGACAGTCTCTGCAGTGGATTCCGCAGACGCTTCAGGCGCTTCAATCAGCAGTTCATCGTGCACCTGCAGTAGCAGGCTCGCCCCGCTTCCCTCCAATTCTTTATCGACGTTAATCATCGCGACCTTGATGATGTCTGCCGCAGTTCCTTGCACCGGAGTGTTCATCGCGATTCGTTCCGCTCCTTTACGAGACTGAACGTCCGAACCGTTGATCTCAGGAATGTACCGTCGTCGATTCATCAGCGTCGTCACGTATCCACGCTCCCGGGCTTCGGCAACCGTCTCATCAATCCAGATTTTCACATTAGGATATTGTGCGAAATAATTCTCGATAAACGTCGCAGCTTCCCGGTTAGAAATACCGATGTTCCGCGCCAATCCAAACGCGCTAATGCCGTAGACCACGCCAAAATTGACCGCCTTTGCCTGTCGCCGCATGTCTCCAGTGACCGCATCAAGCTCTACTCCAAACACACGCGCAGCCGTGTCACTATGCACATCGCGGCCGTCGCGGAACGCCTGAAGCAATGCCTCGTCTCGCGTAAGGTGCGCAAGCAGTCTTAATTCAATTTGTGAGTAGTCCGCCGAGATGAGTTTCATGCCGGGCTCGCCCGGAATAAAACCCTGGCGAATCCGACGCCCCATGTCCGTGCGGACAGGTATATTTTGCAGGTTAGGGTTGCTGCTCGATAAGCGTCCTGTTGCAGCAACCGCCTGATTAAACGATGTATGTATGCGGCCGGTTTCGGCATTCACCATATTCGGCAACGCAGTAACGTAGGTATTGCGAAGTTTCTCAAGCATCCGGTATTCCAGCATCTTCTCTGGAAGCGGGTGTTCGTGCGCCAGTTCCTCCAACACACTCACATCGGTCGAATACCCAGTCTTCGTTTTCTTCTTCGTAGGCAGTCCCAGATCCTCAAACAAGACCTTCTGCAATTGTTTGGGAGAGTTGATTTGAAACGGACTGCCCGCCAGTTCATGTATTTCCGTCTCCAGAACTGCGAAACGTTTTTCAATTTCTTCGCGAAGTTCTTCGAATACCCCCGCGTTGATCGCAATTCCCTTCATTTCCATCCGCATCAACACGTGAAGCAAAGGAAGCTCGACCTCATTGAACAAATCCTCCAGATTTCCTTGCTTCAGGGATTTTTGGAAGATGGCCGACAGGCGCCACGTGATGTCCGCATCCTCTGCGGCATATTCGCAAGCAACACCGAGGGGAACCTTGTCGAATGTGATGGCTTTAGATCCCGTTCCAATTACATCGGAGATTGGGATCATCTTGCATCTGAGATACTTGAGACTAACTTCACCTAAATTATGCCTTACTCGGGAGGCGTCCGTCAAGTAGGAAGCCAGCATGGTATCGAGAGTTATTCCCTCAAGACCAATACCCGCATTCGCCAGAACTATCGCATCATACTTGATATTATGACCAATTTTCCCAATTTCGGGATTTTCAAGCAATGGACGCAGTATATTCAGGGCTTCCGGCATCGGAATCATCGCGTCAATGGGCTCTGCAAGCAGGTCATCCTGCGTGTGCGCGAGCGGAATATAGTACCCCGTATGGTCCTTGCAGCTCAGCGATATCCCCACAAGCCCTGCCGTAATCGGGTCGACCGAGGTCGTTTCCGTGTCCACCGCGAACTCGCCGGACTTCTCCATTTCCTTGACAACCTTCTTGAGCTGAGCTGTACTGAGTATCAGTTTATAGTCCTGGGCAACCTCTTCTTCCTCTTTGACGCTCTCGGGAAGAAACTCCTGCGTCAGACCGCGGAATTCGAACTCAGCAAAAATACCCGACAGCGTTTCATTGTCGAGTTCCTTGCGCGCGAACGCCTCCAGGTCATCATCCAGCGTCACATCTGTCTTGATCGTGACAAGTTCAAGGCTGAGATAGGCCTTCTCCTTATCCTCGATCAGTTTTTCCTTCTGCTTCCCCTTAAGATCATCGATGTTCTTGTACACACCATCCATAGTCGCGTACTTTTCAAGGAGCTTCTTCGCAGTCTTCTCGCCGATGCCCCGTACCCCCGGAACATTGTCCGCAGAATCGCCCATCAAACCCAGCATATCAATCACATGCTTCGGCGGCACCCCGTAGCGCTCGACCACATCGGCAGGCGCATACCATTTCCCATTGTCGCCCTTGCTGGGGTCGAATACCTTGACCGTATCCGTCACGCATTGCAGCATGTCCTTGTCCCCGGTCACCAGCGTCGGGTGCAAGCCCTGTTCCTCCGCCATAATCGCCAGCGTACCCATTACATCATCCGCCTCCACGCCCGGTACACGCAGAATGGGAATATCAAACGCTTCGACAAGCTGATCAATCAAAGGAAACTGCAAAATCAGATCCTCGGGCGTTGCGTCACGGTTCGCTTTATATTCCGGATACAACTCATCGCGAAATGTCGGCCCCGGCGCATCGAACACCATAACAATATGCGTCGGCTCGTGTTCACGAAGTATCTTCAGAAGCAGTCGGGCGAAACCGAAGACCGCGTTGACCGGGCGACCCGTCGAGTCCCGCAGGTTCCGAATCGCATAATACGACCGGAACGCGTAGGCCATCCCATCAATTATAAACAAACGTTTGTCGTCAGCCATTCGATCCCTGTTCCATCGTCACCATGATTTCCTCTGCGGCCTTTTTCGAGGCACCCGCATCGCCCAGAATTTCACGAAGTTCTATGAAATCCTTCAACATCGTCTCGCGTTGCTGTGAATCCCCGATCAGTTCAAGCGCCTCCGGCAGAATTTTCGATGCACTGGCATCTCCCTGGATGTATTCAGGAACAATGTGACGCTTTGCCAGAATATTCACTATCGCGACCGCATCAACCTTCACCAGCAGCCTTGCCAGCCAATACGTCAGTCCGGTCACCTTGTACATGATAATCATGGGGACGTTGAAGAGAGCGGTTTCCAATGTCGCAGTGCCGGAGGCAACCAGACAAAACCGCGCTTCACTTAGTACATCGTAGAACTGATCCTCAGCGATTTCAAGGGAAAATTTTCCGGCCAGTTGCTCGATCTGCTCTCGACGCGCGTCATCGACACAGGGAACCGCGAAGCGCGCATCGGGATGTTCCTCCTGAATGCCA
>JYMV01053315.1_pt1 | contig 11542 bp, 6 predicted proteins | sample 338911 | NCBI WGS metagenome assembly JYMV01 (sample SAMN03354496, study PRJNA234377) | hydrothermal vent metagenome | biome: Deep sea; feature: Hydrothermal plumes at the Eastern Lau Spreading Center, Western Pacific Ocean; material: Seawater | place: Tonga | collected 2009 | depth 2000 m m
TTTTCAGTTTTCCTGGTAACTCTCACCGCTTTTTTAAATTCTCCTCTGCTAATATAAAACCCCAATTCATGAACAGTACTGTTAGCGAAAACTCGTTGTTCAATTTCTTTAGATCCTACAATTGAATTCCATGACCGACTAAACTTTTTCAACTTGTTCATTATGTCATGAAACGCTCTTTCGTGTACATCAAAACTGTTTATTAACCCTGTTGACAAATTTACCTGTACGGTTAACATATTCCCCAGCACATTAATGTATTGGTGTGGTGCATCATGTAACAGGTCAGGCCTTGACTCAAGAAGTTCTTCCCGTCTTGCTACATACTTTTTAACATTTTCCCATTGCCCAGAACAGTAGTAAAAAATACCCCAGCAAAAATTGAAAAGCACTTTGGCATAAAATGACAGGGCCATGTTTTCATCTTTAAAAATATCAAGTCTCATTATTTTGTCCCAAGGTTCAAGTTGTTTCGGATCTCTGATTTTATTGTTTGATTTGCACAATGTGTAAATCTTGTTAAACCATAATTCATACTGGTACAAGTTGAGTTTTTTCTCTAAAACAACCCTCCGTTCTTCAAACAGTTCACGTAAAATAGTGCCTTGGTCTTCAAACCCAATATCTTTTGGAATTAATTTAATCTCCCATTCCAGTAGTTCAATTATCCGGGTAAGTTTTTCATATTTGTAGGCCAATAGCTTTGCGGTATTCAATTTTTCATCGCATTCTGCATACATTGTCTTTGAGTACAAAATTTCAACATCACGCAAAGTGTTCTTTAATTGTCCGTCAATTGTTAGATCTGCATGAAAAGCCCTTAGTGATTTTAAGATCTGGTGATATAAGTAATTCTTTACCCTGTGTAATTGGTTTGGCAAATTCTTTGCCCCTAAGCCTTTTTGAATTGCTGACTTATCATAAGATTCCATTGCTTCCATTACATCAAATAGTTGCACATAATTATTCGTATCGCCTTTTATATGTAGGTTAACAAACTTCCTAAAATAAGCCTTCTCTACCAGGGAAATAGACTTAATCAGCGCAAATAGTGGATCATCATTTGTATTTGAAGAACGCATCCTATATTTTCAACATTAATTTATACATAGCATTACTTAGTTTGTAGACAGGCCTTGGCTAGTTCGGTCATTGTTTTTCCGCCAATTTTACCTTCTACCCACCACAAAAAATGATCAAATTCATCAAAATTTGCTGCATATTTTTCCTTTTTTGAAAGCATTAGCTTTTCTTTAACTTTAATAAATGTTTTTTTGATTGCATTGGCATCTACTTTCTTTTTTATAAGGGCCTTGAATAGCTCAATAATGGTCTTTTCAATCCTATACAACCTGTCCTTTTTTATAATAAATTTTTCGGTATCAACAAGAGCAGTTTTCATGTCTTTTATATTTCCTATGTCAAACAGAAGCATCAAGTTCAAGATCATTGCATAACATTGCATATCTATTCTTGTCTCGCTATAATTTGATTTTAATAATTGATTAATAGATTGATGAGCAAGAAAGTGTTTCCCAGATGCAAAATGAGCGTACGATGAATAATACAAAAATGAAAGTTCTGAGCATTTACCTAGTTTTATGTTGCGCTTTATCATTTCTTTTTCCCAGTGTTCACTTAAATTAGATGCAATAATGAAGTCTCCCGTATTTATGTGGAACCCAATTTCATGAATTGAGATATTTGCAAATATTCGAGTCTCTAACTCCGTAGTGTTGGCGTCGATTTTCTTTATTATGTTAAGTGTATTGAAAAATATTTTTTTGTTTTCCTTATAATTTGTGGTTCCAATTATGCTTAGGCTTGCTCTGAGGGATGCGATATTGCTCAATACTGTAATGTATTGATGCGGAGAATCCTTTATTATATCAGGCATTTTTTCCAATGCTTCAAATCTGTTTTGGACTATTGAGAATACTTTGTGCATATTACCCTTTACAAAATAATCCATAGAGTTGATGAAATGATGGTATATTTCAGCAGTAGGAGTGAGCGGTTTTCCACCCTTTAAAAAAATAGAAGTGTCTGTAAGTTTTTTCCACCTTTTGTAATCTGATTCACTCCTAAAGATGTTGTACCTTTTTATCATGGAATATTTTATGGTAAAGCAATGTTCAAACTGGTACCTGTTTAGTTTCTTTTCCAATACCTCTCCAAGTTCATCAAATATTTTCCGCATGAACTTTTCTTGATGCTCTATACCTATATCTTTAGAAACGAGTTTCCTTTCCCATTCCAATAATTCAATTACACGATCCAATCGTTCATAATGGGATGCTTTTTTTTTAGCCTTTTCCAATAATTTTTTACATTGTACATAATGTCCTTTGTTGTACAGTAACTCCATGTCCCTTAAAGAATCCTTTAATTCAGCACCAATTGAAATGGTTGAATGATAAGATCTCAAAATACCCATAAGCTGGTAATTAAGATAGAAACCCGTCAGATTGATCTTGGCAACTAAATTTTCCTCAATAAATACAGCCTTTATTTTCTGTTGATCGAAAACATTCATACCCTCCAAAGCATTAAATAACATAACGGATTCCTTATCATCCTTAGAAGTATTTGCTGAAGTGAACTTTTTAAAATAGATCCTCTCTGACATAGACAGAGATTTCACCAAATTAAACAGGGGCGCAAAATTAAACTTGGCTGGCTTCTTCATTACTATTTTCTTGGTGCAATTAAACTGGCGTGCAAAACCGAAATGTACAAATTTACACATTTTAATTTTATTTCGAGACTACCTTGGATGTAATTTTGGACAGGAGCATAATGTTATATTATTCATATCAACTTAAGCTCACGAGTAAATAAACAATTATTAATAACCTTAAAATTTAGTAATTATGAAAACTTTATACATTTTAAATCAAAACTTAAGAAAAAGAAAGAGCATGTTTTTTAGCTTGCTATTTATCATTGCTTTTTTTGGATTTAGCAACCTAGGTAAATCGCAAAACACCCAATATCATGGAGAACCGATTGATAGAGATGAGAAAAAGGTCAATTGTAATTGCTGGTTTAACCTTCGCACTCCTTTCATAGCCGATAATATTTCCAAATTAGCAGAGAACCACCCCACAGTATTTAATATAACCCAAGATTGTGATGACAACTGCAGTGATGGGGATAAATGCGAGTTTACTATTGCTGGGCGTCGTGGCACTTTTACTGGGGATTGTATTGATAGGACACGTCGATCTAACAGGCTAAGTGATCCAAACGGCAAACCCTCCTTAGATAACAGCGCCAGCAAAACATCAACAGAAGAATTAAGACAATTCTTGAATAATAATCAAACGGACTTAACACCCTTGTTGGGTCTTGGTGTTCCGTATCCCAATCCTGCAAGTGAATACATCGCTATTCCTACATACGCTTCTGAAAAGATATTGTTCGCAGAAGTCCAAATTATGGACATGCTGGGTAGAGTCCTTATACAAAGTAATCAAAGCGGAAATGGATTAACAGAAATGGGGATTGCAGTGAATGTTACAGCGCTTCCAAATGGTGTCTATTTTTGCCGGGTGAAAGTTAACAATACTGTATCCGAGGTTACCAGAATTGCTGTTGGGAGATAATATCGTAAGACATAAAATAATACGGTTTACGATGACTAAATAATTTAAAAGTCTTTGCAGTGACCTAGAGGGGAGACACTTGTTGTTCTTCCCTCTCTTTTATTAGCCCTTTTTGCTATTCTTTTCGTGAAATATTTCGGCCATTCCTTTACCTGGATGCATCTTCTCGTGGACTTCAATTCAAAGGGTATACTAAGAGCAAAGAGGTTTCAAATATTACTAGAGAGGGTGTAACAAAAGCAGATCCACACAAAACCGAAATGTACAAATAGGCTTTTTTTAATTTTATTTCAAGGCTGCCTGTAACGTAATTTTGGCCTTGAACATAAACTTATAAAATTCACATTATCATAAAATCATTAAACAGCATTAACAAAAAAAATCAATCATGAAAAAGCTAATCATTGTATTTACAGCAGTTCTTTTGAGCCATATATTAACAGCACAGACAACAATTATTCCTGATGCTAATTTTGAGCAGGCATTGATCGATCTGGGCTATGATACTGGCACTCCTGATGGCAGTCTGCCTACAGCAAATATAAGTTCTGTTACCTCATTAAATGTTTCTGGATCTAATGGAATCCCTGGTACAATTAGTGATTTAACAGGCATTGAAGATTTTGCTTCTTTAACTTATTTAAATTGTGGTTGGAATCAACTTGCCACTTTAGATGTATCTCAAAATACGGCTTTAACTTATTTAAATTGTTACCTCAATCAACTTAGCAGCTTAGATATTAGTAATAATACTGCTTTAACTAAGCTGGTTTGCTATAAAAATCAAATAACAAGTTTAGATGTGTCTCAAAATTTAGCTTTAAATGAGTTGTGGTGCTGGGGCAATCAACTCACAATTTTAGATGTGTCGCAAAATGTATCTTTAACTTATTTGTATTGTACAGCGAATCCTCTAACCAGTTTAGATGTATCTCAGAATATAGCCTTAATTACTTTGAAATGTGGGGGTACTGGGCTCACTTCTTTAGATGTAAGCAATAATAGTGTCTTAACTAATTTGGTGTGTGCATATAGTACACTGATCTGCCTAAATATAAAAAACGGAAACAATATAAATATGGAAGGTTATGACAGTTATTCATATCCTCTATTTAGAGCTGAGGGTAACCCTAATTTAACTTGTATTGAAGTAGATGATGTTGCCTGGGCTACTGCAAACTGGACATCCACAAATGGAAATATTGATCCAATCGCCTCATTCAGCACAGCCTGCAACAACCCCTGCACTTTATCGACAGGTTGCCAAACAAGTTTTACAGCCTATCCAGATACTTCTGATAGCTGTACAATATATTTTTATAATTCATCAACTGGGGCATCATCTTATGTATGGGATTTTGGCGATGGAAATACCAGCCAGGTATCTTCTCCTGCTCACTCTTATGGCAGTAACGGAACATATTTAGTTATGCTAAGTGGGTATGATAGTTTGGGTAACGTTTGTGATACAACAAGCCAGTGGGTGACAGTGAATTGCCCCGGAGGAGTTTCCTGTAGCGTTAGTCTCACCTATAATATAATAAGTGGGTGCTATATACATTTCTATGCTACTGGCGCAGTTACTTATAGCTGGGATCTAGGAGATGGAAATATGGGACAGGGCCCATTGGTGCCTCATGCATATAGCAGCAGTGGCACCTATTTAGTTAAACTTACTGGTTATGATGGTCAGGGCATTGCTTGTGACACAACAAGCCAGTGGGTAACGGTGAATTGCGGAGGTTGTCAGGCTAGTTTTACAGCATATCCTGGTGGCAATTATCCTTGTGGGGCATATTTTAGCAATACTTCAACAGGGGCATCATCTTATTTGTGGAATTTTGGGGATGGAAATACTTCAACTCAGGCAACAACTGGCTATACATATTCTGGTCCAGGCACCTATTATATTAGCCTCTATGCTTACGACAGTAACGGTAATCTTTGTGACTCAACTGGTCAATGGGTAGTGGTGACTTGTCCTGGTGGCAGTCCATGTCAAACCTCTTTCACCTATTCTATAGATTCTTCGTGTACTGTATCTTTCAATGCTACAGGCACGGGTGCGACCACTTACAGCTGGTATTTTGGAGACGGAAACACGGGCCAGGGGAGCAGTATTGTTCACACCTATGCAAATAGCGGAACTTACTTTGTTTTCATAGCTGGGTATGACAGCTTGGGCAATCAGTGTGACACAAACCAAACTTCGGCTCAGTGGATAACGGTCAATTGCCCTGGAGGGAGTCCATGTAATCTTGCTCCGGTAACTCCAGCCATGTTTATTGGAAACCCATCATGCTATGATTCATGCGACGGACAGATATCAGTTGTTGTAACAGGAGGCACACCACCATACACCTATAGCTGGAGCAATGGTGCAAGCACTTCTAATGTAGACAGCCTTTGTGCAGGCATGTATGCAGTTACTGTCACAGATGCGAATGGTTGTGACTCTACAAGAACAATCCCCATTTCCAATCCTGCACAGCTAATTGTATCGACAAATGGAATTGATGAATCCTATTGTAGTGCCAATGATGGCTCCATCACGGTTTCAGTTTCAGGAGGAACTCCGTCATATCTTTACAGCATTGACTGTGTAAACTTTAATTCCTCCAACACCTTTACCGGATTATCAAACGGAACCTATACTATTTGCATCATAGACTCTGTGGGATGCCAGGGGTCGGTGGCAGATTCCATAGCTTGTTTAAGCACAACAGGAATTAAAGGCAAAATAGCAGCACAGGAAATAAAGGCAAGCCCCAATCCTACAATGGGTAAGCTGCATATTGACTTGGGCAATGCTTGGAAGGAGGTTACCCTGAATATGTTCACCATTACAGGTGTGAAGGTGCTCTCTGCAGCTTATAATAACCAGCAGCATTTATACCTGAACCTTGAAGACCTTGCTCCAGGCGTTTACCTTGCTCATATCCAAACACCTGACAGTAAAGAAGTGCTAAGGGTGGTAAAGGGCAAGTAGGATGCAAAAGATAATATAAAACAAAACCAATAAACCTATCTTATATAAAACACATGATGAAAAGCAGAGCCTATAAAATATCTTCATTTTTAAAAAAGAACTTAAAGGGAACAATCATAGAAAGAACAGAAGAAGATGTAAAACAAAAGAAAGGCGGAGGAACATATGACGTTCCAGTTTCTATGATAAGGCCGGTATTTCTTCTTTTGGTCATAAGCATGATGTATAATCTTTAGGCAAGAGCTGTGAGATATAGAAATTAATAAGTAAGCAATCCTGGAGAATAACATGAACCGTACAAAAGCACATCTATATAAAACAGAAATGTACAAATAACTAAAATTTAATGCCATTTCAAGGCTGCCATGAATGTAATTTTGGACATAAGCATATTGTTAGGTTATTCACATCAAACCAAAATATCACGAAAATGAAAACAACAACAAGCATCTTCCTTATCATCGTAATAAGCAGCAGAATGCTAAGTGCACAAAGCATCGGATTTGAAAAAACCTATGGAGATCAACTTTCAAATCAAACAGGTTTTTCCGTACAACAAACCGCTGATAACGGCTATATAATGGTGGGGGGAAATGACATTTTTAAAACGGATCCTTATGGGAACCTTGAATGGAGCAAATTGTTTGTAGGGGACGGGAAATGGGTAGAAGAAATAAACAATGCTTACATTTTTTGCGGTTCCCGGGGAGGAAATGTTTATGTGGAAAAAAGAGATCTTTCCGGCTCATTACTATGGAATGCATCTTATGGCACAGCAGCCACTGATAATTATGGTTATTCGATCAGAGAAACCTATGACGGTGATCTGATCATTACCGGCTATATTGACTCACTGAACGGAGTAAAAGGAATGTGCCTCATCAAAACAGACTCAGCAGGCAATATGCTATGGGAAAATGTTTATGAAAATGACTACGATGAAAGAGGTTATTCCATTCAGGTGACCAGTGACAGCGGCTATATAATAACAGGCCACGCAGAATGGAGCAACGTGGAACTCACTACTATATTCAAGATTAATTCAACAGGGGATGTTCAATGGGAAATACAGTTCCCTGGTTCTTGCAGGGATATCATTCAGACAACCGATGGAGGATATATGGCCATTGGAGACAAACCCCAAATCTTCGGAATATATAACGACATCTACATTTTAAAGCTCAATACCGCAGGGCAGACCCAGTGGGATGCCCTACTCGAAGAAACTTATGCCCTTGACGAGGCAGGTAATGCTGTTGTGCAAACTCAAGATGGTGGTTATGTCATCAGCGGAACCCAAAGAGAACAGCAAGGACAAACCACCAACTTCTATTCACAAGCATTCTTGCTAAAGGTTGACTCATTGGGCAACTTTGTATGGCATAAATTCTTTGGTAACACACAATTATCTTCAACCTACGGATATGATGTAGGCCTGTGTAATGATAGCGGCTTTGCATTATTAGGGTCTCAAAAAGATACCAATGCCAGTACCTTTGACTTTTACCTAGTCAAAACAAACCACCTGGGCATCCTAGATACAAGTGTTCTTGTTTTGCAATTTTCAACTTATACCAACCCTTCCTGCTACGGTTTATGTGATGGGCAGGCAACGGTTAATGCTTCAGGGGGTACAGCACCCTATACCTATAACTGGAGCAATGGTACAACAACTTCTAGTGCATCGCAGCTTTGTGCAAGCCTATACGCTGTTACGGTTACCGATGCCACTGGGTCTGATCCCTCAAGCACAATTACGCTGTATGATCCGCCGCCGCTTAATATATCAGCTACGGGAACCGATGAATCCTTTTGTGGTGCAAATGATGGCTCCATCACTGTATTGGTTTCAGGAGGAACGCCTTTCTGCCAATACAGCATTGACTGTGTAAGCTTTGATACCTCCAACACCTTTACCGGATTATCAGCTGGAACCTATACTATTTGTGCAATGGATACATTTGGATGCCAGGAGATGATGACACATATCATAGATTGTCCGGCTGCCTCGGGAATTAAAGGTAATGTATCAGACCTGAAAATAAAGGCAAGTCCCAATCCTGCACTGGATAAGCTGCATATTAACTTGGGTAATTGCTATAATGAGGTCGCTCTGAATATGTTCAGCACCACTGGGATGAAAGTGTTTTCTATCGGTTATAGTAACCAGCACCACCTATACCTAGATCTTAAAGACCTTGCTCCTGGGGTTTACCTTGTTCAAATACAAACATCTGACAACATTAAGGTGCTCCGGGTGGTAAAGGGGAATTAAATATTAAAATAATGGCCAATAAAAAAGGCCTATTCAAATCATTTTAAAATATATAACATGAACCATACAAAAGCACATATGATCCTGGCTGCCCTCATGGTACTGCTGTTGCAAGATTCTGCAGGTGCCCAATCCCATAACAGGGGCAGGAACTGGATGTTCGGATACGGCAACGGGCTTGATTTCAGCACGGTCCCACCCACCCCCGTAAGCAGCCAGTGCGATATCTTAGAAGGAGCCGGGACCATGTCCGATGACAATGGTAATCTTCTTTTCTATTGCGATGATAGGCAGCTGTGGAACCGAAACCATGCACAAATGCCTAATGGCAATGGGCTTTACCTAACTGCCACTACAACTATGGGCGCGCTCATCACTCCCTTCCTCACTGACTCCAATAAATATTATGTATTCCAGGTAGATGGTTCTTCTGCTGCATCGAGCGGAAATTGTGGACCCATGGGCAAATGGGATGGGTTGATGTACCATGTTGTGGATATGGCTCTTGATGGCGGCAAGGGTGATGTGGTGCCCGGAATGAAGAACGTGATCCTGACAGATTCCACGTCTGAAAAGCTAACCGCTGTCATGCATGAAAATGGCAGTGACTACTGGATCATTACGCGAAAAGCATTTGTCAGTGATTATTATTGTTATTTGGTAACAGACAGCGGGATATGCCCTGACCCGGTTATATCAAGCACAGGCAATATCAGCAGCACCCCTAATAACCCTACTTCCGCCACTATTGGGGCATTGATACCCTCTCATGATGGCAAAGCCCTTGTAAATATTGAAAGGTCTAACGACTTACCTCAAATTGGAGATTTTGATGCTAGCACAGGCAAGGTCACGGATATGCACAACCTTTCCTCCACCCAGGGTGATTATTATTCCGCCTCCTTCTCGCCCAATGACAGCATCATCTATGTAAATAAAATCAATAATAACCAGCCGGTTACAGTATTACAATACCAAAGACATGCCATCGATATTCCTATGACCGAGTTGAGTATTAGTGGAACAGGAGCAAATGGTGACATATGGGCCATGCGAAACTGGGGAGACACCATATATTGTGCATCCGCTGACTCTTCCTATCACATCATAGCAGATCCCAACAACTACGGTAGTCCCAACATTCAAGCTTATGTACAGGCGTTCACATCCAGCACTTTCTCCCAAAGCCCAAAAATGGGAACAAGCATGGGCAATTTCTTTTATTACCACTATGACAGCACCAAAAACATACAATTTACCTCCTTTAGTGATACTATCATCTGCATAGGAGACAATATTAGCCTAGGCATGCCGGCACTTGTTGATTATCAATATGAATGGTTTCCCCCTGCAGGGCTGGATGATCCATTTTCATCAAATCCTAATGCCCAGCCGGACAGTACTACAGAATATGTGTTGAAAGCCACCTTTCATTGCAAAATAGTTTATGACACTGTTACCATATACATTCCTACTATTGAAGCCGGAAATGATGTTGTAATCTGTAACGGAGATTCAGTGGTTTTGACAGCAACTCAAGGCAGTACGTACCTATGGACTACCGGTGATACTATGGCTTCAATTATTGTGTCTCCATCCGCAACAATAACCTATTATGTAACTGCTACAGGCACTGCCTGTCCTCCTACAGATAGCGTTACGGTAACCGTTAATCAACCACCTTCTGCACTGACCATAGCAGGACCGGATCAATTGTGTGAAGGTTCTTCAATAAGTTTAACAGCCCAGGGACCAGGCCCTTATGTTTGGAGTACTGGTGATACTCAAACAACGATAACTATATCTCCTAATGCCAGCACAACATACTGGGTGCAATCCACGAACGATTGTGGCACAAGCTCAGATACTGTCAATATAGCTGTAAACCAGCTTCCTGTTCTGCAGGTCTCAGATGATGTTGAAATAGGCATTGGCTCAATCACTACGCTCACAGTTTCAGGTGCCGAAACCTACCTGTGGAATAATGATGCTGACACAGACAGCATAATGGTAAGTCCTACACAAACCGTTACTTATTATGTTACAGGATACGACAGCATGGGATGCAGTGCAGATGCTTCAGTATTGGTAATAGTAACCAGCCTTTCTTCCGTTTATCTTCCTAATGTTTTTTCTTCTGGTAGCATTAACCCTGAAAATGAAAAGCTATATGTGTTTGGGAAGAATATAAATAATCTGGAATTGATCATTTATGATAGATGGGGTACAAAAGTGCATGAAACCAATTCAACAAGTAAAAAAATGCGAAGTGATGGCCAATGTTGTACTTATGGTGAAGGATGGGATGGTACATTTAAAAATACGGGAAAACCTTTAAATGGGGCTGTTTTTATTTTTAAACTAAAAGGAGAGTTTGAAAATGGCGAAAATTTTTATGAAACAGGTAACATTACGCTTATTAAATAAAAAATCATGAAAGCAAGAGCAAGAACTGAAATGCATAAAATAGCACTAACTCTTATATGTGCCCTGGTATTAAATGGCGGATATGCACAAGACATCCATTTCTCACAATTCTACCAAGTGCCGCAATTGATCAATCCTTCTTTAGCAGGAGTATTCAATGGGGATTTCAGGGCAATCGTGAACTTTAGAGATCAATGGTCTAACGTTGCACCCTATAAAACCTATAGCCTTGGTGTTGACGGC
>JYMV01045216.1_pt1 | contig 11540 bp, 5 predicted proteins | sample 338911 | NCBI WGS metagenome assembly JYMV01 (sample SAMN03354496, study PRJNA234377) | hydrothermal vent metagenome | biome: Deep sea; feature: Hydrothermal plumes at the Eastern Lau Spreading Center, Western Pacific Ocean; material: Seawater | place: Tonga | collected 2009 | depth 2000 m m
TGACCAGACCCCACTATTTATACCAGATTTAGGATTCAGTTTTCATAGGTCATAATTGTGTTTGGAATCTGTATCGTTTCCGGTGCTGGCGGTCGATACCCCAAGCTCGTATGTGGTCTTTTGGTATTGTAATGAACCCGCCACCTCTCAATCATGATTTTTGCTTCCTTTAGAGTATAGAATATCTCGCCATTTAGTAATTCATCTCTGAGCTTCCCATTGAACGACTCATTATAGCCATTCTCCCAAGGACTGCCCGGTTGGATGAATAACGGGCCTACCTCCAGATTGTTTAACCACTTCTGAATCGCTTTTGAGGTAAACTCCGGACCATTATCTGAGCGGATGTGCTTGGGCAACCCCCGTGTAATAAATAGCTCTGATAAAACTTCAATCACATCCAACGAAGTAAACCTTCTTCTCACAACTGTGCCCAGGCTCTCACGAGTAAACTCATCTATAACCGTTAGAATCCTAAACGACCGATTGTCTTTTGTCCTTTCATGAACAAAATCATAAGACCAAACATGATCCTTATATTCCGATCTATGGCGAACACAGTCTCCATTACCAAGCCACAATCGGGCCTTCTTAGGTTGTTTGGCTGGAACCTTAAGTCCTTCTTCTCTCCAACCTCTTATGGTTAACCTTCCAGCCATCCTGATTCAGTAGTGCCGTAACCCGCTTATACCCATATCGACCATACTTACTGGCAAAACTGATCACGCAGCTACGTAACAACTCTTCATCATCCATTCGTCTCAACTCATATCTCTGAGTCGCCCGGCATTGACCCAGTACTCGACACGCTTTCCGCTCTGACACACCATAATATTCCATGGCGTTCTCTACCATCTCTCTACGTCGTGCCGGGCTTACAAGTTTCCCGAAGCAGCATCCTTCAATATCGCCTTATCCAGACTCAAATCCGCCACTAGCCTCTTCAATCGAGTATTCTCCTTTTCCAACTCCTTAAACCGCTTGGCTTGATCTACTCGCAATCCACCATATTCTTTACGCCAGCGAATCAACGTCTGCTCACAAATCCCCAGCTTTTTTGCTGCCTCCACCTGTGTCAGGCCTTTAGACTCAATAATCTCTGCTTCTCGAAGCTTTACAATGATTTGCTCCGGGCTAAATCGCTTCCTACCCATAACTCCCCCCCTTACCAAATAGTTTTTATAAGTTTAACATTTGGACTACTTTTCGGGGGTCGGGTCAAGCCCATAGAACCCAAGTTCATTATTGCTCAAACATTTTTCCATCAAGTCCACAACCTGGTCGGAACCACGGAGGATTTCGGGGGAGGAATTGGCATCGAAAAACCGGCGGGTGACATCCCGGGAAAGGTCATAAACCTTTTCCATCTTTTTTTCAGGGGAGGCGTCCGAGTTTAATACATAATCGCGCAGGGAATTGGTAGCATGATCAAAATAAAGACTCAGGTCATCTTCATGAATAAAAAGATCCTCCATAAAATCTGGAGATTGCAACAGCTCACGCACCTTATCGCGATAACGCGGCTCTTTGCTGGCGTACAAAACAAAGCGGTCTTCACTGGCATCCTGAGCCTTATAAAAAATATTGAAAACAAGATCCGTGTTTTTATCGAAAATATTAATATCGATAGGATGAAAGTTCTCGACACTCTCTTCCAAAGGCATAAATATCCCTCCACCAAAGATTGGAGCTAGCCACAAAAAAAACAATGGCATCTCACTTTAACAATAAAAGTAATGGTTTGATGGAAAACATTCTATACAGAATCAAGCTTTCAATCAAGGGGAACGTAATATTTTTTTGGCAAGAATTCTTGCTTTCCATATCGAATGAAATAAGGAGAGATAAATCAAACGGTTTGGGCTAAGTCGCCTCGCCTCTAAAGACAATTTTTAATTTTTATATCTTTTTGGAACCTGATATTTAAAGAAAAACAAGCATGAAAATAAAAAAACAGTCATCCAAATTACAAAAATGACTCGTTGTAAATTTAACCGGGAAGTGTCCCCCGGTTCTCTGTCCGTGTGATCCTCGTGCCTGAAAATCCCATGATGTGCGGCAAAATGAAAACTCATGATGACCCCTAAAGGTTAAAAAAAACTCTATAGCCTCCCTGTTTATAAGGTCGTTTCACCCATGCAAATATTCCTGAAATTCATCTTTATTTTAAGTGGAAATTTTTTGTTCCAAACCTATATTAATTATCAGGATAGAGGTTGATTCCACTTCAGAATGAAGGGGAGGTGAGAAGAATGTTTTTCCCGGTTACTATTTATAATGCAGAGGGAGAGGTCAAAAAGGTCCTTTCAGCTAAAATGTTGCATGAAAGGCATTGGAAGCTGTTCCATGAGAGAGAAACACCTCCTTTCATCACCAAAGGAAAAAAACGCGAAATGGTCAAAGATTTGAAGAAAAAACTGGATTGGGAGTTCCCGGAAATAGCAGAGCGACATTATCAATAACAAGAGAGACTGCTATCGATAGTCTCCCGTAAGGTTGAATCCCGCCCAGTATGAGGGGTGCGGGTAAAGGCGCTTGACCAGCAGTTGGGCTTTTCTCAGGCTTTCGGCCTTGTTTGCGTGACCGTAGTTCCGGTAAAAATGTTTGATTAACACCGCCGTGGAGATATCACTCACCCGCCACAATGAAGAAAGAATGGACTTTGTGCCGGCATAGATAAAAGCCCGGTTGAGCCCCACCAATTCATCTCCTCCAACGATATCTCCCAGTCCGGTCTGACACGCACTCAAGGTTACGATATCGGCATTGATCTCCAGGCCAAACACTTCATTCATCTCAAAATTACCGTCTTCTGTTTCGGAACGTGTCAGCTTTAATGAAGAAAATAAAGGATTGACCGGATCGAACTCACCATGCGAAGCAATATGTATGATCTGGTATTCGCTGATATGTTCTTTCAGCCAGCTCTCTGTAGCATCCTTCCGCATAAAAACATCAACCTTCGGAAAATCCCATTTGAGGGCGTTGGCCTCCATTTCCGCCAGGGGCAAATCATAATTGAAGTCTCCCAGATCCGGATTCCCCAGCGCCAACACCTTGATTTCCCGGCTCCGCTTCGCCTTTTCCTTAAATGTGTATTGCATGACTGAAGCACTGGGGGAATAAAACAGCGGATGTTTTTCAATCAGGTAGCTCTGCTCATCCCTTAAAGAGGAAAAAGAAATATAATGCAGACGGCCGTGGGGAACAATTCCTAAAAATCTTTTCCCTGCAATAAACGACTCCACCGGTTTAATCAGCAGGGAATACAGGAGCTGAGCCTGTTCTTCGATGGGAGCCAGCTTTTGTATGCGTTCGCGATAATCGGCGATCAAACCATTCAACTGTTTCTCTTCTAACGGAACGCGGGCAACATCTATTTTCGTTTTAGTGACCACCCAGACCACCAGTTCGTTTTCCGTCACCAGGTATTCCACCAACGCCACCGAATCTGCCAATAAAGACTGTAACGTTTCAAGGGATATCGCTTCCACCGTGACAAAGCTGGAAATTTCCGGGCTCTGTTCCTTGGCAGAAATCAGCAGGTCCTGATACTGGTTCCTGGCTTTCACCAGGTCCTCGGCCAGCTTTTTTGCTTCTTTCTCCCGGCCTGCAATGCGAACGGCCATTAAGGACTCTTCAGTTTTTCGGATGGATTGTTTTTGGCGGTTCAGAGCTTCATACAAACTCCTGCTGACATCGTTCTTCAAACTGATTTTCTGGTTTCCCAACAAGTCGATAAAACTTCTCGATTTCGCGCGTTCAGCGAATTGAAATGATTCTTTAACCTTTCCCATATTCAAAAGCAGGAGGACCAGCTCTTTATACACATCCTGCTTATCGGTCAAAAATCCGTTCTGGAATTCTTCCACCTTGATGGCCGCGCGCAGGGCATCCACCACTGCCACCGCTTTTTTATATGCTTCTACGGCTGGCTGATTTTTCCCCAGTTGAATGAGGGCGAGCCCTTCTCCACGCAAAGCTCTCCAGGAAACCTCTTTCACATTAATGCGGTCGGAAATTTCAAAAGTTTCCCGAAACAAAGAAACTGCCGGCTCCCACTGCTTGCGTTCCAGCGCCAAATGTCCCAACTCCAGCATGGCCTTTACCAGGTTGGTGCGATTGCCAATTTCACGACTGAGTTCCACAGCCTTCTTGAGATGGACCTCCGCAGTTTCCAACTGACCCATGCGCAAAAAGCTCATCCCCATATTTCGATGTGTGTAACCCTGCCCCCATTTTGACTTGAGTTGTTCATCCCTCTTTAAAGCTTTCTTGAAAAACTCAATGGATTCGGGATAGCGTTTTTCCTTTCGATGGACAAGGCCAATGTTGTTATAGGCCGTTGCAATATCGAGAAGGGAATGAGACGCTTCAGCCAACTCCAGACTCTGACCCAGGTTTTCCAACGCCCGGACCGGATCATTAAGCGTCCAGTGGATCAACCCCAGGGTATTCAAAATAAAAGCCTGCTGGAGCTTGTCTTCCAATTCCCTGGCGATTTCCAAAGCCTGTCTCTGAAACCTGAAGGCCTGCTGGTAGTTGCCCTGAAACCAATGGGAATTGGCCTGATATAAAAAAGCTCTGGCAAGACCCGGTCTGAGATCGGCCTCTTCTGCCAGGGTTTGGGCTCGGACATAAAACTCAAGAGCCCGCTTGAAGTCTCCTTCCTTTTCCGCCACCAGCCCCAGTTCCAAAAGGGATTCCACCTGTTGATCAACCTGCTCCAGTTCTGTGAACAACTCGTAGGCCTGGCTGAAAAATTTTCGCGCTTCCTGGTAGCGGTTGAGACGCAGATAATAAATCCTGCCAATGCGGCGCAATTCACGGCCCCGGTTCAGGTCTTCCCCAATCTCCTCATTGATGGCCAGGGAAGCATTGAACGCCTTGAGGGCGTTATCATAGTCCAGCGCGTTTTCTTCCACGATTCCCAACGTGCTGTAACTCTCCGCCAAACGATCGAGGATTTCATTTTCTTCATAAATCCGCAGAGCCTTTTGTAAATACTCGACCGCAGAGGGGAAATTTTCCGTGCGGGAATACAGAATTCCGAGAAAATAAAGTGCTTCCGCCAAAACCTCCGGGTCTTCTTTAGAGTGAGGCAGTACCTGCTTTTGATAGCCGATGGCCTTTGCATAATCCTCAAGGTTATAAGCCGCCTGCGTCAGGGTCTGGTAAATCTTTCCTGCCATCTTTTTACCGACCAGGAATGGTTGCAGTACCAACGCCTTTTCCAAGTGGTCGATGACAGACAGCCAGTCCTTTTCCCTGAAGGCGGATGCGCCATTCTGCAACTTGGCTTGAAAATGCGCTTCGGCAAAAATTTCTTTTTCTTCATCACTCATGCCGGGAAAACCGTAATAGCGGTATTTTGCCCACTCGAAATTTTCAGGATACTTTTTTGCCAGCTCCCTTTGCGCACTGCGTAACGATTCGGCAGGATTTTCCTTCCTGACATTTGCCATAAAATGTTCCATCATTTCATGGTGCAGTGCCAGGTCCGGCTTGCCGCTATGGAGTAAAACGCCGGGATAACCCTTGAAGACCAATCCTTCTAAAAGCAGACTGGTTGAAGAGAGCGACAAAAACGGGTCGTGCTTATGCTCGACGTCTGCCATCACCATCAAATATGATTCAAAAGGTTTCTCGTAAAGAACCGACAAAGGAACTCTCTGAAAACGGTTGCTCTGACGGGTCAAGGTGATGAAGGACGAGGAGGGATCAAGGCGACTCAGGTGCACCGGGCTCTCTATCTGCACCACTCCGAAATGTTCCCAGTTGGTTAAAAAGTTGTTTGCTGTATCGCCATGCAAGTTCAAAACAGTGGAAAAATCGGTCTCCGCATTTTCAGTGTGCTCCGCAGCCAAAGTCAGAAGGCGGGAGTTGTAAAGGTTTTTTAATTTTATCGACCGTTGCCATTGTGCCAGCGAAGAGACAAAAGTCAGGCTTGCGGTTTCTATAAGGGGTTTTGCATCTACTTTCATTGCGGCCCACGGCAAAAACTCAAGCTTGCCATCCGCGATCAAAACCACCGACTCCATATCTGCCCCCAACAACTCCACCAGCGGGGTCAGGAGAAAGCGAGATAAATCGTTCACCTCTTCACCAGTCGCTCCTTTTTTGTTATCTGCCAAACGGGAAATCAGATCAAAAAGTTTTTGGCTCCCGGGAATCCGTTTGCCCCCCACTTTATCGGCCCGCACCCACCAGACAAAAATTTCATTATGAACCCGCTGGAATTTCAACAACAGCGGATTTAAAAAAGACTGCAATACATCCAGCGATGGAACTCGAGGGGATATCCAGTCAACCAGCTCGGGGTCATCTTCATCAACCAATTGCAGAAACTCCTGATACTCGTCCAGCAGATCCGAAACTTCCTCTTCGGGGGTGGACTGCAAACGCGTGGAGTAGGTAATAATTTCATCAAAATAAGCCTGCCTGTCTTCATCGGAGAAACGGAGTTGAGGAGCCAGTGCCGTTTGAACCAGTTTCTTGCCCTTTTCAGCCAACAATAATGCCGGAACAAATTTTTCCTGCTTGAATAACAGAAAAACAATGTCCTCATACAATTGTTCAACCAAAGCGAGAACGGAACGATTCACCCAACCATAGGGTAGACGGCTCACCTCCTTTTCCGCATCAAGCAAACGAGAAAGGCGACCGGCCTCATGCATTTGTTTTGCCTGCAAATAAAGTAACTGCCAACGATCCTTGACGGAAGGCGTCTGCTTATCCTGTTTCATGCCGGCAAGATAACGCGTCCATTGCAAATTCTGCCAGATCGCCCCCGCCTGTTTTCCCGGCTTGTCCTGATCCACAAAAGCCAATGCCAATTCAAAATTGCGCATGGATTTCTGGATGTTTTTTCGTTGTCCTTGCAATCGGCTGAGGCTCAATTTGAATTGATCTTCTATTTTATTTCCACTCGGGCTTTTTGCCATACTGTCCAAATGAAAACCCTGAAAATGGTAAAGAATGCCCAAATAATTGTGCAAGACCATTAACAGTTCCGACCCTTCCAAACCTGCCACGGTTTCCACAGCCTTTTCCAATAGTCCGATAGACTGGCGGATGGCGTCTTTCAAAGACACCAAGGGTTTCTGGGAACTCAAGATGAGAATAATGCGGCCACCATTTGCCGCATTGACCGCCATGCCGCGGTGGTTATCCAGTTTCCGAGAAAGTTCAAAAGATTTGTTGAAGAAGTCCAGGCTGGATTCATAATCAGCCGACTGGAAATAATAATTGCCGATTTGATTCAGCAGAAGCGCCTTTTCCAGCAATACCGGAATGTTTTTATCAACATCCAGGCCAGAAGGTATCAATCCCAGTTTTTTCTTAAAATATTCTATCGCCTTTTTATAATGACCAAAGTCTCCGTAAATTTTACCGATGTAATGAAAGATCAGCTTCTTTTCACCCGTCTTGTCAAACCCATGCGCCGCTGACGAGACATCTTCCCCGAGTCCCGCTTCTATATTCACCTCGATCAAAGCGCTCGGTTTCTTTTTCTTCTCCTCCACACCAAATTGCTCTAGTTTTTCAATGGCCTGGAAATAGTGATTGAGAGCGCGGGCCATCTCTGCTGAATCGCGCTCCTTCTGATTTCCAGAATAAATATTGTTGGCAATATTGCGGAGCGTCCGGGAAAATGAAACCTCCTTGCCCGCTTGCCGATTCAATTCAAGGGTCTTGGTAAAATGCTCCACCGCCCGGGCATAGTCTCCGTGGTCCTGATAAGTCAGCGCGATTCGGTCATGCAATTGAGCCATGCGGCCCAGCGCGTTCTTCTTCTCTGCTATCTTCAGGGCTTTCTCAAATTGCGTGACCGCTATCTGCGAATAGCCCGACTTGAATGCCGCTGAACCAAACCGTTGGCGGTAAATAGCCTCCCGATCTACATTAAGAAAAGGCTCATTACTGTCTTCGCGTTTTTTATAATAATGGTAGGCCGACAACGGATTGTTCAACAAATAATGTCCGTTGCCCAAATTAAGAAGTAAATCCGCCTCGTTACGGGAATCGTTATCATTGAGCGCCAATGCGATTTGATATTCGTGCAGGGCTGTTTCTATGAAACCCGACTCCACTCCTTCTTTCTGTTCGTAGATCCACCCCAGGGTCTGATGATAAAAAACTTCCTGTGAATTTTTCTGCAGAGCTTTACCTATTTCCGCTTCCGCTTCGTCCAACGCCGGAGGATTCAGATAAGTAAGAGCCAGCCCCAATGCATAATGATCCACTGCCGAACCGGGACGGGACTTCAAACGATCCCGGTAAAACCGCACGGATTGCGGGCTTTTTCCCAAAGCCGCTACAGCTTGCAAATATCCCCTATGCGCTTTCACTGTTTGCGGGCTGAACTCGATCAGTTGCAGAAATGTTTTCAGCGCCAGCCTCACCTCACCGACGCGCATTTCCCAATTGCCTTTTTCCAGAGTTTTTTGTATCAAACCCTCACGGGCAGACCGCGCATAAGATTCCAATTCGTTTGACCCGCCGGACATTATTTCCCGGTAAATGCTCAAACTCTTGTCAAAATTTTCTTCCTCGGCATAAATGCGTGCCAGCGCGAACCGGGCTTTGAAAACTTCTTCTTCCACTCCTTTAGTTTTCTTGTAAGCCTCTTTGGCAAGAAGGTTCTCCGCAGACTGGTGGTACAACTCCCCGATGCGGTTCTGCACCGTGGCGGACAACAGTTCCGTTTCGGCTAAAACCTGAAGGCTGGAAACTTTTTTCTCAAACGTGGGCTGGTTTTCATAAAGCTGAAGAATAGCCTGGATTGATTTTTGCTTCCAATACTTAACATCCGCATAATCCCGTACTACATGGATAAGCGACTCGACCACTTTTTCCCGGTTTCCGATCAGGGTGTAAATACTGTTCTTGGAAAACGCCGCCTCGGCAGAAATTTTGCGTTCCGTTGAATACTGCCGGGTTACTTTCTGGAAAAACTCCAGAGCTTTGTCCGGTTCATCCAAAACAAGAGACAGTTTTCCCAGTTCCAGCAAAGCTCTTGCCTCCACCGCAGGCACTCCCATGTAATCAGCAACAATTAGCTTTTGTAGGCCCGCCTTTTTCTCTAACCAGCCAACTTTTTCTGTATCTTGCAAAAGTAAAAGCTCTATTTCGGAGAGACCCTGAACCTCTTTGTCGCCCTCTTCTAGAATCCGCTTGAAAATGGAACGTGCGTCATGCCCAAGACCCAGAACCTGCACTCCCAAACGATACTGAATTCGCGACATTCTTTCCTTATCAGGAACCTTAAGATTATTCAAAATCAGCACACAGGAATAGGAAGGCTCCTCGGCAACACAAATATCATCCGCCCTGGTTTTTTCCCAATCGTTCAAGTCGGGCATGACTCCGGCTAGAGGCAGTTTCCACACATCCGCATTGCCATTATGGTGAGAAGTAAACAAAAAATATTTCTCATCCAAGGGACGAGGTAGGAAGTCATAACTGGAGCTGTCGGTCAGTTGGCGAACCCGGCCCGGTTGCCCGGCATTAAATTCGATACTCCAGATATCGGGATTGTCGTCAATGCCCAACTGCCCGTCATGGTTGGTATCATATTGGTAACGGGTGAAAAGAATGGACTGGCCATCTACCGACCAGCGGGGGAAGACATCTATGAACGGCCCTTCTGTGAGAACCTGGGTGGTTTCCAGGTTATAAACTTTTAAATCGCCCTCGCCTGCCACAAAAGCAAGATATTTCCCATCGGGGGACAGTGACAGGTTCACGCCTCCCGGCTTTAAAAGTTCTGTGCGCTTTCCCCCTTCCAGTTCAATTTTTTCAATAACCGGTTGAGCAGTACTCGATGAGCGAGATGAAAAATATAAAGCTGTTTGGTCCGGCGACCAGACAGGGTCTCTTTCCTCTCCCGGTTTCTGGATAACCGGTTTGGGTCCGCCCTCTGCCATCAGATCGAGAATATAAATATCGCCCCTCGGGTCGCTCCGGTGGGAAACGAAGGCTACCCTTTTTCCATCCGGGCTGATCTCGGGACTGCCGTCCTCTGCACTATGAAAGGTCAGCCGTTGGTCAGGAGGCTGGATACCCGGCCCCAGATTTTTTAACCAGAGGTCCAGGTTTCCCGACTTGTCCGAGACATAAACCATAATCTTCCCGTCCGCTGACACGGTGGGGGCAAAGTCTTCTCCCGGATTGGAAGTAATCTGAATGGGAGCGTTGAGAGCAGGAGAAGCCTGGGCAGGGATATTAAAAAAAGAAATTGCCGGGAACACGATTGCCAGAATCGCCCAGCCGCGAAATTTACCAAGTCGAATCATCAGTCACCCTAGTCATTCCAATTTTACTTGGTATTATAACGCAAAATCGGCAACGGAAATTTAAACGCGATAGAGAAGTTAATGTAGGAACTCAGGCTTCCGCTACATCCATCCATTTGAAATTTTGCACAGGCAAAATAGGATAAACAGTAAAAAGAGGAGTGTTGAAGGGGACAAAAGCTGTTTCGGTTCCAGGGCTCAGAGTCAGGTGGATGTTGACGAAATTGAAACTCATCCCTTCCTGCCAGGGTTGGGAAGTATTTTCAACATAGGCTGGAACCTTATCTGCGGCGTGACTGCGGACCATCAGGCCGGAACCTCCTTGAAGCCCATACTCATAAAGGTCGGGCGCCCCCTGAATGAGGAGCGATACCTGGCTGGAATCAAACCATATTTTAAAATTTGAAACCATCTGCACATAGGGCCCCAGAGTTCCAGTGCGCTCCAGGACTGCACGAGGGTAGGCATATTCCACCGGAACTTCCGGCGTACCGGGATAGGCAGAGGCACGAAACTCTTTTTCCTTGATCCGCGAAACAGACAGGAATAACAGGTTTGGATCATCCAGGGATATATCCAGAATCTCCCCACCTTCATAACTACAGATTTTTCCCATTTCAAATCCAAGGGGAAATGAGTAACCCATTTTTGAATAATAAGCCCGTAGCCCTCCATCCAGCGGATCATCGGGTTTTTTACTGATCTTGATATCGAAGGGCATCATCAGATGGAAGGCGTTGCTACGCGCATTCATAAACGGACCGCATGCCCCCGGATGTTCGCGGTGTACCTTGGGGTTGTCCGGCTCGAATTTTCTCGGTCCACCGCCAAAATGTTGCGCGGTTTTCTCTTCCTTGCCCAAGCCGAACTTGTTCTGATAATAGGCAGAAGCCCGTTTTTGGGCAATGTCGAGAAAATATTCTGGCGCATCACTCTGCACTACCAGCCGTTGTTTTTCCGCGGCACCGGTTTTGGCAGGCCGCATTGCTTCATTATATATATTGAGTTCGGCGGTGGTCTTTTTGATGTCCTGCTCGATCTGCCGGGTCAGTTGCGGATCATTGTAGGTGGTTTTATCGACCAGTTCCCGTGCCCGGTTGAGCATCTCCAGCTTCAGGGTGTAGCGTTTCGGCTCTTCGGCCAGAGCCTGGATAGTGGCCATAATGAGGCTGAACTGTTCCTCTGGCAAAAGGCCGACCGCATCGAAATCCGTTTCCCGGATAAAATCGAGCGCCATGGGAC
>JYMV01046095.1_pt1 | contig 11538 bp, 7 predicted proteins | sample 338911 | NCBI WGS metagenome assembly JYMV01 (sample SAMN03354496, study PRJNA234377) | hydrothermal vent metagenome | biome: Deep sea; feature: Hydrothermal plumes at the Eastern Lau Spreading Center, Western Pacific Ocean; material: Seawater | place: Tonga | collected 2009 | depth 2000 m m
TGCCAAAGGCGATCCCCAATGCATTGGTGGTAGACATTTCTAGCACGAGTGGATCTTGCGTTTCTTCTGTTGTCGTAGATTCTTCAGGAGTATCGGTGGCGGAAACTTCGGTTGTTGCTACGCTGATCACATTCGAAATCATTTCTTTCCCATTGCCAAAACCTGCGCTGTACCACGTGACAACGGGTGATGCAATAGCACAGCCAATTGCAAGAACGAGCAGGATTGCGAATTTAGCAATTCCTATAGCGATGACTGCCGCGATGATGCCAGTAATCAAGGCGATGATCAGCGGAGAAACGCCAATTCCAAGGCTAGGAGCAAGTAAAAGCCCACATCCAGCTCCAAATAGGCCGCCAGCGAGCCCAACAGCTGGTCGCAAAAGGCGACCACCTGCCATAAGCAAGATCAAGGCAGTCACAGCCGTAACAACCGGAATGATGATTTGGGGGTTCATGGTCATAGGGGAATTCTCTTATCGTCATTGGGATTACGTATCCATTGTATTTCATTGGGCATTGAATCAAATTGACTCGGAGTCAATTTGACTCGGAGCCAAAAGCACCATGATAGAATATGAGGATGGTAAGACAGATTACAAAAAAGGCAGCCACCATTGTGGTTGCAGGGATCATCACACTCATGGCGAATCAAGAACAAGCAGCGGGGTTCCAAGATCAAACGCCCCCAACCCAGAGCGATGGACGAAATCGCTTGGGTGAGACAACGAGCCCCTATCTCCTCCAGCACGCAAAAAACCCAGTGCATTGGTGGCCATGGGGTGAAGAAGCCTTCAGTGCTGCAAGAGAGCAAAACAAGCCAATTTTTATGAGCATCGGATACTCAACGTGTTATTGGTGCCATGTGATGGAACGTGAGAGTTTTGAAGATCAAGAAGTTGCTGATTATCTCAACGAGCACTTCATCGCAATTAAGGTTGACCGTGAAGAACGTCCCGATGTAGATGAAATATACATGGCTGCAACGCAAATGATGAACAATGGGCATGGTGGTTGGCCAATGTCCGTCTTTCTTGAGCCAAATGAACTAAAACCATTTTATGCAGGCACGTACTTCCCAAAAACAGATCGTGGAACAAGGCGTGGGTTTATGAGTGTGATGAGTTTTATGTCTCAGAGTTTTCAAAACAACCGGGATGCAGTTGATAAGCAAGCAAATGCTGTTGCAAAAGCAGTTATCAACAGGTTGACGGTGGCGCCAGCTTCTGCAGAAGTGAATTCTAAAACAGTACAACAAGGAATCTCTGCGTTGCTCTCAAGGGAAGATAAAACACATGGTGGATTTGCAACCTCACCAAAATTCCCCATGCCAATCTACGCTGATTTCTTGATGGAAACAGGATGGGATATTCCCCAAGTTCGCAAAGCCGTGAAGAAGAATCTTGACGCGATGCTTATGGGTGGCATGTACGATCAAGTTGGTGGGGGGTTTCACAGATACAGTACAGATGCAAAATGGCTTGTGCCACATTTCGAAAAAATGTTGTACGACAATGGCCAACTTCTTTCGACATATGCAAAGGCGTTTGAGCTGACAGAAGATGAAACATACGCCAATGTCATCCGTGAAACGGTCGAATACGTTGATCGGGAATTGAATTCTCCAGGAGGTGGCTTTCTTTCCGCTCAAGATGCAGAAACAAATCACCTTGAAGGGGAAACATATCTTTGGCGGGAACACCAAGTGCGAGAAGCACTATCTGCAGCGGAGTTAGAAGACGAGATTGATTTTGCACTTTCTATATATGGCATCGACCAAGGACCAAACTTTCAAGATCCTCACCATCCCGAAGTGCCAAAGACTGGGGTTCTTTACCTTGTAGAACATCCAAAGGAACTTGCAAAAATACATGCATTGTCACGTGAAGAACTTGAGCAAAAAATTCAAGCAATCAACACCGCATTGTTGCTAGTGCGAGACACTCGAGATCAACCATCAACGGATGACAAGGTCATTACCGCATGGAATGGCTTGATGATCGGTGGCCTTGCAGATGCAGGGAGGGTGCTTCAAGAACAAGCGTGGATTGATAGAGCAAAACTCGCTGCCGACTTTATACAGAATGAAATGCGTTCTGAGGATGGTAGGCTCCTTCGAACGTGGCGCAACGGCGTCAAGGGCAGTGCGGGGTTCCTTGAAGATTACGCTGCAATGATCAGAGGTCTTTTATCTTTATATGTTGCTAGTGGTGATCAGTCGGTTCTCGACATGGCAATAGATTTGTACACCCAAGCAAAATTACGCTTTTATGTTGAGGGTGAAGGTTGGTTTGACACTGAAGAAAAGCAACCCGACCTCTTCGTAAGAACGCGAGCGTTTTACGATGGTGCAGTGCCTGCAGCGACTTCTATGATTTTTGATACTATTGTCACACTTGCTCAGATTACTGGAAAAGAAGAATACGTAGAGGAAGCGGTTGCAGCTGCGATGTTTGAGAGCGGAATCATGCAACAATCTCCAGATGCTGTTGTGGTTGCAACGTCAGCATTTCATCGTCTTCTTCAATCACATCCAGAAAGATTTAATGAATCTTTTGAAGTTTCATTAGCAAACCCATCGCCAGTACGTATGAGCGTAGTGCAAAAATCGTTACACCTACACATTGGTGAAACAAGGACAATTACGCTTCGTTTACAAATGGCAGAGGGATGGCATGTGAATTCAAATAAGCCCGAATCTGAATATGCAGTTCCACTCAACATCTCAGTGCTAGGAGGTGGCGTGTCGATCTCTGTCACATGGCCAGAATCAGAAATCATTACCTCAGTAGGTGAATCGGTGCGCGTTTATGGGGGTGTTGTTGAAATTCCAATTTCAGTAACTGCAACTTCCACGAGTTCTGCTCAAATCATGGTGACATGGCAAGCGTGTAATGAAGAGAGTTGTCTTGCAAAAGAAACGCACGAAGTCCCTTGTAAGATTTCGGCGCATTAATAATGTCAAAAAGAGAATTCAAACTGGCGATCAACAAGGCGAACCCCATTCCATGTCGAATAAATATTTAACTGCACCCGTCCCTTCAAAGAGTTGGCCTAAAGGTATCCCATACATCATCGGCAATGAAGCCGCGGAACGATTCAGTTTCTATGGGATGAAGGGGATTTTGACGGTCTTCATGACTGCGCATCTTCTCAATTCCCAAGGCGAAGCCGATTACATGTCTGACGCGGACGCGAAAATCTGGTTTCATCTCTTTACATCTGCGGTCTACTTCACACCACTGCTTGGCGGCTTGCTTTCTGACATATTTCTGGGCAAGTATCGAACGATCATCTTGTTGTCGTTGGTGTACTGCCTAGGACATTTTATGCTTGCAATTGACGACACTAGGTTTGGTCTCGGAATAGGTCTTGCATTGATTGCGGTTGGCGGCGGGGGTATCAAACCATGCGTTTCAGCACATGTCGGGGACCAGTTTGGACAGACGAATCAAACGCTCTTGGAGAAGGCATTTAGTTGGTTTTACTTTGCAATCAATTTCGGAGCCGCCATTTCGACAATCCTAACACCAATCCTTCTTAAAGAATATGGTCCAAAGTGGGCATTTGGCGTACCCGGTGCGCTCATGGTTCTTGCAACGATTGTATTTTGGATGGGTCGGCGGAAATTTGTTCATATCCCCCCCGGCGGGAAAAAATGGGTGCGAGAAACTTTCAGCAGAGAGGGTCTGCGCATTTTGGGAAAACTATGGCTCGTCTTTGGCTTTGTTGCGATGTTTTGGGCGCTTTTCGACCAAACCGGTTCAGCGTGGGTATTGCAGGCACAACACATGGATCGCGTGGTCTTTGGCACTGAACTGCTTCCATCTCAGATTCAAGCAGCCAATCCGATTCTCGTATTGACAATGATTCCGCTCTTTTATTACGTCATCTACCCGTGCATGAAGAAGTATGTATTTGAAATGACACCACTGCGAAGAATTGCAATCGGATTCTTTATCTGTATACCAGCATTCACGGTTCCCGCATTGATTGAAGCCGACATCGCTGCTGGTGGAACCCCACATATTTCATGGCAGTTTCTCTCCTATCTCATCATGACAGCGGCGGAAATCCTCATCTCAATAACATGTTTAGAGTTTGCATATACCCAAGCACCAAAAACCATGAAATCGATCATCATGGGTTGCTTCCTTGCATCTGTCACGTTGGGAAATCTCTTCACGGCGGGCGTGAATTATTTTATTCAAAAGGAAGACGGGTCAGTATCGCTCGAAGGTGCCGATTATTACTGGTTTTTCACAATTGCAATCACCATTACCTCAGTCTTGTTTCTGCTTGTACTGAAATACTATATTCCGAAGACCTATATCCAAGACGAAGAATGATGATACCGATCACTCTAAGTTCATTGCTCGGACTTCTAGACGATTTCCATCTGGGAACCGCAAGTCGGTTACGTAATAGGATTCCATCGTCAGAACCTAATTGTTGGCGAATCACTCGATCACTTGTTGTAACAATCCACGAGCCATCTTGCACAGGTGCTGCGGCAACGCTGTCGCGTACAAGGTACACAGTTTCCATTGACTTGCCTGGCTGCCAAATCGTCATGCGGTGATGAATCGGATGATAAAATGCAAGTATTCCCTCTGGGTTGTTGGGGTTGGTAGTTGCTATTTGCCAAACGTGTTCACGCGTTGAACCACTCTCCATCAACGAAATTGCTGTTGCAGTGAGAAGTGGGTCTCTTGCACGTAAATCAATGTTCACGAGTGACAACGCACCATCTCGTAACCGGTAGATGTACAGCCGATCGTTTCCAGCAAACGATGGCATGAGCCAATCACTTTCACCATCATCGATCACGCGTTGTTCAACTGCTGTTTTGAGGACTAGATGATATCTCTCCTCATTCTTAAACCGCCTTGACCAAGCAAGATCACCTCGCGAATTCAGAGTTGGAAAGGCATTCGTTGCTTCATCACTTACGAGCCAACGTAATTGACCAGTGGCCCAATCAATTCTCCCAATCCATCTCCCAGCATCTCCTCTTGGAGCTTCCACAAGAAGGCTAACATTATCGGCGTATCTTCCTAAAAGCAACCCTTGCTGTTCAACAAGGAGTGGCTTTGATGTTTTTCCATGTGTAGGGTCAATTTGATGTAACTCGATAATGGTATGCCCAAGGGTTGCTCGATCTGTGCCAGAGAGTACTTCAGAAGGGACGCTGGGACCAAGTTGCACCGCTGCATTTGTCCCATCAGGAGAAAATATGGGAAGCGTGAAACGATCCCAAGGCAGGAAACCAACTGGCCAATCAATGTCATTTGAAGAACTAATAATTGCATTTGGCGCTCGTTTAATGTTAGATCGAAGCGTTTTTAATGCTGCTTGTTGTGAAACATTGAGTGGATTCCCGTTACTTACAGGTTGCTTGCCTCCACATGACATGAGCAAGGGAAAACAGATGCACGAAAGAGCAAAGTTAACGGAGTGGTTTCGCTGCATCGAATGCGGATTGGACAGGTTCTGTCATGGGGGTGTAATCCGCAGCAGGGTTTCTTAGCCTCTCGTTCAAGAAATCACTTCCTTGGTCGATATGCTCGATTTGCTCATCGATTGGAAGTGAAATCTCTTGCAGTCGTTCAAGGTAACTGCGGTTAAACGAACTTGCTACGGTGGGATTGTCGACGATGACTGGTGTGACAAATACAATGAGTTCTTCACGAATAGTTGTATTGTGCACTGAGGTGAACAAGCCGCCAATTAAAGGGATATCACCTAGAAGTGGAATTTTTCTTTTTATCTTTGATTCACTTTCCTTGAGCAACCCGCCAATCAGTACTGTCTGGCCATCGTGAATTAAGATTTGACTCCGCACTTGCCTCCGTGAGAAGATGGGATTGTCACTCACACCAGTACCTGCTTGATCTGAGAGTTCGACATTGATCGTGAGATCAACATCACCGTTCGAAGTGATACGTGGGCGAACATTAAGTAGGACGCCGACGTCGCGATATTCAAAACCGCCAGTCACAACACCAGATGACTGACTTTGTGTTGTTTGAACTGGAACTTCAGAACCGTTGAAGAAAATGGCTTCTTGGTTGTCTGCAGTAAACGTACGAGGTTGCTGGAGTATTCGAACATTTGTGAGTTGATTGAGCGCTGTGAGGATTGCACCAAGGCTGTTTCCTTCTGAACCAAGAGTGAACACCGCGCCACCTCCGGAAAAAACGCCCGAAAGAATTTCATCAATGGCACCGGTAAATTCACCAGAGACACCAACGGAGTTATCACCTGCTGGGAATGCTCCCGTGCCCCAACGAAGTCCAAGTTCGAGATCATCTGTCAATGTGACTGCTGCAATGGTTGCAGAGATCATGACTTGCCGTGTAGGTTGATCAAACTGATGAATCGTGTCAACAATTGCTTGCATGTAGGCTGGTGGCGCAAGAACTGCAAGTGCATTCTGGCGAACGATTGGCACGAGTCGAATCTTTGCTATTAAGGAAGATTCTGGTGATTGATCATCAGATGAAGCACCTCCACTTTGCCAAGGGAAACTCATCTGCCCACCTTGCTCAGTGGTTTCTGCGCCTGCTGCACTGTCACCAAAGCCTGTTCCTGAAAGCCCTTGGTCAGGACGTTGTATCATGGCTGCAACACCTGAAGGAGCAAGAAGGGCATTAATTTCTTCCGCAAGTGAAACAGCGTTGGCATGTTTCAATTCAACAATCTGGGGTAACCCAACGCTAGAGGGCTCGTCGAGGGATTCAATAATCGAATCAAGAAATGCGAAACTTTCTTCTGTCTTTGAAAGGACAAGCAGGGCATTTTTGTCTGGATACGCTTCAAAACGGTAGACACCACTGATTGCCTCAGTAACATCTGCCCGATTCGCTTGGCCTGCACGAGCTCCTCCACGAGTGCTTCCACCGGACGATCCCCCTCCAAGTATTTCTTGCAGGAGATTTCGAATTTTGATTGGGTCACTGTACTTCAACGTGTAGAGTTTGCTTGTTTCAATGGGTCGTGGTAGATCCCATTCTTCAACAATGAGTTTTGCAATTTCATCCATCACATCAGGTTCTGCTTGTACCGTGACCGAGTTTTGCTGCATGTTGACAGTGAGTCGAAGTTCAACTTGATCGTTTCCTGTCGTGGTAGTCCTGCGGGCTTGGTTACGCTGATTAGTTTGCGCACCACCAGCACGAGTTGTGGTGCCGCTTTCTTCAAAGATGTCAAGGATGTTCGTTGAGATTTCAGAAGCATCTGCATGTTTGAGCCGAAATGTTTTGAGACGTCCACTTCGCCAAATGCGGTCAAGTTGATCGATGAGGAGTTGGATTTGTTGGCATAAACCAATATCACCAAGGAGTACAAGTTGATTTGAAATTGGATCAACTGTGAGACTTCCGTAATCTGGAAACATCTCGTTGATTCGTTCGCCAATTACAACTGCTTCAGTTTTTTCTACGCCAAAAACCTTGATGACAAGAGTGCCACGATCTTGTCGATGCATCACATCGATGTCAACTCCAAGGACAGGAATGTCTCCGATGTCACTTAACATTGAATCGAGTGGACCAATGACAATGATGTCAGGTCGTTCAATGACGCCGATTTGATTTAAACGGAAGGCTTGAAAAAGAAGGTCAAGAGCAACAGTTCGATTGACAGGTTCGTCATTATGTAGCGTAATTTTTTTTGCTCGAAGACCTTGAATACTTACAGGGATAACAACTTTCCCTGTTGTTTGGGCAATGAACCCAAGTGTTTCTTCAATCGAAACGTCATCAAAGGCGAGGATCACGAGATCGTTGGAAACTTTTCGTAGCAGTGGCCAACGGACGGGTTTCTCGTCAATTGATGCACCATCGATGAGTTCAATGACTGATGGTGCCTCAGGTGTTGGTTCAACTCCTTCAACTTCTGGCTCAATAACCTCAATCTCATCGACATTAGTTTCAGTCACTTCAACTTCAGGTTCAGTGATCTCAACAACTGCTGGGATGTCTTCTTCAATGACAGGCACGGGAAGATCAATGACTGGTGCTTCCTGTGGCACAGGTCGATCTTGAGAATAGGCTGCTGCTGTTGCAGCGAATGTTAAGGCGATGGCAATGTTTATCACTTGTTTTGAACTCACTATCTGATCCTTCTCCGAAATGATCTTGTACGACGTAGTCACGGATTAGTTAAACGAATCGAAGGTTGGGATATTACCTACTTTGTACCTTTGGGCAAAGAGTTATGAAAACTCTATCGGACCTTTATCGGCACTTTTGGTCTATGCAGACAAATTTGAGAGGGAGTTTAGGAGGGGGATGAATCGCCGTTGGTGTCGTCAACTTCTTTCAGGAAACTGGTGTCAGGAGCAGGTGGTGCTTGCTCAAGAAAGAAGGGTTCTTCAACCACAAAGAGATCAATTTTGTAGACGCCTCTGCGATATTCAACAGTAACCATAGAGGGTAGATTCGTACTGACGACTTTGAGTCCATCTATTTCATGTCCAGCCATGAGCCGGATCACAGCACTCGAGCCACTTCCACTTCCACGGAACCAAGCCTCATCTCCAATGATAGCAATGAGTTCCGGCCCCATATACGTTGATGGTGGTGGGGGTGGACCCGGATCAGGAGGTCGCTCTATGGGTGTGACTGGGGAAACAGGAGTGGTGGGAGCGGGAGGGGGTGGTTTACGAACTGGTTTGAAGAAAGCAGATCTACCCTTGAATCTTGCAACATCCATAGCAATAAGTTCATCATGCCGTTCAATGAGTGATGTTGTCTGTGATTCGTCACGTAATTCGTTCGATTGTGTAAAGAGAGGTGCAAACAAGTTAGTCAGGGCAATAATGCCATAAGTACTTATCACAAGAAGAGATATGATGCTCCAACTCATTGGTCCTTTCAGTGAATTAGCATTGATCATCTGGTTTTTCTCCCTCGTTTCTTCGAAACAACCCATGCTTCCAAGGAAAGATTAACGCGAATAAGACGTCCATCCATACGCGTGAGCCTTACGCTTGAGACGGAATCGATCCAAGGGCTACTCTCAAGAGCGGCAATCACATCTAAAATTTCTGATTGCCGAGCTTCAAAATGAAGGTCTCCAATGACTTGTTCGATTTGTTCTCCGGATTGGGCGATCCCAGGCATCGAACTCGACCGCATACGAGGTGTTTTTGTCCGTTTGAATTCATCATTTCGAACTCTGCTCGAAGCAAGGATCTCGTGAATGGCATTGGTTAATCCGCTTGCGCCAACTGCCTTGTCGCGTGGAAGTTGAACTTCGCCAAAAGCTGTGATTGCATTTCGCGTCGATGCAGTCAATACAAGCGGTGCATTCACTTCTTTGATTTGCATTTCAATCGTGTGTGCTCTTGAAGACCAATCAGCAGCAACGTTGGCAATCGTTGCATCCCACATTAAGAAAGCAATTGTGCCGACCGTTGCCCAGATTGTCCACTGTAATGCTCGTGGAAATTCTGCAATTCGATCGACTAGATTTTGAAGGTATTGCGTCATCGCTTATTGACCTCCTTCATGCGGTCAAGAAGCATACGCATTTCATTTCGCAGGCGCTTTTTTGCGTCCGAATCTGATCCTACTCTTGAGAGACCTTGCGAAACATCTTTAAGAGCAATTTTCGCTTCACCTAAAGACATCACATTTATTTGTTCAGCCGTAAGTGGTTCAGGGAGTCTAGATGTGACTGTGCCAGCAGCACGATTACTACTCCTTGAACTAGCATCACTCCCCTCGTTGATGCGAGGTCTTCGAGCTCGTTCGTCTCTTGGTTCACGGTCCCCAGCATATGCCGGAGTTTCTGCCGATGGCTGAGAATCAACGTTCGCACTTCCAAGCGATGAATCGTGGTCATCAAAGAGCGGTGGTTCTTCTGTGATAGAGGTATCTAGATCACTTGGAGAAAGCCCGTCGTCGCGCATCGCGAGCGTCCACGTACCAAAATCATCTTCTTGGTCATAACGGGGTCGTTTCAAGGGGCTCATGACGACAGCGGAGATCTCAAATTTTCGGTCACCATAGGTGCCAGCGGAATCATAAGAGAATTTAATGTCGCGGAATACTCGGTAGGAGAGCAACTTTTCTTCCATAATGGCGATGAGTTCTGCAGCAGAGTGCCCATCAGCGTCAATCACTCTTCCTCTGATGGAAATTGGATCACCAACATTAAGGCGCATTGATTCGATCTCAATTCCCGATGGTGTGCAATTTAAGACATCTGCGATGATTTTAGACATCGGCCAAGCTGAGTTGGTAAGTTCTCTGTATACGATCTGTTTTTTTCTGGCTGTTACAGATTCGTCATACTGCAGTTCGATGTTTGGATTTAATAGATCTAAGAGTGCTAATCGCATGCCTGAGAAAATTGCGGGTCCGATTGCGAGAAACAAGACTGCTGCGATACCCAAACGAAGTGCAGTTTTTGGTTGTGAGATTGATGCGACAAACCTTTCTGCTGGGGATGCTTTGTAAATGGGGGCTTCAAAACGCATTGATGTGAGTGTTGCCAGTGGACCAATTGCAGCAATCGCCGCGCCAACTGCAAGTCCCCACGTGCTCCACCATGATTGCTCATGGCTTGTGCCATGTAGTTGTAATCGAGCCGAAGTTTGTATTTCTTCTGGGATCATGATCATTGGAACAGAATCTTGGTACGATTCCATTGCCTGTTGCAATGATGCGACGAGCTCCGCGGTGTATAACTCCGAATGGTTATTAAGGGATGCAGTTTCTTCAACAGCGCGGACAACACCTTGCCTAAAGAGTTCGGATGAAGCGACATTTTCTCGAGTAGATCGAAACGCAATGCCTTGTGGGCAAGTGAGTGCGAGTGACACAGATCCATCACCTTGATCAGCAATCACGATTGGAGATTTTGGTCTACATCCGTTGAAAAGTGCAGCGACCGCACCAGTTGTTGGAATGAAAGAAGCATCGTGAAGCACTTCTGGAATGTGTGTATTGGTTTCTTCTGGCCAAGCGATAATGAGACCAATACTGCTAGATTCTCCAACAGTGCAAGCGAGAGTAGCGAGTGCTCTGCGGTGCTCGGGAGTTCCGCCAAGGAGTTTTGCTTCTGCTTGAAGACGAAGTGCACTTCGCAGCAGCACTTCATCAGTGTCCGGCAACAGCGAAGTTCTACAAATGGTTGACGACCCAGGAAGGATGGAAATAATCTGCTCAGGGGTGCGGGATTGAATGAGGGCTGCTAAATCTGCTTCATTTTCGATGACAACCCCATCGATCATCGTCGCATTTTTCTGATCTACAAAAAGGCATCTGAAATGATTACCAGCATGGTGGACAACCAATAGCAGATCAGGCGTACTCGTTACATTGGAGGAAGTGGTTTTCACGGGTTCTAGATCCTATCTCTCGTCCATATCGGACTTATTACTGCTCTCTGTACTCTAAAATCGTAACAGGAAGGGTAGAACGATCAACAACAACAATAATTTCCTGTTCTACTTGACTTGCCTTGGCAGTGCCCTTGCTGCTGATGGTGAATACGCTACTTCTCGTATCAAAAATCTCATACAAGT
>JYMV01035952.1_pt1 | contig 11537 bp, 9 predicted proteins | sample 338911 | NCBI WGS metagenome assembly JYMV01 (sample SAMN03354496, study PRJNA234377) | hydrothermal vent metagenome | biome: Deep sea; feature: Hydrothermal plumes at the Eastern Lau Spreading Center, Western Pacific Ocean; material: Seawater | place: Tonga | collected 2009 | depth 2000 m m
GTCACCGGGGCAGGCTCATTGAGGCCATGCATGAGCTGATGAAAGATTATGATGTGATCATTTCACCCCAGCGGGGCGGCAACCAGACCCTTATTACCAACCTAACGGGCCACCCAGCACTATCTATCCCAGCCGGGTTTGATAAAAAGGGAAGGCCAACAAGCATTATTCTTGTGGGTAATCTTTATGATGAAGCATCCCTTCTGGAAGTGGCACGGAAGTTTCAGAAGGAGACAGATTTTGAGAGTGCCCACCCACCGCTTTTCAGCGGATCATAATAACTGAAGTAAAAACCGGAAATCAGATAATATCTGATTCCTCGGCAGAAAAGCTTATTAGAGGGTCAGGTATTGGTTTATTCAACCATTTCGGCAGAGCCAAGAAGGTCTTCCAGATTAAATCTGCCGTCCTTCTCCATTTGCCGAGCGGCGTCAACAATGGACTTCTGAGCTTTGTCCACATCACGTTTCGCTGCCGCACCTTCCACCGGTTCAAACATGGCCTGTTTCTTTTTAGGAAGGTTTTTTATTACCTTGTCCACTTCTTCTTGACTGTAGCCCTTAAGGGAAAGAGCGACGTTATCAAGCTCCACGGAGTTCATAAGATCACGAAGCAGATTTTCAGGGAAATAGGAAAGAATATTGTCAAATGTAAGGTGGTACTTTTTAATCTCTTCTGCCAACTCAGGGTTCTCTCGGGTGATGGTTTCCATAAACTGCTCTTCCTCAAAAGAAGACATCTGCCCAAGAAGACCCGCCACATCCTTCCCGCCGCCGCGGGCAAACTCTACCCCTTTCGGTAGGTAGAGCGACTTTGTCCTGAGCTGACTGGCCACATTCACAATCCCCTCAAGAGGAACATTCTGCAATGACCCGATCTGTATCAGTACCTGGCCCTTAGTCTCAGGATTTAGGCGTTCCAAAACTTTCATCTTGCGCTCAGACGAAACCTGAGCAAGGGCGATGGCAATGATGCGCGGCTCTTCCACTTCCAGTAAAGCAATGAGCTGTTCATCAGCCAATTCCTCAAGGAAATCAAACGGCTTCCTCGATTCTGGTTCTCCCTCACTTTTCAGCTTTTGAGAAATGATACCAAGGTAAAACTCATCCAATATCTGCTTTTTTAAAGCAGTGGAAACAGGCTCCATCTCCCTATCTCGCGCGCGAATACGACGAATATCTGATTCGCTGAGACTCTTTAACAGTTTCACTGCAACACTCTCCCCGATGATGGAGAAGAGGACAGCAACTTTGTCAATTCCGGCTAGTTTGTAGTATTCAGTAATCATTGCCTGTGCCTACCTACTTCTTTTTCTTCTTTTTCTTCTTTTTACCATCATCCTCTTCAGCCTCTGGAGCCGGTGCCGGTGTAGCAGCCGGTTCTTCCGGCGGAGGAGGTGCTTCTTGCTCTAACCAATCCTGAACTACGGAAGTGGCCACCTCTGGGTCACCCACACTCATGCTAACAACAGACTCGCGAGTTTTACTCACTTCAGACTGGAGAACACTGGGATCCTCTTGAAATGCCGGAGCCGGGGTGGGCGGTGCCGCAACAGGGGCAGCCATTGTAGCTGTGGTAGCTGTGGTAGCTGTGGTAGCTGTTGAAACATCCCCGTTACTATTTTTCATTGCTTTTTTTTTCGGTGGCTGCATCATCCATGGCGGTGGCATAACATACTTGGGTTTGGAACGTCCGTTGAACAGAATCACCGCTGCCAAGGCCAGAACAGCTAACAATGAAATGGCACTCATGAGATAAATGGGAATATTACTCATCCCGCCTCCCATGCTTTCCATTTCTTTTTGTGCCTGTTCAAGCATGGCCAGTTTTTCTTCAATCAGAGAATCCAGTGCAGCTTTCTCCACTTCTTTGCTGGTCATGGCTTGCACAGCCACTGCTTGCTCTTCCTCAGAGAGCTGAGGCCCCGTAAGAACATCTCTGAGTTGAGAGATCTCATCAGTCAACTGGTTCATCCGGAGTGAATCTCTTTCAAGCAATGCTTTCCGCTCGTTATCAAATTCCCTGGTCATCCGGTCATTTTCAAGTCGATCCAGTTCAGCTCGCCAGACAGCACGTTCTTCTTCCCGGCGCCGGGTTTCTTCACCCTTCCAACTCTCAAGTTCCATACGCCAGTCTTCCGCAACCTGCGCCTCAGCATCAGCCTGTTTCTCCTCCAGATGATCGATCTTTGCAGCAATAGAACGGAGTATGATAGACTCCGCCGTCCGCTCATCTTTCCTTTGACGGAAAGAGGCGGTCATCACAGAAAGCATATCTCCGCGATTTCTGTCAAAATGAGATGCCACCATAATAATCTGTCTTACGTTTTCAATGAGCTCAGGTGCAGAACCTTCGGGCAAAATACAGCTCACCTCCAGTCTCTCAATAATAGGAACTGAAGCTTTCGTATCCTTGTAGGACTGACTCAAAATCTGAGAACCTTCCCTGGGACCTTTAGGTGCTGCCACCGGCATATCAGCTGGCTCTTCAGCTACAGATTCCACCACAGGCTCTTCATCTTCCATACTCTGAAAATCGAATCCCGGTATGGGAATACCTGTCATCCGTGAGCGTGGCTCTCGAGATTCAGATGTGATGGGAATGGATCTTTCCGCTTCCTGTCTGCCTGACATGACTGCTGACTTCGCATCATCAGAACCTACCGGACGGAAAGTCACTTCCTCCGTGATAGTAGGCGTGAACTTAAGGTCCACCGTCACATCAAGGACATACCTGTGATCGTCCATGATTTTCTGCAGAGCCGATTCGATTCGGCTGCGCAGGTCGTTCTCGAGCATCAATTTCTGGGCTAGGTAGGTTGACTCCTGGGCCGTTATGCTCGCTATGAGTGTGAGTCCTATGAAGGACTTAATAATCCGCATTTTCATTTTACCGCTCTCCCTTTACCTCGGAATATTACTGTTTTACGGGAGTTTCCTCCTCGATTTTAGACAATTGTGATCCCGAAATACCGGACGCAAGAAAGGTGATTTCCACGCGACGATTTCGGGCTTTCATTTCTTTTGTAGCATTAAGCTCTGCGATGAGCTCATCATTTATTACTCTGTCTTGTGGTCGATCTCTCGGCACATATTGCGCATAACCGACAGATTGAAGCCTCGTGGGGGACACCTCCATATTTATCAGCTGTCTTACCACAGCAGAAGCCCTGGCGCCTGAAAGTTCCCAGTTTGAGGGATATATTGACTGTATGGATTGAGGAAGTATATCTGTATCTGTATGTCCTTCTACAGCCACCATGAAATAGGAAGACTGAATGGTCGGCACAATTTTGTCTAGAACGTCCACGATCCCTGACTTAAGGTTAGCAGAACCAGAGGAGAAACTGATATCTGAGGATATGCCGATAGTAACACCTTTGGGCCCAGTTGTCACCTCTACGGGCTTTTCTCCCGTCTCAGGATCAGCTTCCATCTCTTCTACCATTTTTTCTGCCGCTTTCTTCACATCAGACAGGGACATGGACTGATTGTCCAATTTTTCCTTTTTGCCTACCGATTTACCCATACCATCAGCCATTTCCTGAAGCTTTACCGGATCAATTGTAGATATCGCCGCAAGCAATACGAAGAACGCAAAGAGCAAAGTCATCATATCAGCAAAGGTGCCAAACCAGCCAGGCAGGCCTTCATCTACCTGGTCACGGCCTTTAGCTATATATTTTTTCTTTTCTTGGGCAGTAGCTGCCATGAGGATTATTCTTCTCTCTTCCACTCCTTCGGAGGAATGAACGAATTTAATTTTTCTCTAACGATAAGAGGGTGTTTGCGCTGGTGGATCAACCGTGATGCTTCCACTAGCATGGCTTGTGCCGTGCTTGTCTGGCTAATACGTGAATTCAGTTTTGCTGCCATGGGCAAGAAAAAAAGATTTGCCATAAGTGCTCCATAAAAAGTAGTGATAAGAGCTGCGGACATACCAATTCCAAGGGCGTCAGTACCACCGCCCTCACCGCCGAAACCGGACAGCATGATAACCAGGCCAATAAGCGTACCGATCATTCCCCAAGCCGGCGACATGTTTCCCATGGTTTTAAAAAGTTCAGCCTGACTCTTCTCACGAATCTCTCTGTAATCAATTCGTGTATTAAGAATGTCTACAATCTCTTCTTCTGAGTATCCATCTATCACCATTTGAACTCCGTCTCTGAAGAAAAAATTTTTGACGCTTTCAACACCTTTTTCCAGGTCCGCAGCGCCTTTTCGCCCCACATCGGCCAAATCAACCGCTTCGTCTACCAGCCCGCCAAGCTTTTCGTCTTTGCCTTTAAAAACAGCACCCATGGCTGCCCCCAGTTTCAGTACTTCTGAAAGAGGAAAGGCCACCGATACGGAAGCAATCATCCCCCCGAATACAATGACAAAACTGGAACCGGAAACAAAGACCATGGCTGAAGCACCAGCTGCTATAGCGGCCATGGCAATACCCCCAATAGTGAAGCCAAGCCCTAAAAGAATTCCTACGAGTGTGGCAATATCCATGAACTAATCTTCATCTCTGGAGAAACTTGTTGTTTTAAGTCTATTCTCATGAAGAGCCTTTAAAATGTTTCGCACATCATCATATTCTGGATCCATCTGGAGAGCAAGATTCCAGTTAATTGTCGCTCTCTGCGGATCGCCAAGCTGATAATAGATAGATCCCCGGCGAGCATAGGCAAGAGCCAGGTTGGGGTTCATATCAAGGGCTGTCTCCACTTCCTGAAGTGCTTCCCTGTAGTCTCCGGAATGAAAATAACGGAGCGACCGGGACAGATGGCGCATGGCGCGGTTAATACTTTTCTGCGACACATTCTTTTCAAGGTTAAGTGATTTCACAGAATCTGCCAGGGAAACTGACTTCTGTTGCAAAAGGGAAACCTGCGTGGCAAGGTTTCGCACTTGGTGTCGTGACAATTTTAGTGAATCCCGCAGTACAGTTACTGCACCGTCCGCTGCCATGAGTGTTGAGTCGATGATACCGATCCCCGGGCCCGCAATTCTATCAGGCACAGGTGACGGCGCTCCTGGAAGACCAGGTAACCCAGGCACACCCTTCGGGATCGTCATTGTGAAATTCATCACAAGACCGGGGTGCTTTGCATCATATTTATTAGAAAACTCAGGCAAATTTTCTATGTGGGTGAATCCTAGGCCCAGGCGGTAATCCGAGGTAAGGGGGATGCGGAGTCCCACATTGAGGCCTGCACCGTCGAATTCACCCACAAAATCTATTCCGCCCCACTTGGGCATGAATGGTGTCTTTAGCAAAACGCCAGCGAAGACACCTGCACCCATCCCCTGCGATACGGTGTCAGCCTCAGCAGTACCGGGAGCAAGGGCTGTGGGCTGTACAGAGAAGCCACCAGTCCCAAACCCCATATAGGTACTCATGTGATACTGGCCAAATTCTTTCTCGCTCCCCACGGCGACAAAGAAGGTAAGCTGCTTGGGATCGAGCCTTAAACCTTCGCTTGCATCATTTTCAAAAATGACGTCATGCAAACCAATTGTGACTGACATATCCTGACGAACAAAAACTTTGTACTGTGTGTGAAAGCCGAACTCCACTGGGGGAATATAAGTCGACTCTAGAATCTTCTCCACTGCTGTGGTGTCCGCCCCTTGTCCGGAAGAAAAACCAAGGGTAAAACGGTCGGAGACATCCATACTGAAAAAGACCCCCTTCGCCGTATTGAACGGTGAAAAGCTGTGAACCTCTGTAGTAAAACCGGAGGTAAATAGGTAGGGGGACCGCTTAATAAAGGTGGTTGGGATTTTCATCATGAAACCTGGATGAGTGAACGACACACGCGTCACCGCAGACAGATGAGCCAAAAAACAGAGGGCAAGAACGAGAAGTTTTAAAATTCGCCGCGATATCATCTCATTTCACTCCCTTCCTCAGCTCCATTTGGGCAAGGCGGAGATATTCACTGTCAGGGAAAAAGTCAATGATTTCAGCAAAGGCTTGCTGCGATTGGTTATACTCTCCCATCTCTCGGTACACCATGCCGGTGAGGGCCATGGCGTCATCACGTTTATCAGATTCGAATAGCACATCAACCCATTGTAACAGGCGTAACGCCTCACGGAAGTTGTCCAAGCGGAAGTAGCATTCAGCAAGCCAGTAGAGAATGTTGCCGGCTGTGATATCATCCAGTTCAGCCAGGGACAGTTTCTCAAAATGTCCAACCGCTGCACCGTAATCTCCCCGCTGGTAAGCAAGAACACCGTTCATGTAGACCATCCTGTTGAAAGGTGGCGTTTCTGAGGTCGTCACAGCATCTTCTTCAGGTTCTAATACCGTCAACTCTTCCAACGTAACACCGGGAACAGGTGGGGCGATTTTTTCCATCACAGAAGGAGAAAACGCTTCTGCGATTACAGGTGCCTCCTGCGCAAGAAGATCGGAGATCATGCCCCGCAGATCCTTGTTTTCTGTCCGGAGTGTTGTCATTTGAGCACCAAGCGCCTTTTCTAACAAAGTGATACGGTCATTTATACGCCGGAAATTCTCTTCTTTAAAACCGGTCATTTCGTTATGAAGATTTGTCTCAAGACCTTCAATTTTTTCATGAATCCGCAGGAGTGTTTCATGCAATTGTTTGGTGGTCGCCATGTAGACCGATCCGCTAGGCTTCTTATCAAGAAAAAAGGAAGCTTCCTCCGGAGGTGATTTGATATAGCGGTCTACTTCCTCTTTCCCTGTTGCGGGTTCAATGACCACACCCAGATCAAGAAAAAAGGCATCGGAATTTGAAGAGAACGCAGATGACGACTGCTGACCAATAAGAGTGGAAAAAACAAAGCCGAGAATCAAGAACGACCTTAGCCAGAGACACCAGCTGTTACTCATTCGTACTCTTCCCAGTCAATAGTATACGAATAACCGAGAAATGACCCCACATCAGCGGGAATGATAAGTTCAAAATTCCCTGTGGCACCCGGGAGAAGTGAAGAATCGGTTGTAATCCCGGAATCAAAAGTGTAATAAGAACCAGCTACGAAAGTTGTAAGTGTTCTGGTCTCACCACTCCAGTTTTTCCGGATAACAAAGTTAACTTTAACAAAATCGGCCCGGTGGCCGCCTACATTTTTCACCTGCCCCGCCAGTGCAACGTTATTAGATCGGTCCTTTTTCTCAGAAATGTTGCCTACAAGAACAATATTAGCGGCCCTACGACGGCTGGAGGCGCGGTCAGCAGATTCGGCAGAAACATAACGAGGCTGAGCTAGCTTGGGCATGGGTGGAGGACTGTAAGATTCCCGGATCTGCTCCGGTACATATTCAGGCTCCTCCTGTGCCATTACATTTTCCACGATCCTCACAACAGTACTCCTGTCAATGACCAGGTAGCCCACAATTGTTTCCACCTTCAAGATATCCTCATCCTGATAGACCACTTTGCCGAACATTGTACTACCGTTATCAAGAATAATCTCTTTCTGGTAAATGGAGAGTGGGTTAACCCACATTTCACTTCTGGCCTGAAGGTCCCGAACCTGCCCTGACATATGATCCAGCTCAGCCGCCATTTTCTTCAGCTCAAAACTGATCTCAGTCATCACATACTCTTCCTGGGGCAATCGCTCCGCTGGTCCTTCTTCCTCACCTTCACCAACCCCAGCAGCAGCCCTTCTCTTTGGCGCAGGTTCAGCACCAAGCGTCAGTTCAACACCTTTAACATTATCTTCATCAATAGTCACTTCCTGGGTCGCTTCGCCGCCGTCACCACTGGCCTTGAGAGTATAAGTTCCTGAATCTATTTTTTTGAATTCAAAACCACCTTTCCCGATCCTTTTCTTAGTGGTCTCTTTCCCCACCTCTTCACCATCGGCATCCAGTAGGACAACCTGGGCTGCGGGTACACCCTCACCTTCAAGGTCGATGACCTTACCGGAAATCTTGTACGTCTTAGCAGGTAGAGCCGTTGTTAAGAAAAACAGGCTTGACAATATGAATACACTTTTAGCTATTTGCTTCACAGCTTACCTCGAATTTGTCATTTAGCTATCTACCCCGGATTAGGGAGGCCAATCGTCCCGAGTGTAACCTGTTTGTGTCATATATGTCAAGAAAAAATGCAAAAATGCAAAAGCCTCAGATTGTAAGCCATGCAGTTTTTAGTAAGAGTCTGTAAATTGTTTAACAGTGATAGACAGATATACAAAGTACGACCACCTGTTTCACCACCTTATCCCCAACGCTGTAGGCGATATTAAGATTTTTTCAAAAGAAGATGACTACCTCATTCAACAAGATTATGAGGCAGTGACGGAAGCTGAGCTGGAAGTTTGGCAAAGACTCTTTGACAATCTCGAAAAGCCTCTTAAACGATATGCCAGTATGGAATACCTGGACGGTCTTAAAGCGTTAGGGCTCACTGCTGAAAAGTGGCCCAACTTCACCGAACTTTCACGCCGTACCAAAGCTGCAAGTGACTGGAAACTGACACCTGTTGCCGGCTTTTTGGAGGAACGGCCCTTCTTTGAACTAAACGCTAACCGGGAATTTCCCGTTACAGATATTATTCGCCAGTCAGAGCGACTTGAGCAGAAATATGAAAGCACACCCATCGCTAACACGGACGAATACACGCCGGAGCCAGATATTGTTCACGACATCCTTGGTCACACACCTTTGCTGATGAACAAAAAGTTTGGGGACTTTCTGTGTGATGTAGGCAAGTTGGGATTGGAACTCCTTAATGACGAACGTGAGCTCGGGCCGGATCTTATAGCACACAATCTAAAACGTCTCCAGAATTTTGTCTGGTGGGGTTATGAATTTGGTATCCAAAAAAAGCAGCTTGGCAGCGAGGAACGACGGTTTCTGCTTAACGACATTGACCACGAGATTTTCGGTTCTGGCATTATCTCAGGTTATGATGAAGTAATGAATGTAGTCGCTTGCAGCAAAGGCGAGTCGGATTTTTCTCAGTTCCTTCAATTTGATATGAAAGAAGTGGTTATGACACGCTTCGACTATAGTAACATTCAAGATCGTTATTTTATCCTCGACTCTATGGACAGTCTTTACGATAACTTTTACAACAATCAAGATTTGTTCTTCTTCGAGGGATAAACTTTCTCAACCTCTTTAAAATCCACACAATGAAGAATTTACACAGACTGTTTATACTCACAATTTTCACTGTGCTCAATCTGGTTGGTAGTCAATCCCTAACTGGTGACCGGGGCCGTCTCATATCATCAGAACTTTTAGAGCACAAAACAGCATACCAGATTGACCAGGCACTGTCAGGTTCAATCATTTTCTTTAGAGCCACATACGGCGCATCCATTTATAAGCTAATTTATGAAACCATCGACCCTAACGGAGAGCCCACCATCGCATCAGGATCGGTTACAGCCCCGAAAAAACCGACCTTTGCGCTACCCACACTCAGCTTTCAATCGGGAACCATGATAAAACGGGACGAAGCGTCCTCGGCCACAGGGTTTGATGGTGGGTACGGAATTGTTGCTATGTGGACTGCTTCTTCTGGTTACTTGACGGTCATACCCGACTATCTGGGTTTGGGTGAATCTGAACTTTTCCACCCCTATCAGATGGCCAAACCGAACGCCACCGTCATTATCGACATGCTTAGAGCAACCCGTACTTTCTGCGACCAAGAGGGGTTAGAGACTAACGGACAGCTTTTTCTCACGGGCTATTCAGAAGGCGGCTACACCATGATGGCTGCCCACAAGATGATAGAAGAAGAACACCCGGAAGAATTCACCATAACAGCCTCAGCCCCGGGAGCGGGTGCCTATGATATGTCTGGGGTCATGGTTGATCTCATGCTATCGGGAGAAGAGTATCCCTCACCCTTCTATCTCCCCTATACGCTTTTCGCATTTGACGAATACTATAATCTCTGGGAAAGTCCATCCGATTTTCTCAAGGAAGAATATGCCACATTGCTCCCGCCACTGTTCGATGGAACCCACTCATCCAGCGAAATAAACGCTGCCATGCCTGCAGTACCCATGGAGATTATGGAACCGGACGTTGTAGATGCGTTCAGCAAAGATGAAAATCACCCCCTTCGTGAGGCGTTGCGTGATAACGATCTCTACGACTGGGCGCCTCAGTCACCCATGCGTCTGTTTCACAGCACTGGTGATGATCTGGTCCCTGTGGAAAATTCACGACTGGCTTATGAAACATTCCAGGAAAACGGCGCTACCCAGGTTGAATTGTTCGAGTGCGACTGCGGGACACATGGAGAAGCAGCCGCGTTACTGCTTTTCAGTGGGTTTGCATGGATACAGGGTCTAACGGACAAGAGCCAACCTCTACGGGTGGCTGATAATATTACGCCTGAAGGCTACAGCCTTCTATCAGTCTATCCTTCACCCTTCAATAGCTCCACAAAGATTAGCTTCACTCTCAATGAGCGTTCCGATATAAAGATCTCAGTCCTCGATCTGCTAGGCAAAGAAGTGGAGATGCTTGCTAGAGGCCCTTTCCCGGCAGGTCACTTTGAATTACCTTGGAATGCATCTCAATTTGCCGGCGGACTCTATATTATCACACTGGAGCGGACCAACTTTCATGGCATGATTGAGCGACACTCCCGGAAAGTTCTCTACTTGAAGTAGGACGAGGTCAGAACCATAGGACTCTCAGCCACCCGTTTCACTCTACTTGCTTTCCTTTTCTCCTGTCTGTTCATTGTCGGCTGCCTCCCCAAAGGAAAACCTTCAGATCCTAGGGTAATCCTCATCTCTATAGACGGCCTCCGGGCTGACATTTTTACCAACCCCGAAGTAAACGGATTTTCAACAGAGGATCTACTCAGCTTGAACAAGATGGCGGCTGAGGGCGCGCATATAAAGGAAGTGACTACTGTGTTTCCTTCCCACACCTTCCCGGCCCACACTTCTATGGTAACAGGACGGCTTCCTTTTGAACACGGGATCAACCACAACCACCCGTTCGACCCCAAACGTAACTTTGAGCCATGGTACTGGTGGGCCGATAGTCTGAAAGTCCCTACTGTCTTTCACTTGGCTCAGAAGAAAGGTCTAGTGACGGCGGCCACGCCTTGGCCGGTCTCCGTGAACGGTCCGTTTGACTACCTCATTCCCGAAATTGAGCCGGTGTGGGATGAAAAGGAGTCAACTCTCGATCTTGTGCGACAACATGATCGACCTTCAATGATGATTGAATATTTCTCTTTTTTCAGTGATCTCAACTCCAGTGAAAAATCGACTCACGGCTTTCAGAGGGACCTGAACCTGCACCATATTTTTAAAACTATCTTCAGGAAAGGCCTCCCTCATCTCACAGGTTATCACATTTTCCAAACAGATGACGTACAACACGCATACGGCCGGCATCACGACCGCGTCCGGGAAGCATTTCTGTTCGCTGATTCACTGGTAGGTGCCGTCATGGATCTGATCACCGAACTCAACCAGTGGGACCAGACAACACTCATCGTCACCGGAGATCACGGACATGTGGATCACCACACCGACATCCGTCTCAATGCTCTTTTGCATGAAAAAGGACTCCTC
>JYMV01009773.1_pt1 | contig 11535 bp, 14 predicted proteins | sample 338911 | NCBI WGS metagenome assembly JYMV01 (sample SAMN03354496, study PRJNA234377) | hydrothermal vent metagenome | biome: Deep sea; feature: Hydrothermal plumes at the Eastern Lau Spreading Center, Western Pacific Ocean; material: Seawater | place: Tonga | collected 2009 | depth 2000 m m
AGGATCCAGGTCTTCGATCCACAGGGCAGATTCCTGCGCAAGTGGGGGATCAGGGGCAGCGGAGACGGGGAGTTCAGCCAGCCGCAGGGTCTGGCCATAGACAGTGAGGGCAACGTCTACGTGTCAGAATATGGCAATGATAGGATCCAGGTCTTCGGTCCACAGGGCAGATTCCTGCGTAAATGGGGGAGCGAGGGCAACGGAGACGGGGAGTTCAGCCAGCCTCAGGGTCTGGCGATAGACAGTGACGGCGACGTCTACGTGGCAGATCAAGGCAATCATAGGATACTGGTGTTCAAACCAACCGTCTAGAAGGGCTATTCGAGGTGTTTTCCCACTCGAGGGCGTCGGCTAGTTGTTCTAGAGCGTGAACGAGATTACGGAGAGCGCAGGGAACAGACGATAGAACGCGTGCCCGGGATGATCAAGACATTCTTAGAAGACTTCCACATCATGGAACCCAGGGTGCAGAAGGCCCATCTGCAGACCATACTCAAAGCAGCCCACGTAAGTAGGGACAAGATCGAGCTGGAATTCAGGGTTTAGATGAGCTCGATGCGGCAGATGATTAGCCTTCTGCCACAAGGCTGCCCTTTGTCAGTTCGACTTCGACCTTCAGCACCACACAATTAGGCCCGAAAAGCCTCAGGTAGGAATCGTGGTGGCTTCCCGATGTGGGGTGTCCCTGAGATACGGGAAGCCCCCTCGAGTGAGGGGGCTCTGTAGTTATGTACGTGGTGTGGATAGGTTTATCGTGTGAAACCGTAGATGGAATCTCCTTCCAATATCCTGGGTTCATCAGTCAAGAATTCAGTCATGCCGGCCCAAAAGGCGTTGACCTTTTCTCGGGCTGCTTCAGCTTTCTCTCTGCTGTCGTAACCAGCAGTTACAAACATCCGATTGTCTGGGCTACCGATTCTTTGTTGGAACCAAGGATGCCCTTCAGATCCAGACACTGGTACGATAAGTATGCGTCTTAAGCCCTCGAGCGATTTGTACATGTCGACCTGGCTATCTGCGTATGAAACGTGGCATCGAATTTAGAAGGGTCGTAGCCTACAGCGATGTGACCAGCACCCCCATGGGTCTCTCGCCCACTGAATAGGTCTCCAATGGTGTAAGTCCACCCATATCGCTGTTTATACGGTACGCAGCAAGGCGGCCGGACGCCGAGCCAGCGGCGAAGACGAACTTTCCTTCAGGGTCGAGGCTGAACGCACTGGGCACAGCTTCGGTCGGCACCTGTCCAATTGCCGACAGGCGACCGGTGGAGGCGTCGACGGAGAAGCACGCGATGCTGTTGTGACCACGGTTGGGAACATAAAGGAATTTGCCGGAAGGAGAGATTTGAATCTGCGAGCAGGTGTTCCTTTGGGTGACACCCTCAGGAAGGGTCGTTATCGTTTGAAAGGCAGACAGGGTTCCGGCAGAAGAGTCCATATGATACGCGGTGACACTGCAGCCCTGCTCATCAGAAAAATAGACTATGTCCCGGGTGGGATGAAAGCAGTAGTAACGGGGACCGAGGTTCCCATCCTGTTCAACCTTGAGAGGAGAGTTTGGAGTCAGATGGCCGGTGTTTTCATCGAACCGGAACTGATAAATCACATTTGGCCCTAATTCGTCCTTAGCGGGTTCTAGTACGTTATCGAATAGTCGGGCGATGTGAGGCACATAAGCAAATCTATTGGATGGGTCGGTATAGATAGCGTGGGCGCCAATGTCTGTCGCCAGTTGTTCGGTGGCAGGGGCTCCCAACGATCCGTCATCACCGAGGGGGTGTATTGATACATGCCCGGCTTGATATTGAGCGGATAGCAAATACTTGCCTTTGCGGTCAGTGGACAAAGAGGCAGACCAGCCGTCAGTCGATACTGACCCGTGTTTTGGTCTATCCGCCAACTGGATATTCCTGGAAGGCCGCGTTGTCCGACGTAAATAACCTTCCGGTCTGGGCCGATCGCCAGCAAGTGTGGCCCATCGGAAATGGGCACTTCAGCCTTCGGCGTTAGCTTGCCGGTCCCAGCATCCATGGTGAATACAGAAACCTTGTTGTCGTCCTGCGCTGCGACATAAACATAAGTAGTCATCGAATGTCCTCCTATTTGTTCATTGATGCTTGCTAATGGACTTTGTTACCTTCAGGCGTCGGTGTTTCTGAACCGTACGAATACCCTTTTCGATTCAATGTCAAGCGTTCTTTTGCTTTAGAGCGGCGACCACCTTTTCGGCCGTAATCGGCAAATCGGTTATCCGTACCCCTACCGCATCGAAGACAGCATTAGCGATGGCAGGCGCGACGGGTGAAATCGGGTTCTCCCCAATCGCTTTACCCTGGTAAGGACCATTACCATCAGCAGCCTCTACCAGAACCGTTATCAATTCAGGGACGTCCGCGATAGCCGGAATCTTAACGTCACCTAAACTTAATGTGGAGATCCTCCCTTCCTCAGACTGCAATTCCTCCATCAAGGCGTAGCCCAAACCCTGAATGACGGCTCCATCAATCTGCCCTTGATGTCCTAACGGGTTGAAGATTGTGCCGACATCGTGTGAGGTGACGATTCGGTTCACCTGAATCTCGCCAGTCTCCGGATCTACCTCCACTTCAGCGATTTGAGCGCAGAATGACGTCACGTCTGGTTCTTCCGCGGAGGTGGTCACATCGCCTGTGACGTCGGTCCCCAATGCGGCTACAGATCGTGATGCCAACTCTTGGATAGAGACCCCGGTGTTTGGTTCTCCATCTACGAAAACACGACCCTCCTTGAACACGATTCGCTCCTCGCCCCATCCATAAAACTCGGCCGCAAGTCTGGTGAGTTTCCCTCTCACTTCTTGAGCCGCACCTAGAGCAGCATGTGCGGCCCCCACGCTAGTACCTGCTCCCGCCCCGGTGTCGAAGTCGACCTTGCCGGTATCGAGTTGAACAAGATCTACATCTTCAACCGGCATTCCTAGGTCTTCTGCAACCACCTGGCACGCTACAGTGTGGAACCCAACTCCAGTATCAGGGACCGATGAAAAGATAGTGGCTCGACCATTTCCATCGACATGCACCTTGGCATTGAAAACCGCTTGGCCCTGCGGCCGTTGACCAAAAGCGATACCCCGACCAACATTTGGCTTGGGTTTTGGATCGTTCCATCCGCTTGATTCGGCCGCTGCCTGGAGAGTCTCCTCTCCATGCAAGTTACGGAACCTTTGGCCAGTCCCCGAAACATCTCCTTCCTGGACCACATTCCTAAGGCGTAATTCGTAGGGGTCTATACCCATTCCTGCCGCAATCATATCCGTATGTGACTCTACTGCAAACACGGCCTGTGGCTCGCCAGGTGCTCTGTAAGAGCCACAAGGCACATTATTTGTATAGACCATATAGCTATCGATCTGAAAATTCGGGACGCGGTAAGGGCCACCGCCAGCCTGACGGCTCCCATTAAGGTTGAGTGAGCCCCGGAAACCACCATAGGCCCCACCGTTGTATACCACCTGAGCTTGCCGGGCCCAGAACCGCCCGTCATTCTTCATCCCGGTCTTGATAGTGATAACGGACGGATGTCTAGGATTTCCAGCCATCAGTTCTTCGATATAACTCATAACCATCTGTACTGGTCTGCCGGACCTTTGGGCGAGGGCATGAGCAACAGGAACATTCATCGCGCCTGCTTTACCGCCGAAGTCCCCACCGATCCCCGTAGGATTAACCGTGACTTGCTCTTCGGGCAGTCCCAGGCCACTCGCCAGTTGCCTCCTTAGCATGAATGGTTGTTTATTATTCGCCCAGACCTGGACCCGACCAGAATCGTCAACATCAACTATGCAGCTATACGCCTCCATATAACCTTGGTGGACCCAAGGAGTAGTGAAAGTGTGTTCAAAGACCAGGTCCGATTCCTTGAAACCTCGTTCAATATCTCCGCCTGACCAAAAATTGTGATAAACGACATTGCCGTCCGGCGTAACCTGACCTGTTGGACTATCATAGGATGGAGACCCCTCATGGATCACTGGCGCCCCGGGCTCCATAGTCTCTATCGGGTCGAAGACAGCTGGCAATTCTTCGTACTCAACATCTATCAAGATGAGCGCTTCTTCAGCGATATCTGGATCAATGGCCGCCACGGCAACAACCTTCTCGCCAACGAACCGCACTTTATCTTCCGCTAGAGGAGGTACGTCCCTAAGGAACCTCCCGACCCGCACCCCAAGCAAGTCCTGGCCGGTAACCACGGCGAGTACTCCGGGTAATCTCTCCGCTTTGGAAGTATCGATGCTGGCGATCCTGGCATGAGGAAAGGGACTTCTCAATACTTTCCCGAATGCCATGCCAGGAAGATGCACATCGGCTGGGTACAGATGGGCTCCAGACACTTTATCCGGCCCTTCTGCTCGAGTTACCAGCGTCCCGATAACATCGTAAATAGTCACTTTGGACCTCCTTCTGAACCGCAACCGCCACATTCGAGGCAAATCATCGACTACCCTCAATCGTCGAAGCTCGGTATGCCCGCAATTATATTCCAAAGTCCCAGGCTGAGTTCCATGTTGCCGAAGAAGAACCCGATGGCCCATGGGTAGGACCTCTCAAGCGACTCGGCACCCACGCCCTCTGACCTCGCCCCGTAACCTTCCCGCTCCGGCCGCCGATACCGATACCCTTAAAGTACCCCACCCGGGTATGGTTCCTTGGTGGGGGTGCATAGTTTTACGCCTGAGGAATAGAGCTCAGGAAAAGTTTTCAGCCAACGCTGAGTGACGCTTAGCCGAAGTGCGCATTCAAGGGGTAGCCGCATGCCAACGGGATATCCTTGGCTCTCAACCCCTCGAACCATGCGTGAATAGTTATTCAACCCCACTGCGGTGGCTGAAACCACAGGTGCTAGCGGGTAGGACCAGAGAACGTGACTGAAGTTCCCTAAAAATATTCCCGGCGATATCTATTTAGCTAGCCAGGTTTCCTAAGCCCTGCCGGGGGTCCGTTCACCGCATCTAGGCCAAGTACGGGCGGTTGACAGCCAATTTGACAGCCACACCGAAAGACAACTGCACTCCCCGGCGGACTTTGGTGGAATCGACATGTCCTGCTTGGCTACGTAATGGACGTTGGGATACGACCACATACAAAGGTCAATCAGACTTAAAATCCGTTATGCTTCGTACTCCGCCAATAAATGGCTAGATGCTATGAAAGAAGCCCCCTCAAATTGGCGGCTGTCGGCGCGGCAATTTACGGGGAAAATGACCGCCTGCGTGAATTCAAGAAGCTGCCGCATTGCACGTCAGGGCTCTTCTCCTACGTAATGGCTAAAATCGCAAACGATTCGTCAGGCTGCAGACCTATTTATACAACCGATCACGATCCATAAAATGTCCAGCCTTGCCATTTGGATCACCAAATCGGGAGTGATGCTTCTTCTTCCAGAATCCGGGGTTATCTTTTATCCACTCCAATTTACTATCGGCTTGTTCCTGGGTAAGTTTACCCGTTTCTACAAGCCTTTCCAGATGGCGGTTGGTCCGTTCATCTCTCGTTTCCAAGATCGCTTGTTTGAATGCCTGTTCAACACGGGCTTGTTCTATACCCAATATCTCGGCCATTCTCGCTGTGAAAATATTGGCACTACGGTCCGTTTTGCCTTGATCCTCCCTTTCCGCCGCTGCCAGACCACCGAATACACCCAACAAAATCATAGCTAGTATTAATGTGGTGATCACAAAGGTTTTTTTCATTGTGTCAACGTCTCCATTTCTAATGGTTGCGCAATGGCTTCTGACGTCATCTAACGTCAGCGTCTAAGCGATTAAGTGCATGAAAGTGATCGGTGGTTGTATCTGGTATCCCCATAATTTTCCTAGTGTCTCTCAAAAAGGGTATGGATTTCGTGCCTCTCTTTATCACTGTAAGCGAAGCGGAGTCATCAGTCCACCCGAATTTTCAGCAAACAAACTTTACCTTTCGCTGCCCTCCTTGGTCCGCCTCGGATTCTCTATTAGCAGCAGTAGTTATCAGGTTACGAAATTAAAACGCAACCGGTAACGCAACCAGACCTCGTAAAATCGGGTTGTCGCGCCAAACTAAATCTGTGGATTGCAATCTCAGGTCCGGCATTCGTTCCACAACCGTGCCGATGGCCAAGCGACCTTCCATCCTGGCCAGAGCAGAGCCCAAACAAAAGTGAATCCCGAATCCGAAGCCTACGTGGCGGTTGTCCTTTCGAGTAATATCCATTCGGTCCGGATCGGGAAACTGATCGGGGTCTCGGTTGGCGGCGCCCAACGTTAGCGAAATTTGGGCGCCTTTTTCAATCTGGTTTCCCCCGATTTCCAACGGTTCCAAGGCTATCCTCGAAGTGCTTTGAACCGGGCCGTCGTAACGTATGATCTCTTCTACGGCCGATTCGATAAGCGACGGATCCTGTCGAAGTTTTTCCATTTGGTCCGGGTTGTTAAGCAGGGCCAAGATTCCATTGCCAATCAGGTTGGTAGTCGTCTCATGCCCAGCGAATATTAACAACACGCACATAGAGTACAACTCCTCTTCGGTGAAGGTGCTGCCATTATCTTCAGCCAGAGCCAAGGCACTGATCAGGTCATCTTTAGGCTGCTTACGCCTTTGGGCCACCAGATCCTGCAAATACTCGATCAACTCGGAAACGCTTTTCAACGCGGGTTCGTACGTTTCTGATATCGCGCGAATGTTACCGAGAAAGGCTGCAAAATCATCGGACCATTTCTTGAACCGGTCCCGGTCTTGAGAAGGCGCGCCCAACATCTCTGCGATCACGATGGCGGGCAATGGATAAGCCAAGTCGGCGATAATGTCCATCCTTCCATTCGGTTGGACACCATCCAAAATCTCATTGACGGTGTTCTGGATCTGCGAGCGGATGTTCTCTACAGCCCGGGGCGTGAAGGCTTTGTTGGCCAAAGACCGCAGTCTAGTGTGATCCGGCGGGTCGGAGAAGAGCATCATTTTCAGAAAAGTGCTCTCAAACTGGCGGGTCGGCTCGCCGCCGGACGCAAGTATTAAGCCAGTAAGAGCGGCGATCCTTTCTGCTGAGAGCCTATCGTCCCGAAGCGCCGCGTTGATGTCGGCATATCGGGTCAGAACCCAGGCATTAATCCCTGGATTCCAACGCACTGGGTTCTCCGAGCGCAATTGATGATACCTGGGGTAGGGATCGATAATGGTCCTTGGGTCCAGCCGTGCCTGCTGCTTCGCCATGATTCCTCCAATGCTGCCTTTTTTATCAAAGGCCTGCCGTGTTCTTCAGCCATTTGGGATTGTAAGTGGTCGGAGCCGATGCTGGTCAAACCAACAAAAACACTGCAGCCAATTTAAGCATCGAGTCCCGAAACCCTCACTATCACGTTTCGGTGCTCCATATCGGCGGGGTCGATCCGGACTGGAGATGATAGAACAAAACCGGCGTTATTCGATAAAAAGTGTGTCCGAACTAGCCGCTTAGGGCTCCGGCGATTATTGCTTCGGTAATCTCCTCATCCGTCATACCCAAGACATCTCTTAGAACTTCGTCGTTGTGTTGGCCCAATACAGGGGCAGCTGACCTAGGGCCGCTGTCGTAGCCGCTGATGCGGAACTGGTGGCCGGGATAGGGGATGGTACCCATTTCTTGATGTTACTGACCAGGTGAAAGGCGGACCTATCCCTAGATTATAGTCCGCAGACTAACAGAGCTTCTTATTTCAGAGACACCCCCCATCGGGAAGGCATAGGGAGCGGGGTACTAGTGAGGGTGGGGGTGTGCTCACAGGGCCCGATGGCAGTCCTAACCTTGGACCTTCAGGGCTTCTTCGGTAACACCGAACTCAGCCTAGAACTTTGGACGGTGATTTGCTGAATATCAGGATTCGATGATTACTAATCTTTTAGGTATTTAGCCGGAACGTTTCTAGCATCAGTAAAGTCAGCACCGATAACATCGTCCAGGTTGGCCCCGGTCAGGTAGGCCCCGGCTAGGTCGGCCTTGTTCAAATCACAACCCCTGCAATCCCTATCCCGTTCGGGATTATATGACTGGCCACAGCCGGATATAACCAGAAGCAAGAATGTCATAAGTGCTATCGTGAGTATTCTCATGGCCGCATTTTACACATTCAGCTAACCGTGTAGACTACCGCCATGCGTTACCTATCGACCCTATCACTAGCACTTATCGTGCATGTCCTGCTGTCCATCGTGGTGCTGATGACTTTGGCTTGTACTGCGACTCCTGCGCACACACTGGCTCCCACCGAAACACAGCCTCCCACCGAGACACTAGCACCAACCCCCACTCTCACGCCCATGCCGACGTACGCTCCCTACCCGACACCTACAACGAGGCCCATCTATACACCTAGCCCTGCGCCCAAGCAGCCAATCGAAGTCCTAGCCCCAACATTGCAGCCTCCATCGACCCCGGGTTCCAGCCCGGCGGCCACTGCCGCTCCAGCCAATCAATTGGTTGACGTGGGCGGCGTCCTGATTCCCCAATATTCCAACGCCCCACCGGTGAGTATCGACCCAGCGGCCAATTACTCGGCCGTCATCCGGACCAGCATGGGTAATATAGAATTTGAGCTATTCGCGGAACGGTCGCCGGTCACGGTGAATAATTTCGTCTTCCTGGCCAATCAAGGGTTCTATGACGATATGATCTTCCACAGGGTTATTCCGAATTTCATGATCCAAGGCGGAGACCCGACCGGAACCGGCATGCATGGCCCCGGCTACAAGTTCCAAGACGAACTCGCTGCAAGCTTGATCTTCGACGAGCCAGGCAAATTGGCCATGGCCAACTCAGGCCCCAACACCAACGGCAGCCAATTCTTCGTGACCACAGTGCCAACGCCTCATTTGAACGGGCTCCACACCATATTTGGCCGTATAACGCAGGGCCAGGAGGTGGCGAACGCTATCTCGTTGGCCGACACAATAGCCGGAAACCGTCCGGTCACACCAATAGTGATTTTGGGGATAGACATCACATTAAATCCCTAACCTTTCTGTCGATGTTTCCAAGAAGTGGAAGCAACACCTAACAGCTGGAGCATGGCTAATCCCTTACCGGAAAACTGCAGCAATCGTTCTTGTATCCGAGCGCACATCATGACCACTGCTAACAACACTAATAACAACTTAAGCCCCTGGAAGCCAGGCCAGAGTGGCAACCCTAGTGGTAGGCCCAGAGGCACTAGAGACCTAGCTGGCTATGTGCTTGAGACCACTGATGGTGGCAAGGAGCTGGTAGATGCTTTGGTGTGCTTAGCCAGAGGCGTCATGCCCAACGTAGCTGTGCAAGAAGGCTCCAGGCCACGTAAGGAGCAGCAGGTGCGGCCAGCAGACCAGCTGAAGGCCATAGAGATGCTGCTGGACCGGGGCTGCAGCAGGTCACCACAGCAGCTAGACATAGCCCACAGTGTCTCTAACCGACCGATGGACCACCTCTCTCATCAGACGTTAAGGTTGCTCGAGGGGAATGCCAGGCAGATCCAAGAAGGTGGCGGTTGATGGTGATGGGCAGGTATCAAAAATGGCCGGAAACTGCGTTATTAGGTATATGAGCTAGAAAAGAACAGTGTTACTAGCTCTTGACGAGCAGGGTTTGCGATATGGACCAAGATGAAATCGCCGAGGCGATAGCGAAGTCGGGGAACGAAGGGTCGACTACTTTAGACCTGTCTCGGAAAGGATTGACTACGCTGCCGCGAGAGATAGGCAACCTGATTGGGCTGACCCATCTGGATCTGAGGAATAACCAGCTAACGGCGCTGCCGCCCGGGATAGGGAACCTGACCAGCCTGACCGACCTATACCTGTCCAACAACCTGCTGGCGGCATTGCCACCCGAGATAGGTGAACTGACCAACCTGACCGAGCTGCGCCTGAACAACAACCAGCTGACGGCAGTGCCGCCCGGGATAGGTGAACGGACTAATCTGGCCGGGCTGTACTTGTCCAACAACCAGCTGACAGCGCTGCCGTCCGAGATAGGTGAACTGACCAACCTGACCTACCTGTGGCTGTTCAACAACCAGCTGACGGAATTGCCACCCGAGATAGGTGAACTGACCAACCTGACAAACCTGTGGCTGTTCAACAACCAGCTGACGGCGCTGCCGCCCGAGATAGGTGAACTGACCAACCTGACACGGCTAGAGTTAGGCAACAACCCGTTGACGGAATTGCCGCCCGAGATAGGTGGACTGACCAACCTGACCTACCTGTCCCTGTCCGACAACCAGCTGACGGCGCTGCCGACCGGGATAGGGAACCTGACCAACCTGACTCATCTGGGCCTGAGGAACAACCAGCTGACGGCGCTGCCGACCGGTATAGGTGAACTGACCAACCTGGCCGGGCTGTACCTGTCCAACAACCAGCTGACGGAATTGCCGCCTGGCATAGGTGAACTGACCAACCTGACCTATCTATACCTGTCCGACAACCAGCTGACGGAATTACCGCCTGGTATAGGTGAACTGACCAACCTGACCTTTCTATACCTGTCCGACAACCAGTTGACGGCGTTGCCATCCGAGATAGGTGAGCTGACCAACCTGAGATGGCTGGAGTTGGGCAACAACCAATTGACGGCACTGCCACCCGGGATAGGTGAATTGACCAACCTGACACGGCTAGAGTTAGGCAACAACCCGTTGACGGAATTGCCGCCCGAGATAGGTGGACTGACCAACCTGTCCCGGTTGTACCTGTCTGACAACCCGCTGACGGCATTGGCCTCCGCTAAGACACGACCCTGGTGGAAACTCTGGTAATAGTGGTGGCCAGGGCTTGGAAGTTGTGACCTAGGGCTCCCTGGGCATGAGTTTTTCCTCGACTTTGGGTTAGGAAATTTGATAACGCCCCCCGAGTGGACAAAAGCACAGGACGCCTGCGTGACGGAGAACCCGAAATCTGGGACCTCATCAAACGGTTGCAGGCCGGTCACCAATGGCTTTTAGAGCAGCATCGTCTTTGGCAGACCGACGACTCCACCGCAGCGTCCGACTCGGAATTCTCGCGGGTCTGGAACGGTTGGTGGGAGTTAGATGATCAACTCCGTGACGAGCATGGCTTCCAAGACTGCGTGTACGGCCCAGCCGGGAAATGTCCTGACGGATTCCCTTGTCGGGGATGTTCTGACCTGCCGGCGCCGGCGGTCGTTGCACAACTGGAGCTGACGTGAGTACCGGTTACGCATATGAGTGATATCCCCCAGCAACGTCAGTACAACCGGCTAGGTGGCCGACCCGGCCTGGGTGTGGACTTTAGGGCGGTTTGTGACGCCGTCCTACAAGCAAGGAACGGCAGTGGTGAGACCATCACCGACGTGGCGACTCGGTTTGGTGTGAGCCGGGGTTGGATTCACAAATGGGTCTATCCTGTACTCGGAGCGTAGGACGAGCTTTTCTCGTTCCAGCGACACCCCCACCAAGGAACCATACCCGGGGTGGGTTACTTTAAGGGTATGGGTATCGGCAGCCCGAGCGTCAAGATATACAGGGCCACCGTTACACGATGGAGTG
>JYMV01030905.1_pt1 | contig 11535 bp, 13 predicted proteins | sample 338911 | NCBI WGS metagenome assembly JYMV01 (sample SAMN03354496, study PRJNA234377) | hydrothermal vent metagenome | biome: Deep sea; feature: Hydrothermal plumes at the Eastern Lau Spreading Center, Western Pacific Ocean; material: Seawater | place: Tonga | collected 2009 | depth 2000 m m
TATCGCCGACCGGGTGCAAACCGCCATGGATCTGATCAATACCCGGATTTACGACCTGATCATGTGTGCCTACGAATTCCGCAAAGAAAAAGACGGCTATTTTCTGTACGACGAACTCAAACGGCGAAATATGTTGTCGATGTTAACCACCTTCGTGTTTGTCAGTGCTGACACCAGCAAAGAGCTTATTCACAGTATTCTGGAGTTACAGCCAGATGATTTTCTGGCCAAGCCTTTCACCATAAAAGATCTGGATCGACGCCTCACCCGAGCCCTTTCCCGCAAGCGAGCAATGCGCAAAATCTATCGCTATATGCAGGATAAAAAGTACAACAGCGCGCTTGAGTCTGTTAATGAATTTCTGGCCGATTCTGCACATGCCGATTATTTTCCCACCGCACTAAAAACCAAAGGGGAAATATTGCTTTGCATGAGCAATGCACAGGCCGCGATAGATTTTTATCAGGCGATTGTAGACATTCAGCCCCACTCCTGGGCGCAGATGGGATTGGTTAAAGCCTTGCTAAAAGCAGATAAGGTAGATGAAGCCGAAAAGCTGATTTTGCGTTTAGCAGTAAAACCCGACACGCAATTACTGGCCTATGATTTACTCACCGAACTGCAAATCCACCAAAAGGACTTTGATACCGCATTAGAGAGTTCTGTGGTGGCTTCGGAAGTGTCTCCGAGAAACCTGAACAGGCATCAGAAAACCGTGGAGTTATCACGACTCACCAACGATCACAAAACCCTGTTTGAAACCACCAAAAAGATCGTGCGCTACGCCAAAAACTCAGTACATGACAAGCCCGATATTTATCTGGAAGTGGCACGAGCAGGGATTGATTACGCCATGACCACTGAAGATGAGCAAACTATCAACCTCACCAAAGAAGCCACTGACTATCTGACTCACTTTTCCGAAATCGCACATGGTGGAGAGGTTCAAACCCAGATGGATGTCTGTAACGCCCGTATTTTACAGTTGCAGAACGACACCAAAGGGGCCACAGAATTACTGAAAAAGATTCATTCAGACAACTGGCAATCTCACAGTGAAGCCGACCTTTTGGACAGAGCCAAAGCCCTACACTCAGTGGGAATGCACAAAGAAAGTGCCGAAATTATTGCGTTTCTGGCCGATAAGGCGGTTGAAAAAGACGGTGAAAACTCGGTGCACGCTCAGTACCTGCAACAAGAAAAACGCCTGAAGCACGATATTCTGCTCACCCCGAAAGAGCTAAATAACAAAGCCGTTGAGTACTATCAACGAGGCGACACCGACAATGCCATGGATGTGTTTGGCAAAGCCTTTATCTTGATGCCCAAAAACACCTCCATTGCGCTCAACCTGTTGCAAACACTCGGCATGAAAGCACAATCCAGCAACCTGGCCAAAAGCGATAAAGAAATACTAAAACAATGTATTTACACCATTGAAAATGGTGAACTCACCGGCGAACAAAAAGAGCGTTACCTCAAGGTAAAATCATACTTAACAGATATGAGTTAGTTCTGTTACCCGCTTTAATAAACGCAACACAAGTCAGCAAAGCCTTCTCTGTCTCTTTTAACCGAAGTTATCAGGGTCCGTACCCTGCTGAAACTCCTCACTGAGCTGAGATACCAAGGCCATATCAGCCAGGCCTCGTTGTCGTATCATTAAAAGCTGTATAAAAGCCCGACTACGTGAAAGTCCGTTGAAGATTTTTCCCAGCTCTTTGTCCGAGGTGATCACTTTTTTATACATTTTTAAGTAGCGTTCATGCTCAGTACCTTCTTCATCATTAATGATATCGCAGACACTGCTCATTATCTCTGCGCAAAGCTGCTCAAGCGCCTTAGCCTTGATCTTTTTAAATATTTTCCAATCTGATTCTTTCATGGGTTGTTAATTCCGTGTTTTCAGAGAATTAGTGGGACAGCCATAGTAACGACCATCAATTATCATGATTTTTATAGAAAGCTTTTTCGGCACCTAAAGCTGTTATATCAGGACTTCGAACAATAAATCGACAGTTTATTAAGCCAAATTAAAGTGGGTGTCATCTTTAAACTTTTGGTTGAGTAATTTTAACTACCGGGTTTATGTAACTTTTTTTGGGGAGCGCCCCTAATAAATAACACTTCTGTGCAGACATTAAAAATCGCTGACACATGCCCACCTCTGGTGTAATATCGCACCAGTGATGATGAACTAGAGTGAATAACATGCCTCGCCAAAGTATTACATTGACTGAAAAGAATGATGCCTGGCTGAAAGCCCACATAGAAAAAACTCGCGAATATTCAAACAAGAGTGAACTTGTAAATGACTTGATTCGTCGAGCAAGGCGCGCTGAGGCTATAAATCAAAAACTTGTAAGTGCTGAAGAAAGCGGATTCACCACTCAGTCTTCTGAAGATATGCTGAAAGAATTCAAGGCAGAATTAAAGCGATAAATGAAAAATTACAAATTGTCGCTAAATGCTAAAGAAGATTTACGACGTATTTATGCATATGGATATTCTGAGTTTGGAGAGTTTCAGGCCGACAAATACTTTAATGGCATTTTTGAAACCTTTGACAAAATATCTATGAATCCAGATGCATACCAATCAATAGACAATATTCGACCTGGTTACAGGCGTTGTACCTATAGGTCTGACAGTATTTATTTTCGCTTCAACGGCGCTGAAGTTGAGATAATGGCTATATTGGGAGGGCAAGATGTCGATGACTGGCTCTAAAGCAGTCCCGACATTAAGCAGGAAAATTAGTGGGACAGCCAAAACAACGATAATTAATCAACATAGCTTTTATAGAAAGCTTTTTCGGCACCTACTGCTGTTATGTTCGGAGTCCGGACCATTCAGGCCGAGTGGTTTAGCAAGACAACCACATAAAAAGCACTAATTACCTTGGCGCTCTCATCAATAAACCCGTTAATAAAAAGCCACCATTAACTTGAACAACTGATCCTTGCCCACATAAACTAATACCTACTCTTTCCTGCCTTTAACCCGGAATAATCGAATGCGCAGTAATCGCTTCCCTGTTGATGAAAACACCGATATAAACTGGCGCGTCCTGTTGGATCTATGGCCCTACCTTACTGAATTTAAAAGTCGGGTATTATTGGCTGTGCTGTGCCTGATTGCCGCCAAAGTGGCTAATATCGGTCTGCCATTTGTACTGAAGCACACTGTAGATGGCCTAAATACTGACGATACCACTACACAAATTTTAGCTGTGACCATGTCACTGGTGGTGGCCTACGGAGCATTGCGTTTATCAACCGTGTTATTCGGCGAAATCAGAGACACCCTGTTCGGGCGAGTAACAGAGCGAGCTATGCGCCGGGTGGGACTTAAAGTTTTTCGGCATTTGCACGCCCTGGATTTAGATTTTCACATTAATCGACAAACCGGTGGTTTGTCCCGCGATATCGAGCGTGGTACTTCTGGTATCGGCTTTTTAATGCGCTTTATGGTATTCAATATTGTGCCAACCCTGTTTGAAATTGCTGCCGTGGTGGGCGTGTTGTTTGTGCAATATGGGTTTGAGTTTGCCGCCATAATTCTCGGCTCAGTCATCGCTTACGTTACCTTTTCCATGAAAGCCACCGATTGGCGCACCCGTTACGTTAAAGAGGTGAATCAGGCGGATTCCTCTACTAACAGCCGTGCAATAGACAGTCTCCTGAATTACGAGACAGTGAAGTATTTTAACAATGAAGAATACGAAGCCGGGCGTTACGATAAAGATTTAGCTGACTGGGAGGCTGCCAGGCGCAAAAACCGGTTATCTCTGTTTGCGTTAAATGGCGGTCAGGCGTTTATTATCTCTGCTGCCATGACAGCCATGATGGCTATGGCCGCTTACAATGTTGCGCATGGCACCATGACCATTGGTGATTTTGTGTTGATCAATGCCATCACCATGCAGATTTTTATGCCACTAAATTTCCTGGGCTTCGTATACCGGGAAATCAGAGGGTCGCTGGCTAACATCGAAAACATGTTCAACCTGTTGAAAAAGCAACCTCAGGTGGAAGATAAACCGAATGCACCAGCAATCAGTATTCAAAGCGGTCAAATCAGCTTTGAACAAGTTAACTTCCACTACCATCCCGACAGACCCATATTAAAAGACATTAATTTTACGATAGAGCCTGGGCAAAAAGTGGCCATTGTGGGTCCCAGCGGCTCCGGCAAATCAACCCTGATAAAACTACTATTCCGTTTTTATGACGTGACGTCTGGGCAGATTAATATCGACGGGATTGATATAGCAACAGTAACCCAGGACTCTTTGCGTCAGATAATCGGTATTGTGCCGCAGGACACGGTACTGTTTAACGACAGTATTCTGGAGAACGTACGCTATGGTCGCACCCAAGCCACAGACGAAGAAGTGCGACATGCCCTGCAACTAGCTCACCTCAGCCAATTTATCAATAACCTGCCTAAGGGCTGGGAAACCAAGGTAGGTGAACGAGGCCTCAAGCTGTCCGGTGGTGAGAAACAACGAGTTGCCATTGCCCGCACCATTCTCAAAAAGCCGCCAATATTGCTGTTTGACGAGGCAACATCCTCGCTGGACAGCCAGTCGGAGCGCGCAATTTTATCGGCGTTAAATCAAATTGCGGAAGGGCATACTAGTATTGTCATTGCCCACCGCTTATCCACCATTGTGGATGCCGATAAGATTCTGGTGCTGAAAAACGGCGAACTAAAAGAATCCGGCAAACACGCAGAACTTATTGCCCGACAGGGCGAATATTACGAACTTTGGCAGGCCCAACAAAAGAGTCACACCGAAGAACAAACAAGGATTGAAGATGTTTAACGATTTAGACCAACAGGAGCTACTGGAAACCATTAACACTATTATGCCCTTTGGCAAATACGCTGGACGACCTCTGCTAAAACTACCCGAACCTTATCTGGTGTGGTTTAACGATAAAGGTTTCCCGGAAGGCAAGTTGGGTAAACAGCTGGCCCTGATGTACGAAATTAAACTCAACGGCCTCGAAGGGATGTTAATGCCCTTACTGCGAGAACAAATTTAGGCCCTACATTTGTCAGTTTTTAAATCTGTGCTTAAATAATAAGGCGTATTGTTCAAATTAAGCGGCGGGAAATGAAGGATGTTAAGGATTCGACTGTTTTTATTATTGGCCCTGAGTGCCTGTCACCAGGCATATGCTGACTTCAGTTATGACGGTCAGGGGCTGCTTCGTTTTCCAACTGGCACCGAAGTTAACTTCAATTTTGGTTTCGCCTTTAAAAAATCCGGGTTTAACGATGTATTTACGGCAGGAGAGCAACAAATGGAAGTTGCACAGCGTCCTGAAAAATACTCTATCTGGCTCAGCATGAACCAAAATCACGAGGTGTACGTACAAGAGTTCACTTCATCGTATTTTCGTGAATTTGAGTGGAAGCTGGGTGAGCACAAAATTGCGCTACAAAAGAAAGTTCTCTCTCCTAAACGATCAATTGGTGATTATGTACTAACCATAGATAACATCAGCTACTTTTTTAAGGGTAAGCAAGGTTCATTGGACATCCTTTTCGATGACGAAGGTATTTCCGGCATCGAAGCCAATGGGTTTGTAAAAGACTTGGGTATGAGCGAATAGCCTTCCTCAATACTTATCTACAAAAAGTAAGCTGGACAATCCATTAAACAACTGTATATTTAAACAGTATCCATTAATTTCTGTTATTGACCATGTTTGCAGCATCAAGAAATCATAAAAAGACCGACAAGCCCTACTCTGTGCGTAAGTCCGGCCTGAAAGAAAAGTTTGTGGACCGACAAATTCTGGCTATTCACAAAGTCATGGTGGAAAAACTCATCAAGCATCCCGAATTACGCAAACAGGTTGTTCAAACCATCGAGGAACGCTACCAACAGGGGCGATTACGCCATGGTGCTTATCTAACCTGGATTTGTTTAATGGATAATATTGAGGATCACGACCGGTTTCGGGCAGGTGTGCTGGAGGATACTCCTAGAATGAATAAACTGCGTCGGCAAACTCCTTTTGTTGGCGTACTTACCGAAGCTGAGCGGCAACAAGCGATTGAAGACGACGCCTGTGGCAACACCAGTATCGAAACGGTATTTTAAGCCACAAAAGGTAATGCCTTATTAATTGGTAGTGATAAAACTGTTTACCAGACAGTCGCACATTTCATCCAGATGAGATACATCAGCATATACGCCATCGATCAGTAACCTAGCCAGGCCGTGCATGGTGGCCCAACTAACCTGAGCCAGTCTCAAACTATTCTCGTTGGCATTGAGCACACCTTTTTGTTGCCATTGACGTACCAGCTCAACATGTGACTGAAAACAAGGGTAAGCGACTGATTTCAGATCTGGCGTCGCACTGTCAGATTTCCATATCGTGCGTCCAAACATCAACTCATAAATTTCCGGATTCTCAGACGCGTAATAAAGATAAGCCTTTACCATTGCCCGATATTTCTCAGACTCGCTTAATTCAGCATTACCCAGAATATCGGTAAGACGAGAGTGCCAGCGCTTAAAGCCTTCCTCGGCAATACCACACAACAAGGCATTTTTGTCTTTAAAATGGTGATACGGCGCTGTGCGGGATACCCCGACGCGGTCAGCCAACTTACGCAAGCTCAATCCCTCTATACCCGCGTCCACCAGCATATCAGTAGCTGCTGCTAATAGCGTATTTCTCAGATCACCATGGTGGTAATGCTTTTTTTCTTGCGTTGGCGCTGCGCTCGTCATACCTGTCTTTTCTCATTTAGTTTTCGCTGGTTAGCAATTAAAAGCTATTAAACCACAGTATCGTTGAAAATCACATCTTGACAGTGTCAACATCACGGTTTAAGTTAAGCAATCTTGACGCCGTCAAGTTAATGGTAATTTGAATAAAATTTAGATTAAAACCTGTAACCATACAAACATACGGAGCAGATCCTATGCAGTCACAACCCAATGCCCACTATCCACACCTTTTTCAACCGTTGGATTTAGGATTTACGCAATTAAAGAACCGCGTGCTGATGGGATCTATGCACACTGGCCTGGAAGAAGTGCCCGGTGGATACAAGCGTATGGCCAAGTATTTCGCAGCAAGAGCCAAAGGCGGTGTTGGCTTGATTGTGACCGGCGGAATCGGACCTAATGCTGAAGGCTCTACTCATCCAATCTGTAAATTACTGGATAACGACGAAGCCGTTTTAGAGCACAAATACATTACAGATGCAGTGCATGCCGAAGGCGGAAAAATTTGTATGCAAATACTGCACACAGGCCGTTATGCATTTAACGATAACCTGGTTGCCCCCTCGCCTATTCGCGCTCCCATAAATAAATTCACACCAAAAGAACTAGACGCAGAGGGTATCGAGAAACAAATACAAGATTTCATCTTTGCCGCCACACAAGCCCAGAAAGCCGGTTACGACGGAGTTGAAATCATGGGGTCAGAGGGCTATTTCCTGAATCAGTTTATCGCAGCACGAACTAACCAACGGGATGACGATTGGGGCGGCGATTATCAAAATCGCATCAAACTGCCACTGGATGTGGTGCGTAGAGTCCGGGAAGCTGTTGGTGAACAGTTTATTATTATCTATCGCCTTTCGATGCTGGACCTGGTGGAAGGCGGCTCCACGTTTGATGAAGTGGTACAGTTGGGATTAGCCATTGAGGAGGCCGGTGCCACCATCATCAATACCGGCATCGGCTGGCATGAAGCCAGAATTCCCACCATTGTCACAAAAGTGCCCAGAGCCGCGTTTACCTGGGTAACAGCTAAATACAAAGAAAAACTGAATATTCCGGTGATCACTTCCAACCGTATTAACACGCCGGAAGTGGCAGAACAGGTATTGGCCAGAGGGGATGCAGATATGGTCTCCATGGCCCGTCCCTTCCTGGCTGACCCTGATTTTGTGATTAAAGCAGAGCAAGGTAAACCGGAAGAAATTAATACCTGTATCGGTTGTAACCAGGCCTGCCTGGATCATGTATTTGAAGGTAAGATAGCCAGTTGTCTGGTCAACCCCCTCGCCTGTCATGAAACCGAAATATCACTGGATAAAACCCAAAATCCAAAAAACATTGCGGTAGTGGGTGCGGGTCCGGCGGGACTAGCGGCCGCCACAACAGCGGCACAACGAGGCCATAATGTCACCTTGTTCGATGCAGCCAGCGAAATTGGCGGGCAATTCAATATGGCTAAAAAGATCCCTGGTAAAGAAGAGTTTTATGAGACCTTGCGTTACTTTTCCGTGCAATTACAAAAACACGGCGTGAATGTACAACTCAATACCCGCATCTCTTCCGAGGCACTAAACGACAGTGATTTTGACGAAGTGATTATCGCTACAGGTATCTCCCCAAGAACTCCCAATATCGAGGGTATTGAGCACCAAAAAGTAATAAGTTACATCGATGTGCTGACAGGAAAAGTAACACCCGGTAGAAAAGTGGCAGTCATTGGTGCGGGTGGCATCGGTTTTGATGTAAGTGAATATCTGACTCACTCAGGAGAACCCACCAGTCAGAACATTGCTGGCTTTATGCAGGAATGGGGAGTGGATATGGCGATGCAAGCCAGAGGGGGAATAGAAGGCGTCAGACCACGATTATCAGAATCTCCCAGAGAAGTGTATTTACTGCAACGCAAGAGCAGTAAAGTGGGCGCAAACCTGGGTAAAACCAGTGGCTGGGTACACAAAGCGGGTTTAATGAAAAAAGGTGTGCAAATGTTTGCTGATTGCCAATATCACAAGATTGATGACCAGGGCTTACACCTGAGTATTGCAGGCGAAACCAAAGTTTTGGAGGTTGACCACATCGTTATCTGTGCAGGACAAGAACCCTTGCGAGCACTGGTAAATGGTCTGAATAAGCCCCATCACCTTATTGGTGGTGCCGATGTTGCTTCAGAGCTAGATGCAAAACGCGCCATCAATCAGGGGACACGACTGGCAAGCTCGTTGTAATCAGAGCGTCATTAAACTTTTGCCTCATTTTCTGCGTACTAAGCTCTCAAAGTTCAAATTCCAAAGAATGTGGAGAGCAACATGTGGTGTGCAGATTGTGAGGCAATTAACCGTTATTTTTTTGAAGAAACTCGATTTTTCCTGTTCTCACCAACGACTGAAACTCAGTCCAAACTGGAACAACTCTTCTCCTCATTGGACTTTGAATTCGACATTGTAGATTCCCACTGTATTACAGTCGTCAGCCACGAAAGCAGAATCGAAATGTTACTGATGGGCATTTATGGCGAACTGCAGGGGCCAGAAAAAGCAAACACCAAAATCACCTCGACTTCTGGCACCCGACAACTCAACCTGGAAGCCATCGGCAGATTGATAAGTGCGGACACCTTCGTCAATCGCTACAAGAGCCTGTGGATAGTAGATTCCGTAGAGCAGCGCAGATATGAAAGCTGGTTTCAACCCATCATCTACTGCCAAGATGCCAACAAAGAATCACCCCGTATTTTTGCCCATGAAGCTCTGTTCCGCATCAGAGATCAGGATGACACCATTATTCCTCCCGGCTATGTTTTTTCGGTAGCCGACAAGTCAGATTTGTTATTTTCTCTTGATCTGACAGCCCGACGCTCGGCAATTGAACACGCTGCCGCGGCAAAACTAAACAGCAAAGTCTTTGTTAATTTTAATCCTTCCAGTATTTATGACCCTTCCTATTGCCTGCGCTCCACTGCCGCCGCAATTGCGCAAGCGGGATTGGAAGCCAGTGATGTGGTATTTGAAGTGACAGAAACCCACAAAGTAAATAACCTAGCCCACTTAAAAGGTGTTCTTAACTTCTATCGCAACGCCGGATTCAAGGTGGCTTTGGATGATGTGGGTGCTGGCTGGTCGGGATTGAATTTATTGCATGATTTGATGCCGGATTTTGCCAAAATTGATATGGCACTGGTAAGAGATATCGACTCTCAACCTTCGAAGCAAAAAATCGTCAAGCACCTGATAGCCAGCGCCAGGGAAAATGGCATACAGATTATCGCCGAAGGTATTGAAACCGCAGCAGAAGCTGAATGTCTGGCTGAACTTCAAGCTGATTATTTGCAAGGCTTTTTGTTTGGCAGACCTGAGTTAAAAGCATCTATGGTATGACAAGACGGCATCATAACGATTACAAAATTTTACAAAGCAATATTGGATTTTTTTAAGCTACCGACAACACTTTAATACACACCAAACTGCAATATGTTTTTAACTAAAATGATTAGATTGTGTGTATTTTTGACTGGTTTTTTGCTGCCTGTATTGAGTCAGGCGGCTCAAAGTACGCTTGATTTTATTCAGGTGCTCAATGGTAACAAAGCGGAAGCCAGATATTATTATCAGCAAAATTGGGCCATGTTAAGAAAAAAAGCCGTCGAACAGGATTTTATCCAGTCCTGGCAATTACTGGAAACCGAACCCAGTGACATGGCACCGTTTAATTTTATCTTGATAACCACCTACGAAACCAAAGAGCAATATCTGCACCGAGAGCAAAACTTTCAAAAGCTCATTGCAGCGCAAGGACCGTTAAAACTGCTAAACAGCAAAAAGCCGCCAGAATTCAGAACAACCTTATTTAGCAAAGATGCCATTTCAGAATAGGCCTGGATTTATGTTTATTGTCACGCAATCGTCACCCGGTATTCGCCTTGTTGTAAGAAACGCAGTACAAGATAGCGGCGTTTGCAAGGTGCCCGTGTTTAGTCGATATCGACTGACAAAAGTTTATCCCATTTTCCCGGCACCTTGTCGCTCTCCGGTTATGTTGTAGGATTGGAAATGTTAGAAATAAACGTAAGTGAAAAAGAATTAGTTAATAAACGAAACAATGCATTATGGCGCTCCATAAGACACATGGGAGATCCGAGTTTTGAAGCTGAATACAAAGCCGCATCTCAGGCATTGAGCAAAGCAGCATTTCGAAGAAGGCAGGCCATCGAAAGCAATATTCACAATTATCAGTTCAGCTCTGGATCCAGTGATACCTGCAGTTTTGAAATGAGGTAAAGAATGAATTTAGCAAACAACCAAGCAAGCCTGGATGAGTTGGTTTGCAAAACCCGACTTGCACTGGAACAGTGGCTAAAACATCCAGATAGCAAGCCTTTGCAACAAAAATTCAGGCAAGCCAATCAGCACTTATTAGAATTTACTCGTCAACACAGCAAAAACAAACATTAGCCTATTAGCCATTCATTAATACCGATGTGTTTTTACATATCATTCCGAGCGCCCCTAATTACAAACAGTTTAAAAGCTACTTTCTCAAACTGATTTTGACTAAAAATATGCGACATTAAGCAATTTTTAATTAGCCAATGATCGAATCAATATAGGAGCCGTACAAGCCAGTCAGATTCCTCGACTAAAAAAAGCTCAACATGAAAAGTAAGTTATTTATTACCATTTTCGTATTAATTAGCCTTAGTGCCTGCTCAACCCAATATCCTAATCAATATCCCATTAACCAACCATTTCCTAACGTTAATGGTACAGCTCTGTCCG
>JYMV01004061.1_pt1 | contig 11534 bp, 8 predicted proteins | sample 338911 | NCBI WGS metagenome assembly JYMV01 (sample SAMN03354496, study PRJNA234377) | hydrothermal vent metagenome | biome: Deep sea; feature: Hydrothermal plumes at the Eastern Lau Spreading Center, Western Pacific Ocean; material: Seawater | place: Tonga | collected 2009 | depth 2000 m m
AAGTTCGAGTCTTCTCTTCGGCACCACCCACCAATGTGGGTGGCAAATGGCAGGTGCCAAAAAAATTAAAAAGCACCAATCAACAAATTTCTTGTTATCGTTAAAGAAGGGAATATTGTCATACAAACGGAATTTAGGACAAAATCAGGGGGCCGATAACTTCAAAAAAAATCAATGGTCGGACCCGCACATGATCCCAATTCATGTAATGGCAATAGTCTCCCTTTTTGAATTCCTCTGAAAAATAATAAAAAACAAATTGTTTGGGTATTTCCCTTATAATCTTCAAAGCTGGAAACTCAAATCCAGAATCTAAGGGACTCCTTTTCCTTAATCTGGCATTGATCTTTTGACCCCATGGTTGTGGAATGAAAATTTGCCTTACCATTTATTCTTCTCCCTGGTCTGAGTTTGCGGGTGGGGGGCAGATTGCCGTGCATCATCTTGCCTGCGCTTTACAGAGAATGGGGCATGAGGTTCATGCGCTTTATTCTAAAAGTCCCGGCGAGAAGATTTCTGCAAAACCCCCTTATACAGTACATTGGACCTCCCATTTTAATTGCGCCACGCTGAACCTCGACATTTTTTCCTATTACCGTGCCATGAAACGCCTGATGAAATGGGAACGTTTCGATATTTTGCATGGCAATGCCGAAGAGGCATTTTTTGCCAGCGGTATTGCCCGGACTTTCAAGGCCGGCTACCTGTTTACCAACCACTCTTGTATGATCCCGGAAACCGGGATGATTCGCGGGATGTTGCGCCCATGGTCTTTTTTAAAAACCATCAACAATTATTTGTTACGTTCCTCAGCTTTCAACGCTTCCCGGGTCATCACCTTCAGCGAGTTTTCAAAAATACTGGTTCTCAAAGGGTTGAGAAAGAAAAAAGGAAAAAAGGTAATGGTGGTTGCTCCAGGAATAGATTCCACCTGGTTCGAAGTGAAAAGGCAGGCAGAGGGTTCCATGGATCTGGTTTTGTGGGGGCGGATGGAAGACGAGAAAGGAATTTCCGAACTTCTCCGGACATTGAAGGAAGTTGCGGGGAGAATTCCGCAAGTCCGACTCCACTTGATCGGGGAGGGCAATATGACCGAATCCTACCAGAAACAGGCGAAGAAACTGGGAGTGCTGGATCGGGTCAATTTCCATGGCTGGATGGAGGTCGATGCCATTCAGCAATTTACCGCCAAATGCGCTGTTGGGGTTTTTCCCTCCCGGGTCGAGAGTTTTGGGTTGTCCATGGCGGAAGCGATGGGGGCGGGACTGCCCATCATTGCAACCCGGGTGGGGGCGCTTCCGGAGCTTATTGAGGATGGAGTGACAGGAACCCTGGTGCCCTCAGGCAATATCCAAAACTGGAAAACCCCGATCGGGCTCAGACCCTTGCAGATGCTGGAAGGGAATTGGTGCGCCAGCGTTTTTCCTGGGATCAATCCGCCCGAGAAATGACAGAAATTTATCAGGCCGTTCGGGATGAAATATAAATGAAGCATTGTTATTCAAAGAGCTGGCAAGATTTCTTTGCCAGGGGAAACAGAAAAATATCCCCATCTCAAGAAATCGGATAAAATAGCCGTTAGGATAAGAAACATTGGACTTTTCCATGAACGAAACCCCTACCCTCGAAAAAGAAACAGAATCCGTTGGTGCCGAGACCGCTTCCGCGGTTCCCGCTAATGGGCAGAGGAACCCAAACTATTCGAGCAAAGAGCTCATAAAGAAATGGATCAGGAAGACCCCATTTTTTCCTGCTTTGGATTATTTTCGCCGCAAGGTTTATGACTCGCTCCTGTTTGACGGTTTGGTCCGCCCTTTGGCTAAAACCCTTGAAGAGTGGCCGGGTGCCCTGCTGATCGACATCACCAATCGTTGCAATGCAAAATGCGTCTGGTGCCCGAATCCCGATCTCACTCATGTTGGCGCAATGGATATGGACGTGTATCGCAAGATCATTGACGACTATGGGTCCCGTGGTGGTGTGCTGACGTTTGGAACATTCGGCGAACCGTTGATGGATAAACATATGAAGGAGCGTATCGAATATCTGAAGCGCTATCCAAAAATCCACAAGATAGAAGTTCTCACTAACGGATTTTTTCTCAACGATAAAATGGTTCCTCTGCTTATTGAGCATGGGGTTGGGGTAGACATCAGTCTCGATGAACTAGACAAGCAGACTTTTGAAGATGTAAAAAAAATGAGTTTCGATGTGGTGCGGAACAATATCGTGGCCTTTCTGGAGATGAACAGCAAGGCGGCACGACCGGTTCCTGTCAACATTCGCATTAAAACCCTGAAAACGGTAGAAGAAACCCTGGAACAGGAACTGTTTAAAATTATCGCCTCACACGACTGTTCTATAGTACTGAACTCCATCGACGACAATATCATTTCCAACTGGGCTGGAAAACTTGATAAAGAAGCCTTTATCAAGGAATACAAAATCTCTTCTCCAAACAAAACTCGTTACACACACAAACGGTTTAATCAGACCAACGTAGCTCCTTGCACGCAACTATGGAAATGGATGGTTGTATACTGGGATGGTAAGGTGGTGCTTTGTTGTGCCGACATGTTTTCCCGGTCCATCGTCGGCGATTTAAAATTAAATTCCATCACCGAAATCTGGAACGGACCGGATTTGAAAAAACTTCGAGGTCAGATGGTAAATCGGAAACGTTTTGAGGTTCCCATCTGTCAGGATTGTGACATCCATTTAAGCTGGCATAATCTGAACGAGTATTACGATAGCAACGGAAAATTTTTGCCAGAGCGAAAATTCATCATGGGCTAACCGGCGTGGCCGCCGGTGGCAACTAGCAATAGCATTTTACTGCTAGCAACGAGACTCTCGGCTTGACGAGCCTTTGCCAATTTCCTCCCGCGGGAGTGGGTAGCCCACGCCTAGTGGTTTTTCGAAAGATCGATTCGACAACAAATGCCCTCCCCTAATTTTAAATTTCCACAACCTGCGGAACTGGATATCACTATTGTCATTGTAAGTTTTAATACCCGGGAAATCCTGATTCGGTGTCTTGAGTCGATTAAAAAACATACTCAGGAAATTTCTTATGAAGTGATCGTTGTTGATAATGCATCAGAAGATGGGACTGTGCAGGCGGCGAACGAACGCTTTCCTGAAATGAGGGTAATTGCGAATGATGACAATCGTGGGTTTTCGGTAGCCAATAACCAGGGGATTGTTGCATCGAAAGGTCGGAAGATTGCCCTATTGAACCCGGATACGCTTTTAACAGAAAATAGCTTTCAAAAAATTTTCAAATATTTGCAAGATCATTCAGAGTATTCCATTCTTGGGTCCGGAATCGTTGACGAGAACAATCAGCCCTGCCCGATCCGGTTGTGGGAAGACACACCACAGGACGCGGCCTGGAAAATTTTAGGTTTATACGATCCAAAAAATGAATTACAACGAATGGGGGGCATGCAAGCCAAGGAGGCATTAGTGATCTCAGGTTGCTGTTTTGTGATTCGCCGTGAATTGTTTGAGGAGATTGGCCTGCTGGATGAAAATTATTTTTTATATAACGAGGAAGATGACTTTTGCCGCCGGGCCAGACAGCACGGAAAGCGAATTTGTTTTTTTCCTGAAACATCGGTTCAGCATCTGCATGGCAAAAGTACGCATCAGCCGAAGCATCGGGAAAAGGTCATTGTAGAAACCTATAAAAGTAACCTTTATTTTTATTCTAAATATTATTCCTGTGGCTGGAACTTTATTTTACGCTCCTTATATAAGGTAACTTTTTTGGCAGGACTGATTCGGTCCGCGTTCCGACACCTGACAGGGTCCGCCAGCCAGGGTGCGGATGATTCCCTGCGGCTCAAACTCAAACTTCTATTTTCACCCTGAATTGTTGTAATATAGCTAACTCATCCACTCACTAGTCCGGTTTAAAATTGATGAAAATGGTTGACGTAATTGTTATTGGCGGCGGGCATGCCGGTTGCGAAGCGGCCCTGGCCTCGGCGCGTATGGGCTGTTCCACTGTGATGATCACGCTGGAAGCAGACAAAATCGCCCTGATGCCGTGCAATCCTGCTATTGGCGGAGTGGGCAAAGGCCATATTGTGCGTGAAATAGATGCGCTCGGTGGTGAGATGGCCAAAATCATCGATCAGACGGGAATCCAGTTCAGGGTATTGAACATGTCCAAGGGTCCGGCGGTACACGGTTTCCGGGCTCAGGCCGACAAGGCCCAATACAAAAATGCCATGCGCCAGGTTGTGGAAAATACCGCCAACCTCGACCTGCTCCTTGAAGAAGTCGATGAACTGATTTTTGAGAATTCCGCGGTTAAAGGGGTGCGGACTGTGGAGGGCACCGAAATTCGGGCCGCTTGCGTGGTCATCACTACGGGAACCTTTTTAAACGGTCTGATTCATCTTGGACTGAAAAGCAGACCCGCCGGACGGGTGGGAGAAAAACCTTCTACCAAATTGTCGCAATCGTTTTTGTCTGCCGGATTTGAGCTGGGTCGTTTGAAAACAGGAACCCCGCCCCGATTGAAACGAGACAGCATAGACTTCAGCCGATGTACCGTTCAACCTGGAGATGAAGTGCCACGCCCTTTTTCGTTTTCGACCTCCTGCATTGACCGCGAGCAGGTGCCCTGCTACCTCACTGCGACCAATGAGCGGACTGCGCAGGTCATCCGTGACAATTTGCATTTGTCACCATTATACAGCGGCGTGATAGATGGAGTCGGTCCGCGCTATTGTCCCTCCATAGAAGATAAAGTCGTAAAGTTTCCGGATAAGAATTCCCATAATATTTTTCTGGAACCCGAAGGTTTGGACACGGACTGGATTTATCCGAATGGCATTTCCACCAGTCTTGCCGAAGAGGTGCAGTTGCAGTTTGTGCAAACGATTCCGGGCCTGGAACAGGCCAAAATTGTTTTGCCCGGTTATGCTGTGGAATACGATTTTGTTCCGCCTACGCAACTCACTCCGGCTCTGGAGACCAAACGAGTAAGTGGGTTGTTCCACGCCGGCCAGATCAATGGTACCTCCGGTTATGAGGAAGCGGCGGGCCAGGGGATCATGGCAGGGATCAATGCCGCCCTCAAGGCGCAAAAACGAAAACCATTTTTGCTCACTCGTATGGATAGTTATATCGGTGTGCTCATTGATGACCTGGTGACCAAGGGTACGCAGGAGCCCTACCGCATGTTCACCTCTCGGGCTGAATATCGGCTGATTTTAAGGCAGGATAACGCCGATGAGCGGCTGATGCAAAAGGGTCATGACCTGGGCCTGGTGGATAAAACATTGCTTGAAAAGTGTATGAAAAAATACCGCGCGGTGGACAGAGAGATAAAAAGGCTGGAAGAGACGGCAGTGGTGCCCAATCCGCAAACGCTTGTCCGGTTGTCCATTTTGGGAATTCATGAATTGAGAAATCCTACTACCCTTGTTGGTCTGCTCCGCCGTCCTGAAGTGTCGCATAATGGTCTGCTCAAAGCTTTTAATGGCGGTGAGATTGAGCAATTGGTCGGTGAGCAGGTAGAGATCCGCGTAAAATATGAAGGATTCATCACCCGGCAAAATCAGATGGTAGCCCGTCAGAAGAAATTGGAGAGCTACCGCATACCTGATGAGTTTCAATATCAGGGAATTCCCGGACTCTCCCACGAAGTGGTCCAGAAGCTTGAAGAAATTCGCCCGGTCACATTGGGGCAGGCCGGACGTATTTCGGGAATCACGCCATCAGCAATCAGCCTGATTATGCTTCTCATAGAGAAGTCCGGCCGGCGGACCGCAGGTGGTAACTAGCAATAGCTTTATTTTGCAGGCAACGAGTTGTCTTGGCTTAGCAGGCTCTTGCACTACTCCCCGGTAGTGGGCAGGAGAAAGGTTAAATGCATACTGATTCCATTCAATGGCAGATTGAAGTCGATAAAAAAGACATCGCATACATTGTCAGCATTTTTGAAGGATACGAAAACCTGGCGGTAGTGCGAACGCTGGACCCTTCCCGAGGAATCATTGAACTCATGATCTCTCCCGATTACCTGGAGGATACCCGCCAGTTGATCAAAGCCCTTGCCAAAGAAATTCCCTTCCGCCCTCTAACGGGGGAGGAAATGAGCAACAAGGCTGCGCCTTGAGGAAATGAGCAACAGTTTGTTGGGCCGAGATAACTACTCTCTAGCCAGAAAAAGCCACTACAATTTGCTTCCCCTGCTAGGGGGCCACTAGGCATGGGGGCCAACTGCAATAAATGATTGAGCAAGTAACCGGTTAGCTCGGCTTGACGAGTCTTTGTAAAGTTACACCGGGGGTTGTCCGGCCAGTGGCGGTCGCGGGGCGCGTGGTGTCCCCCTCACTTGTCTTCATGCCCCGTAGGGGTATCACCGCCCAATTGCTACCGGCGGTTACGCCGGGCTAGAAATGGATCATTGAGTAGACAGGGGTACCCTTGAGTTTTTCCCGGCCCTTCAGGAAGTCCAGTTCGATCAGGAAGGCGGTCTCCAGAATTTTTACATTTTTAAAATTTTTCCGGATCAAATCGAGGGTGGCTGACAGGGTTCCTCCAGTGGCCAGCACATCATCAATGACGATGATATTTTGTCCTGACCGCAAGGCATCCTGATGAATTTCAACGGTGTGTAGGGCAGTTTGCCCGGTTTCCGAACCATGACCACTCCGCTACCCAGCGCATAGGCCAAAGCTGAGGCAAAGATAAAGCCGCGTGCTTCCACACCGACCACCGCATCCACCGACTTGTCCGCGTAACGATCCTTCAGGGAATTGATAGTTTTCTGGAACGCTACGGGGTCGCCCAGAAGCGGGGTGATATCTTTAAAGATGATCCCTTCTTTGGGGAAGTCCGGAACATCCCGGATGATTTGTTTCACAGATTCCATGGTCTCACCTTTCTTGAAATTCGTCTTGGCTCAAAGTTGCAACTTTGTTTTTTTATCAAAGATTGGAGAAAAATAAAACTTTATCTTTTAACAGACAGATATTTTATAGGGTCTTTGGGATGTGTGTCGTTCCGTACTTCAAAATGGAGATGGGGTCCGGTGGACCGGCCGGTGCTTCCCATCAGGGAGATTTTTTGTCCCTGCTTGACCCGGCTGCCTTTTTTGACAAGAAGTTTTGAGTTGTGTGCGTAAAGGGTGGTCAGATGGTGTTTGTGTTTTATGATGACCATTTTTCCATAGCCGGTGGGGCCCCATCCACTAAACACTACTTTACCATCCGCGGCGGAATAGATAGGAGTCCCCTTGGGAGCCGCAATATCGATTCCTTCATGTTTGCGCCCGTTTCGCATCCCGAATCGGGAAGTCAGTGTTCCCTTAGAGGGCCAGATAAAAAAACCTTTACGGGGTTTGACAGTCGGTGACGTTTTCTTTTTTGCGGTATATGAGCGGGGCGTGTCGGGTATCTGCAAAACCCTGCGGGCTCCTGGTATCCATAACCGGGTTCCCTCCTTGAGCTTTGAGGGGTCTCCGATATGGTTGGCATGTTGCAAAACTTTTACATCCAGTTCATAGGTTTTCGCAATGCGGTACAGGGTCTGGTTTTTTTGTACAGTGTGGTACACCCCTTCCCCAGTATCGGGCCAGGGATCGTATTGGAAACTCTGGCATCCTGTAAGGAATAAAAAGCTAATAAAAAAAACAGATTTGAAATAGTAATGGCAGGGCATTTTATGGGGACTTGTGTATGCTATAACTTATTGAAAATTGTAGCACTTTTTCAATTTCGTTTACAAGTTTCGAGGCATCCTGTATAAACGAAAAATCGTTTTGGCGGAAAGCTTCCGCTGGCAACTGGCAAGGGCGTAATTGGGCCGAGTTAATTTTGGCTAGCCAGAAATAGTTTTTGCTGGTTGTATCCCTCCGGGGCAGGAAGTACCCGTACCGGGCATGAAGGTTAAGGACGAGGACATCACAGCTACGGAAAAATATAACCGACCCACGGCTAGTGGTGGGATTCAGAATAGGAAAAAACTACGGTGAAAAAATTGGTGCGGTTGGAAATAAAAATTCTGGTTTCTTTATTAGGGGCTCTTCTGTTATCCGGTTGCGGGGAAAGCCAACCCCCGCCGGATTTGTTTGCCCTGCCGGTTTCCTATATGGTTGGGAAAAAACCAGAAGTGGTATTAGCCCGGGACATGAACAATGATGAATTCCCCGATATTCTGGTGGTCAACTCGGCGGGCAATTCCCTGACCTATCTGGAAGGTATCGGGGATGGTACCTTCAAAAGTCCGCAGACTATTGAAACCGGTCGCGAACCTTTTGCCCTGGATGTGGCGGACTTCAATGGCGACCGCATTCCCGATATTGCTCTATGCAACTATGGCGATGGAAATGTCTCCATCATTCTCGGGCAGAAAGATGGACTGTTCAAACTGAAGACCGAAGTGAAGGTGGGACGGCTTCCCATCGCGATTGCGGCGGGCGATTTTAATAACGATGAAATAATCGATCTCGCGGTGACTCTCCGCTTCGATAAATTGATCATTCTTCTTGGTGTGGGAGACGGTACTTTTAAAGTCGCTGAAGCCTACCAGGCCGGTCCCACTCCCGCAAACCTAACCATTGACGATTTCAACAGCGATGGAAACCAGGATATTGCCATGGCGCTCAACGCAGTCAAGGTGAGGCATATTAAAATGTTTTTGGGCAATGGAGACGGTACTTTCCAGCCGCCTAAAAAAATTAGCGGCGGCCGCCAGTCCTCTTTCATCATTCACCACGATATGAATCTGGATGGCAAGACAGACCTGATCGCATCAAGTCCGATGAAAGACAGCCTCAGCATTTATATGGGAGATGGGAAAGGCGCGTTCCTCAAGCTGGATGACTTTGCCGGAGAAAAAGGGCCGCATAATATAGTGGTGGGGGACTTCACCGGCGACAAAGTTCCCGATATTGTCGTGTGCAACCGTAGAGGGGGGACCATATCCGTGATTCCGGGAAGAGGAGATGGATCGTTTGTGTACCCGCATTATAATTATGTCGTGGGATCTCAGCCCCGTTCCATCACCGGCGCGGACTTCAACCACGATGGCATGATGGATATCGCCGTGGTGCTTTACCAGAAACAAATCCTCGAAATTTTTATAAGAAAGATGAATGCTCCGCCGATTGATGCGTAGTTGTTTGCTCAGTCTTACAGCTCCGGGTCGGGATTGAGTTCGTCTCCCCCGATGATATATTTACCCTCCGGCTCTGCTCCCATATCCAGGGCGGCACCGTTCGCAACAAACGGGTAAAAACGGATTCATGCAGGGTTTCCCGCCTCAAAATTCTCTCATTTCCAATCCAGGCCTAAGCAGGATTTCTCCTTTCTCCAACCCAGTGCGGATTTCTTGTTTACATTTTCAACAACTATTTGTATATTAAGGTATTATTGGTTTAGATCCAGGCCGGGAGTCATGCCCTGTTTGTGGATTTGATCCATAACATATTGTTTTTATTATATTTATAAAATCTCCTTAGAGTTTCTTTGCGAGTAGGATTAAGCATTAAATATCAATAGGTTATTGAAGCTTGGTTTTTTGGTCGTATTAAAGGCAAATTAAAATTGGTTATCAACCCGATTGGATAAAACGCTATGATTAGTGAAGTTCAGTTACCGGATTATTATCAGTTACTCGGTGTTCAGCCCGGGATGACCCAGAAGGAAATCGACCTGGCTTATCAAAAGCTGATCAGTAAGTTTGATTCCTCAGAGGGACAACCAGATTCTGTGGACCAGCCCACCCTCAAGGAACGGATTGAGATGGCACAGGAAGCCTACGATACGCTTTCCAATAAACAGAAACGCGAAGCTTATGATGCGGTCGTTGAGGTCAAAAAAGGCCATGTGGACTCAGGTGAAATAAAAATCAGCAAGTCGGGTCCGCTTAAGTTTCTCCGGATAAAAGAGAACGCCAGAAGACCCCGGCACCAGAATGTTTATCAGGATTTTTTCGGATTCTCCGAGAAACCCTTTGATCTGACCCCGGACCCAAAATACCTGTACTTGAGCCCCAAGCATAAAGAAGTGCTGGCGCATCTGGTTTATGGATTGCAGGAGAATAACGGATTTTTGAAAATCATCGGGGAAGTGGGAACGGGTAAAACGATGATCTGTCGAAGTTTTCTTAGGGAGCTTCGGTCCGATTTTAATATCGCTTATATTTTCAATCCATGCATCAACGCATTGGAACTGCTCCAGACGATCAATACGGAATTGGGGATCCCCGGAAAAAGCAAAAGCAAAAAGAAATTGGTCGATGTTCTGAATCGCTTTCTGCTGGAAGAGAGGGCCAAGGGGCACAGGGTGGTGGTTATCATTGATGAAGCCCAAGATCTTGAACCCAAAGTGCTGGAACAGCTTCGTCTGCTTTCCAACCTTGAAACCGATACCGAAAAACTGATTCAGATAGTTTTGATTGGCCAGCCTGAACTGGACAAGGTTTTGGCTAAAGAGGGGCTTCGGCAATTGCGCCAGCGCATCACAATCCAATGGGAACTTTTGGCTTTAAACCTTGAAGAGACCCGGGGATATATTCAGCATCGCCTCAATGTCGCGTTGGGTAAGGGCAAGGTACGATTTTCCCGGCAGGCGGTGGAAATGGTTTACCGCTATTCCCGGGGAATTCCCCGAATGATCAATGTGGTTGCCGACCGCACCCTGCTGATCGCCTTTACCCAAAGCACCAAAAAAATCACACCCAAGATAGTCCAGCTGGCAGTGAGTGATATTGGCAACCTGGCTCCTCTTGAATCCTGGGCGGACAAGTTCTGGAAGCTGGTGCTTCCTTCCGGACTGGCCGCAGGTTTGCTGTTTTTTGCCGTTAACTTTTTTGCTCTGCCCGACTATAATAAAAATGCTCCCGGGGGCAAAGACATCCCCGCATTGATCCAGGAAAACCCGATAGACCTTTCTGCTCCGGGGCAACTGGTGCCCCGTCTTTCTGCTCCTTCATCGATGGTTATTCATCCAGCCCCTCTAGCATCATCTCTCGTTGAAATTTTTCCAAAAACTGAAACGGTAAATACCGAATCGTATACCCTGCAAAGGAGGATCCCCAGTAATGGACCTCTGAGCATTCTTTATCCGGAAAAACTGGTGACTTACCTTTCCAGCCTGACGCTGGTTGAAAGCAAGCTGGAAGCGGTGAAATGGATTCTGCAAGCCTGGAATCTGAACATAGGAAATCTTCAGAGTTTGACCGAGGCAGATCTGGAAATAATTGAAGAGGACTACCAGTTATCCTCGTTCGAAGTGAACGGCACGCTGGCACGGTTGAAAAATTTAAACTATCCAGCGTTTCTTGAAATTGCCCTGCCCAACGCCCAAGGAACAAAATATCTGGCGCTGGTTTCGATTCAAGGCGATACCGGGGTGTTTGGTTCGGTGGATAAAATTGAAATGCCGCTTTCCATCATCGATTCCCTGTGGACCCGCAAAGCCATTATCCTCTGGAAAGACTTTGAAAATTTACCGGAATCTCTTGGAATAGGTTACAGGGGTAAAGAAGCGATATGGTTGCAAAAAAAC
>JYMV01042467.1_pt1 | contig 11534 bp, 10 predicted proteins | sample 338911 | NCBI WGS metagenome assembly JYMV01 (sample SAMN03354496, study PRJNA234377) | hydrothermal vent metagenome | biome: Deep sea; feature: Hydrothermal plumes at the Eastern Lau Spreading Center, Western Pacific Ocean; material: Seawater | place: Tonga | collected 2009 | depth 2000 m m
TCATACAAATTTTAAGTTGAGTTCTGGAGGTGAATTTCTGGCTCTTGTGGATTTTGATGGGATAACACTTTTGGATTCCATAACCTTTGGCCCCCAATCAACTGATATTTCCTATGGAAGGGTTTCTGATGGAAGCAGTGCTTGGGATTTTTTGAGTCCTTCACCTGGGAATTCAAATAATCTGTCTATCATGGAAATCACTCTTCCTCATAATGAAGGCTGGAACCTTGTTGGTCTTCCTCTTGATACCACTCCTTTTCCCTGTGATGGATATATTGATGGTTCACTCTATTCGTTTGAAACCGGTAGTTACCTAAACATTTCTACTGATGAGATGGCCATCGGCTCCGGCTACTGGCTCCGCTTTGAGGAGGATGATGAATGTACGTTCTCTGGTGTACCAATAGATAATATTACCGTTTCCCTCGATGAAGGATGGAATTTAATCTCTGGTATTTCCACATCTATAGCTATCAACACCATCATTGATTTAAACGAACTCATTGTTCCCGGTACGATCTACGGTTTTGACGGAAGCTATGTCGAAGCAGAATTCCTTGATCCAGGCTATGGCTACTGGCTCAGAAGCTCAGGCGAAGGTGAGATTAGCTTATCATCCTCAGCGCTTCTCAACAAATCAACAACCTTCCAACTCCCAGATCACCTGAACACATTGACACTAAATAACATAGCATTATATTTTGGAGGTGAAATATTCAAAGTAAACAAACTCAGCTACAGTTTGCCTCCAAAACCGCCCGCACCGTCTACAGACGTACGCTTTTACGGTGACACCAAGCTCTGTTCTTCAGACGAATGTGTCATTGAAGTGCTGAATGATGGGAATCCGCTCACTTTCGAATTCGACATAAAAGATGGTGAAGACTGGGAACTAGTCCCTGTCATTACGAACGAAACGAAGTGGAGTGCGGTAGTCCCATTAGCTGATAAAAACCAAATCACTTTGGATTCAGAGGTTAACCAATGGATTTTAAGAAAGTCTACATCAACTGTTCCAAATACCTTCACTTTACATCCAGCTTATCCGAACCCTTTCAACCCAATCACCTCCCTCCACTATGACTTACCGGAACAGGCTCAAGTGACTCTAACTATCTACGACCTGATGGGCAGGGAGGTAGTCCGACTGGTTCACGCCACCCAGGAAGCAGGTTACAGATCAGTCCAATGGAATGCTACAGATGGCTTCGGAAAACCTGTGAGTGCTGGGGTATATTTGTATCAGATTCGTGCCAGTGATTATGTGCAGACCAAGAAGATGGTACTGTTGAAATAAAAGAAACCACCTACAAAAAATAACACAACTCCGAATTATTTGTTAAATAACCCGCCGTCAATCTACATTCGTTCCGGGGTTTGGATTCCCAGAATCCTCAACCCGTTTGCCAGGACTGTCTGCACAGCGGAAATGAGGGCAAGCCTGGATTGGGAGAGACTTTTGTCATCAGTAATAACACGACAAACCGCATAAAACTTGTGAAAATGGGCCGCCAGTGATTGTAAATAATTTGCTATTCCCTGGGGTTCTAAAGTTTCCAAGGCAGTGTCCATCACAATTGGAAAAAGGTCCAATTGCTTTAATATGTCCACTTCTGAGCTGTGGTCCAATAGAGCAGGATCGAAAGATGTGTTCAGGGTATATCCAAGGCTTTCACCATGCTTTATGATGTTTGCAATCCGGGCATGGGCATATTGTAAATAATAAACAGGATTTTGATCCGATTGGTCTTTGGCCGTATCCATGTCAAAGTTAAGGTGGCTGTTCATCCCTCTCATGACAAAAAAATACCGCACCACGTCTGGTCCTGTTTCATTAATTAGGTTCTCAAGTGTGATGAACTGTCCTTCTCTGGTGGACATTTTTACTGTTTTTCCGGCCTCTACCAATGTGACGAATTGATGAATAAGAACCTTGATTTTACTGGTGTCATAATGAAGTGCATCAAGGCAGGAAAGGACATCCGGATAGGTATCCACGTGGTCAGCTCCGAAGACATCCACAATAAGATCAAACCCTCGATTTACTTTGTCCTGGTGGTAGGCCATATCCGGAAGCCGGTAGGTTGGCTCACCGGTGCTTTTGATGAGAACCCGGTCCTGGCTCTTGCCAATGGAAGACGCTTTGAACCAGGTGGCTCCTTCTGATTCGTATATCAAATCCGTTTGCTTAAGGGACTGTAAGAGTTCATCAATGGCTTTGTTTTCGTAATACATTTTTTCATTTGTAAAGCGGTCATGCTTCACACCGATTTTCTCCAGAGAAGATTTTATATTATTAAAGATGTGTTCTTCCGCTTCCTTTTGAAAAATAATGTCATCGGCATGAAGTTTATCTCCGTGTTTTTGTCTAATTATCTGCACGATGTCTCTAATGTATTCTCCTTTGTATCCGCCTTCAGGCAAAGGGATATCCTTCCCCAGTTCCTGAAAATATCGAGCTTCCACTGATTGTCTCAAGAGCCTCATTTGCCTCCCGGCATTATTATAATAATATTCCCGGGTTACATCATATCCGTGCCATTCTAGGATACTTGCCACTGCATCACCTAAAACCGCCTGGCGTCCATGCCCCACGGTGAGAGGTCCGGTTGGATTTGCACTTACAAACTCGACATTTGCTGTTTTCCCCTTTCCCTCTGTTTCTCTCCCATAATGTTGCCCCTCCTTTAGGATCAGCTCCGGCAGGCCCTGGTAATAGCTCTTGCTGATTTGGAAGTTGATAAAACCCGGATCTGATACAGAAATTTCCTGAATGAGATCAGGATCAAGTTTTAGGTAAGTTTTTATTTTTTTGGCGATGTCAATAGGTTGCTCTCCGATTTTTTTTGACAGGTTAAAAGCAAGATTTGTTGAGAGATCTCCAAAACGCGGGTTTTTTGTTGGTGCAATATGGATAGGTTCCTCCTGAATGTTCAGGTGGCGCAAGACGTCAAGTAAGGATTGAATCAGATATTTTTTTATCATCATCAACAATCTCATAGAAAGGGGCATCTGCCCATAATTTGTCCAGATTGTAATAGTTTCTTTCGTTTGTTTTAAAAATATGGGCTATTACGTCTACATAATCCAGAAGAATCCACCGCTGGTTTTCATATCCTTCAAGGCGCCAGGGTTTATGAGGTGTTCCTCTCCTGATCGCATCTGCAATGGATTTTACTTGGATTTCTGTGTTCGCTGAACAAATCAAAAAAAAGTCTGTTATACTGGTTAGTTCCCTTACATCAATGGAAATAACTTTTTCAGCCTTTTTAGATAATGCCAGTTTTCCGATAAGGCTGGTGAGTTGATCGGATTGATCTTGTGACAATATTAAAACTGGGTACTTAAAAAATCAGAAATAGGTTCAATTGAAGAATAGTCTTTTCCTACGATTAAGGTAATATCCGCATCAATTGTTTCATCAGGCTGGATCAATACCCGGGATTTATCTTCAATATCAAAGCCTAGGGAGGAGGTGACCAATTTCAGTGCTTCGTAATTTTCATTTCGCGATATAAGCAGAGTGTGAGTGTAGCCGAAATGATCGGCGTCCTCTGATCGTACAACATCAAATTGGTTGGAACGAAGAAATTCAGAAATTTCTCCAGCTAATCCGTTCTTTCCACATCCGTTGAGTACTTCGATCTCGATTTCCAGAATAGGGTTTTGTTCATATAAATCTTTAGCCAGTTCTGGCTGATCTGGAAAGGAGGGGAATGTCACTTCTAAAGTGTTCATTGATACACCGGTTTGTGTGTATTTCTTTGAAAACGAATAGATAAACACAATCAATAGCAGGGAAAGAATTCCAATAATGGAATTCATCAGCGTATTTTTGATTTTGTGTTTTCCTGTTGTGCTTTTCCGGGTTTTTGATATGGCGAAACGTAAGGGTTTCTGCCTCGATTTTTTTGTCATAGCGCTACCTGTTGTATATCGGGTTGAGGGTTAGTGGTTGGTGTCTTCGGTATGTGGGACTTGTTTGGAAACTAATTTGGAAAAGAGAATTCTCAGTAAATTTATAATCAATACTTGCGCCGTAATATATGTTATTGTCCAATCCGGATTGCTGCTGTGTCATCCCGGATTGCAAAAGAGTAAAATTCAGATGTAAACGTAGATTGTCTGTTAATAGATAATTCATTTGATTGGAATAACTCCCGACGCTAAACGACTGATTCCCAAAACTGACCATATTCAGGGAGAATCCATGGTGGATATTGAAACGGTCTGGTGATAAGAATGAATGGTAATTTTCTTTCGGGGAATGCATGGTAGCAGGAAGGTTAAGTTCAGAAATTTCCTTTTTAAATTGACCCGCTGCAAATGAGATGAGAAAGGTAAGAATAAGGATTTTATACGATTTTGTCTGCATTGTATATTTTGAAATTACAATTAATTTTTGAAACTTACTTCTTTGTATTTAGTCCTGAGATTTCGATTGAGTTTTTATTTGTTCCGGACACCTTTTGATTTATTACTATGTGATAATTTTAGGTGTATCCATCATGAAATATTCACCCTGTTCATTATTACTGTCAACTGTTTTTCGGTAATGGAATTGATAAATTTTGGAGAAAAATTTCTTTTAGATGATCTATCAGTCAATAACTCCTCCTCCCAGACACACTTCCCCATCATAAAATACAATTGATTGTCCTGGTGCAACAGCAAACTGAGGTTTTTCAAAATGTACAAAAACGGAATTTTGATTTTCGGTATTCAGTGTGCAGCTTTGATCATCCTGTCGGTATCGGATTTTTGCTGTAACAGTTTCCGGAAGATTTGATGAATCAGAATGGATCCAATGCAAGTCCACAGCTTTCAAAGTGGTGCTGTAAAGTGATGGGTGATCATGACCCTGGGCAATGATCAGTTGGTTCTTTTCATGATCTTTTTCCACTACATACCAGGGAGCTTCCTTATCACCGAATCCGCCCCCAACCCCAATTCCTTTTCGTTGTCCGATTGTATAATACATTAATCCATCGTGAATCCCAACGTTGTTGCCATCAATAGTGAATATATCACCTGGTTCCGGAGGGATGTACTTTTTCAAAAACTGTGTAAAATTCCGTTCTCCGATGAAACAGATACCCGTGCTGTCTTTTTTTTCATGGGTTATCAGGTTGGCCTTTCTAGCCAAGCGGCGGACTTCTTTTTTTTTCATGTTTCCAAGTGGGAAAAGGCTCTTTGCAAGTTCCTTTTGTCCCAAAAGATATAGGAAGTAACTTTGGTCTTTAGCGCTGTCTGTTCCTTTCAGGAGATGATAAACATTTTTTCTTTTTTCTATTCTTGCATAATGCCCGGTCACGATGTGATCTGCTCCAAGTTCTAATGCGTAATCTAGAAATACTTTGAATTTAATTTCCTTATTACAAAGAATATCGGGGTTTGGTGTTTTTCCTGAACGGTAACTTTTCAGAAAATGAGCAAATACCAGTTCTTGGTACTGTGCTGAAAAATTTACACTGTGCAGTGGAAGATTCAAAGTGTTACAAACCTGCAGGGCATCTTTATAGTCTATTGCTGCAGGGCAGGTTTCATCTTCATCCCAGTTTTTCATGAATAGGCATTCTATTTCAAACCCATTTTCTTTTAAGAGCATAGCAGCAACAGAACTGTCCACACCGCCACTCATTCCTACGATTACTTTTTCTGCCATCAGCGTTTATTATGATGCTGTTTTAGGATTTCGCTGATTTTCTCAGTGAGCAAATGGACGTCTTCTTTGGAGTTGTCCCTTCCAAAGCTGATTCTTAACGTTCGGATATTGTGATCATTGCTCATATTCATAGCTCGCAATACATGAGACGTGTTGACTGACCCGGAAGAACAGGCGGATCCACTTGAAACCGCAATTCCCTGCAGATCTAGTTTGATAATCAAAATATTACTGGTTACAGCAGGAAACGTTGCACTGATCACTCCCGGAAGAGAATGTTCAGGATGACCGTTATAAATTATTTCTGGGTAGGCATCCGTCATTTCCAGCTTGAATTGATCAGCAAGTTGTTCCAAATGTGTTTTTCTTTTTGCTATATTTTTATTCGCCAGCTCAGAGGCTAGACCTAACCCGGTAATACAAGAGGTATTTTCAGTCCCAGCACGGAGATTCCTTTCCTGTCCTCCCCCAATTACAAGGGATTTCGGGTTTGTACCTTTTTTCAAATAAAGAACACCAACACCCTTTGGCCCGTAAAACTTATGAGCAGAGAAAGATACCATAGTTATTTTCTGGTCTGAAATATTGATCGGGATTTTTCCTAGAATCTGAACTGCATCAGAATGAAATGGAATCCCATTTTTCTCAGCGACACTACCAATGCGTTCAATGGGCTGAACTGTACCGACTTCATTATTGGCAAACATGATGGAGATCAGTCCTGTATTTTTAGTAATTGCATTTTGAATGTCCTCAGGGTTTACCCTGCAGGCATGATCAACAGGGATTATTGTAAATGTTACACCAAATTCTTTCAGCTGTTTTAGTACGTTCAGCACAGATGGATGTTCAATTGCTGAAGTGATGACATGTTTTTTTTGTTGGTGGAGAAGGTTCCAAAGGACAAGGTTGTTTGCTTCTGTTCCGCCCCCGGTAAAAATTATTTCGGATGAGAGACATCCAATTGCTTGAGCCATTTGTTTTCTGGCAATTTCAATGACCAGGCGTGATTTCTGTCCGAACTGATGTGCGCTGGAAGGATTTCCAAAGTGGTTTAACTCTGTATCCTGCATTAATTTCAGGACAGCAGGATGGATAGGTGTAGAAGCACTATGGTCGAAATACAGCATATGTTCTTTTTTTTGCTCTTCCGAAATTATAGAGGCAGGTATTGAAAAACCTAAAGGTCGTTACGAATTGCGGCGTAACGGACAGTTTTCATCAAATTCTCATAAAATGGAGGCTTTCGTTTTTCGAGATCCTTAATTGTAGCAGTATGATCATATGTATATCTGATAACGTCCCATTCAAAAGTATCTCCAACAGTAAGAAAGGCGACTGCTCCGCGGGTATCTCCATCGAAAGAGAGCCCTGTGGCTCCTTGACAGAGTATCGTCAAATCATCTTGTTTTTCAAATCGTGGTGTATGGATGTGTCCATGAACAAAAATGAAATTTTTGATATTGGGTCTGGCTGCTTTCACATGCCTTTTCCAATTTAAAGCCTCCTTGAGTGTGGGAGGCATATCATCTCTTTGATACCATGCATGAGTAAATTCAATGATGGTGTTTTTAACCTGAACTCTGTGAGCAACATGCATTTTTTTTAAAAAAGTATTACCGGTTGCTCCAATTTGTTTTGCTGACCATTCTATATTTGCAACAATATCTTGGCAAAGCGGATCATCTGGATCCATTCCTTCAAGGCAAGGATGTGTTACTGTCCAAAGCCGCTCAATAATATACCGGTCATGATTACCTCGAATAAAAACACAGTTTTTTATAGATTGTAGTGCTTTCAGAGTTTCTTTTGGTGCAGGACCTAAGGGAAAACAATCCCCGAGACAAATTACCTGATCTATATTTTTCCGCTCACGGATAATTGACAAAGCTTTTTGTAATGAGACAATGTTAGAATGAATATCCGTGATGATGGCAAATGTCATTCTGGTCATGGGATTTAAATATAATGTAAATATTCTCCAGATAGCAAGATACAAATGATAATACTTTTCTTGGTGAGTATCAAATAACACGTTTAAAATGCAATATTCATTATGACTGAAACTATATTGATTATAGGGTCGATTGCTCTTGACACAATTGAAAACAACAGAGGGAAAAGAGAAGATCTCATAGGAGGGTCTACTACCTATGCAACAGTTGCTGCAGGGCGGTCGGTTCCCGTGAATGTTGTGGGCGTGATTGGAAATGATTTTCCTGATGAAGGATTGAAGATCTATCAACGCTATGCCAACAGTCTTGTAGATTTAGAATGCAAGGAGGGCAATACATTTCGGTGGGGAGGCCGATATGGGGAAAACATGGATAGCCGGGAGACACTTTTTACGGACTTGGGAGTATTCTCAGATTTCTCACCCAGGTTGTCTACGGTGAATAAAAATGTTTCAAACGTGTTTCTTGCCAATATTCATCCTTCTCTCCAATTATCTGTAATAAACCAAATGGCAGGTAAGCCTCTCATTGTTACTGATACAATGAATTTATGGATTGAAACAACCAAAAATGAACTTCTTAAGGTTCTGAAAAAGTCAGATATTCTCCTTATAAATGAAAGTGAAGCAGAATTAATATCCGGCACGAATAATATTGATCGTTCTGCTGTACAATTGCAGGGTTTAGGTCCCAGTACAGTTGTGATCAAAAAGGGAAGTTCAGGTGCGGTTCTTTTTCATGGTGAGGAAAAAGTTTCAATTGGTGCATATCCCGTGAAAGACGTTATTGACACAACCGGGGCAGGAGATACATTTGGAGGCGGATTTGTTTCAGCGCTAGCATCAGGCGGTACCTTTCGTGATGCTCTCATCAAAGGTTCGGCTTTGGCATCCATTTGTGTGGAAGGTTTTGGTGTAGAATCCCTGCTGGAGGTAAGCTTAGAAGAAATTAAAAAGCGTGAAAAATTTCTTTATTCTGTTTTTTGTTCTTGATAAAAACAGGGCAAAAAATCTAATTTTTCATCTTAGTTAATTACATTTTATCATAAGAAAAAAGGAATAAATACAATGAGAAAATTGACATTTCTTACAATTACCTTCATAACATTCTTCATTCTAGGATGTACCAGTGAAGAACTCACATCCGCAAGATTGTATATCCAGCAGAAAAACTGGGTGAAAGCAGAAGAATTCCTCATCAAGGCATTAAAAGTTGAACCGGAGAATCCGGAAATTCCTTATCTGCTTGGACGGCATATTTATTCCCAACGGGAAGACTGGGATAAAATGAATGAATTGTTTGACCGAGCTTTAAGCATTGATTCGGAGAAGGTCATCTTGCTGGGCGGAACTGTACGGGAATATGTTGAACAAACTCGATACCAACACTGGAGCAAAATATTCAATAAGGGGGTCGCCAGTGTTAAAAAATATTATGAGCAAGGGCACAAGGATGGACAGATAACACTGAAGGAATCTATCGATCTTTTTGAAACTTCTGTACAAATATATCCAGGTGAAATCCAGAATTATCCCATTCTATCAAGGTGTTATTTTGAAATGGGAGATTCAGTAAGATCCATTGCCACTGTAAAAAAAGGAGCTGAAATAAGCCCTGATAATTTCAATATTAATCTTAATGCAGGCCAAATTTTAAATAACACGAATGATAAACAGGGCGCCCTGCCTTTTTTGAAACATGCAGTTGAACTAGAACCTCACAACAGTGACGCAATACAGCTCCTTGCACAGGTGTACTATGATCTAGGGAAACAACAGGATGCTATTGAAACGTACAAAATTGCAATTGATGAAGAAGAGGATAAAAAGGTAAAAGCAGATTTGTACTTTAATTTAGGTGTGATTTATAATCAAATGAGCGAATTTGATGCAGCAGAAATGGCTTTTGATGAAGCCTACTATTTAAACGATCAGGATTTTGAAGCAGTATTGGGCATGGCGCACGCATTTGAAGGTCTGGGAGATAAATATAAAAATGGAACAGACGGTTTTGAAAAGGATTTGACTAAAGCAGCAAGATGGTATAGAAAGGCAGGAAGAAAAATTAAGGATGCCATGACCATTGATTATGAGAATGAAGAAAAATATACCAGACAGCTAAAGTTAATCCAATATAAGAGAAATATTGTAGAAGGGGAACAGGAATAGAAAAAAAGGTTGCGATCTTTGATAAAATATTTTTAAAATTTTTAGTGGAGGCGGGGAGAGTTGAACTCCCGTCCGAAATAAAACCCTAAGAAACATCTACATGTTTAGTTTGCTGGATTAATCTCATTCCCATAGCTGCCAGAAGCCCCAGGCTATGGGAACCAGTCCAGTTGAATCTCATCCGGACAGTTTGGACACCTGCCCGAACCAGCCCATGTAAATGACGCCCTTGAATAAAACCATAGGCATATTCTATTCAGGACGACTTACGTCAATTAAGCGTAAGCTACATTGCCATAATTGGCACTTATTAAGTGTCCAGGTGATTTACGAGATGCCTGGGCCTCGACATGCAGTTTAATAGCGTTTTTATCCCGTCGAAACCGGTCGCCCCCATTGTCAAAAAGCAAACAAAATAGACAATTATTTTAAAGATAGAAAGACCCCGAACGCCAACCCGGAGCCTTTATATCTTCCATAGCAATTAAATGCTATTTTTTCACTTGCCAATCTTCTAGCTTCGAATTCTTTTATTAAGTAAAATTCTTGTTCTAGAAGTAGGGTGAAGATACGTTCCAAATAATTTGTAGTGCAATATTAAAAACGTAGAAATCGTATTATTTTTTACTTTTGTATAGTTTTCAAAGAAATTACCTGTGAAATTTGTTTGGGGTTCTTTTATTGGAAAACTAATTTCTTTCCTGCCTGACCACCGAAATTGCGCCCGTAGCTCAATTGGTAGAGCAGTGGCCTCTTAAGCCATTGGTTGAAGGTTCGAGTCCTTCCGGGCGTACTACCATAGTTCTCTGACGGAAGCCCCTGTTTTATGACGGGGGCTTTCTGTTTCTATACCTAATCCACAATACCTGATTAAGCAGTCAATCCTATTCAAGTAAAGTCAAATATACCTAAAAGTGGGACACAAAAAGGTGGGACACACCCCATGGGGCGTATGGGGATTTACATTGGATGGTGTTTCACCTCTCCGCACCAAAAGTCCATATCAACGTTGAATGGGTAAAACAAAAAACCCCACGCATGTGGGGATTGATATAAAACTAACAGCAGACAGCCTACCAATCATACCCATTCTTAATGAGCCAGTCTTGTTATTATGAAGAACGACATAGTTACCTAATTGATAGTTACCACACCTGTATATCTTTTTACATGTGTGGATTCAAAAAGTAGACACGATGATTGAGTTTCAAAAAAATCAGCACTTGTGTTCCAGATAACATTTTCAGTACAAGCTGGTCTAACATTAGGATCCAAAGCGATGGTTACAGACGTATCATCATGAGTGTAAGTACCTATTAACCATCGATTGACAGTTAATGACTTTTGATCAGCCCGGAAACATGGGCTTTGTCCACATTCTGGTTCAGATCCTTGCGTTGCTTCTTCAATATCATAAATTTCACCCTCAGTTGTGAACTGATAACCATCATCATCAAGGATCATACAATCATCGTTCGAAGAACCAAATTCACATGCAAACCAGAATCCTACAACCGTAGTTGTATTTTCATTGCTACTGCCAGTAGAATCCTTTTCTTGTTCATCTTCACAACTAACAAAAAGAAACAATAGAGGAACTATAAGTAATACTGTCTTTTTCATCTCTTCAATTTACCCAGAGGAAGTAACGCAAGAATCTGAACCAGAATGTGGACAAAGCCCTTGTTTTCGGGCTGATCAAAAGTCATTAACTGTCAATCGATGGTTAATAGGTACTTACACTCA
>JYMV01021651.1_pt1 | contig 11533 bp, 17 predicted proteins | sample 338911 | NCBI WGS metagenome assembly JYMV01 (sample SAMN03354496, study PRJNA234377) | hydrothermal vent metagenome | biome: Deep sea; feature: Hydrothermal plumes at the Eastern Lau Spreading Center, Western Pacific Ocean; material: Seawater | place: Tonga | collected 2009 | depth 2000 m m
CCTTACCTGGTGATCCAGGTATGGGGAAGGCTTTTACCTCTGCTCACACTGCCATCGTTAAGAAAGATGGTGTGAAGTGTGGTGAGGAGTTTTTAGACGCTATACGCGTCAATGTCAGGCCTGAGATGAGAGAGGCTCTTGCTCCCATCGTTGCCGCTATCCGCTATGCGGAGAATGGTAAGCGAGGTAAGGAGTACGGAGTACTTCATCCCAAGGCCATGGTCTCATACCGAGCTCAGGCTGGATGGTGCGCCGCTACTGTCCAGAAGAACTGGGATAGGTATGTGAAAGGAGGCGGAAAGAAGAAGGATGTCGAGGCCTTCATTGTATTCCTCGGCAAGAAGTACTGTCCCATTGGGGCAGACAATGATCCAGATGGTCTAAACAGGCACTGGATTGGTAATGTTACTCGTCTTTATGAATGTATCAAATAACAACGCTTTTAATTCTCTTGTGCACTAGAAGGGAGGTAAACATGCCAGGTCCCACTCCTCGTGAGCTCGCAGAACTTCTTTGGCTAGTTCAGTTAGAGAAAACACTGAACCCCAAAAAAGAAGAAGAGAAGGCAGAGGATAACAAAGAATCCTCTACCAACGAAGAGAAGTAGACTGCCATTTTAACTTCGACTTAGACGACCGTTGACGCCATCACGACCGCGTCCCTTTCCCCCCTTTTTCTTTTCCCCCTTTTTTGGACAATAACGCGGGGTCCCCCGTCATCCCCCCCCTTTTCGGGGGATAACGCGGGGTCCCCCGTCGACTTGGGTTACGCACTACACCCATGTCGTCTCGCTAATAGTAGTGCATAACTGAAGCTTCTTGAAAGGAGCACGATATGGCATTCGCGCCATGTGGGAGGTGTCAGCATAAACGCTGGCGCTTCAGCAGTGCGAGAATCACACCCCCCAGGTCGGAATTCCCCGCACTTTGCACGAGTTGCAAGGTGCGGAGGGAGGCCACCTTGAGGCTCCAGTACCCGGTGTGTGAGTGTGAGTGTGGCTGCCTGGAGGAGCAGGGCCCTCACTGTGAACAGGGATTGTGCCCTGACTGTGAAAGGGGGTGCTAGTCGCACAGGGGGAGGGAAGAGCATAGGCTCTCCTCCCCATAGCCTTAATGCAGCCTAGCATGTGATGCTAGCCCGGCCAGCAGCCCGGGGAAAAATGCAGACTGGGGCTACAACTAACCCCCCGTTATCTTCCCCCCTTTTTGGGAAATAACGCGGGGTCCCCCGCACAGTTCGAAACTTTCACGCTTCTTGAAAGGAGCACATTATGTTAGACATCATCCTGTGGAGTGCAGTCATCATCTTGGTGGTGTACTTCATCAAAGAAAAGACTCTTGACCTCTTGCACTGGGCCATAGCGCTCCTTAACGAGAAGATCAAGAAGATTGAGGAGGAGGAGCGCAAAATCGACGCCATCATCGAAGCCGCTAAGAAGGCAATGGCTGATGATGTGGGTGACGTGGATGTGGGTGACATGGATGGAGACGTATTCCCTCGTCCTCCAATCGGCACTGGTGACAACAGGGATAGAAAGGAGTGACATGAAACAGCCGATATTGGAAGATAATTCTTCCGTAAAGGCTGCTGTGACTACGACTTCGACTTCGACTTCGACGACCTCGACTTCGACTTCGACGACCTCGACTTCGACGACCTCGACCAGTAATGGGCTGGCGGGGTGATAGGTGGGCCGCCGGGGCCCCCGCGTCGAAAACTGACGACCAGGCTCCCATGAGCCCTGCTAAAGCAAAATCATGGGTGGCCTCTTAATCAAGAGGAGGTCATTAGTGTGCATGCACGGGGCATGTACATGAAAGTTCTTGTATCCCTGTCGGAAAGGATCGCCATGACGGCGAGACTTACTGTCGGGGACTTGAACACCTACTTTTCCCAGCTCTGGGGCGGATTCAATGCGTCGGATTTCATGCCGATCATTGAAGATCTTGTAGAGACGGTGCGCGTATTGCCCACCAACACCTATGAGATTGCCGTCTCCGATGTCGAGAAGGAACTGACTACGCATCACGACTATGTTGATGCCTCGTTACGCTACCTTCACGGCGGGAATTTTCAGAGCCTCTTGGACGGCATTGAGCCGTTCGAGTGGCGCCTGGCCAAAATCGATAAGCTCAATAAGAAGCTTGTCGGACTCTGGGACCTCCAGAGTTTGGCCACAAAGGCTGAAAATTCCGTTGAGGATCTGCAGGTTCACATCAGTAAGCACCTGAAGCGTAACGACGCATCAGGTGCTCCTACTCCGCTTGGGCAGGATTTCGAGATGATTCTCGAAGCGGCCCAGACGGCTGTAGGCGCTTGGCGTGCTGAAAGTGAAAACAGTCCCTTGGCAGAGATCAAGACTGACCTCGTAGGTTAGTCTTATCTCTCGGCGGGTTCGGGGTTGATTAGCCCGGTGAGCTGTGGTCTGCACTGAACCAATAAGGTGCAGTGGGCACAGTGAAATGTAATCAATAATCTTCTCATAGGAGGGGGCATCGAAAGGTGCCTCCTCCTTTTCTTTATTCCGTCGTCTGGGCGACGTTAAACAGGTACTTAAGCCTAGAAGCGTTCTTTTAATTAAGGGGTGTACGCCGCAACAGGAACAATCCTGGAAGGAGGAGATATGTTTCTCCCCCTGTTGCTGTTGTTCATCTTGGTAGTGGTGATCATAGTCACCGCCAAGATGCCTGAAGCCTCGCAAGGGGCTTACTATGACAAGTATGGCAATGAACTTTGCCTTACTTGTCATGAACTCGTTGGACTGCACACGGGAAGGCGTGCGTGTCCAACACAGCAGGAGTTACCCTTCTAAAAGAGAGGGGTAGCTATCTAGCCATCAGTAGGTGGGTGTAGTGACGGGATATTTGATCCTGGCCAAATGGGCATCGTAGCACATTGCGTGCTAATGCCAAATAAGGGCTGCAGGAAACAAATGTCTTTAGCTATCACCCACCTACCGGTGGCATTTTTGATTCCTCCTGTGCACTAGGAGGGAGGTTAATATGGCATGTGCGCCGAATAGGCAAGTATCAACTCTCCAATCGGGGAACACATGCAGCGGTGAAACGCGAGCCACGCAAGTGGAAGTGTACTGTCCGGACTGTGGCGTGTCCTTCTACGTCCGTGGTGGCGATGAAGGTCTCACAGAAAAGGACATCGTCGCTCTCGCCGCCAACGATAACGCACCATGCCAACCATTCTTGCCCACATACTAGAGATGTAGGCATAGCATGACGCGTAATATCCTTCCCCCATCCTCTTCGGAGGGTGGGGGTAGCCCTAACGCAGCCTAGTACGTGGATACTAGCCGGTCGCAAGCCCGGGTAAATGGATGGAGCGGGGCATTTCTCAGCTCTTTTGGGGAAAACAAAACCCCCTTTTTGGGGGATAACGCGGGGTCCCCCGCACAATAGAAAGAAAATACTATGACTATGGAACTCATCCATTTTGGAGCTTCTCAATTTGACCCAGCCCTAATGGAACCAATCAGCAACGGAGACTACTTCACTGAAACTGTATTCCCATTCAAACCTAACGGAGGACTGTGGACATGCCCAGTCGAAGCAAAATGGGACTGGAAGGCCCGGTGTGAGGAGAACCGAATGAGATTGGAAAATTTGGAGTCTCATTTCAAACTGCAGCTATACTCTGGCGCAAGGATCCTGGTTATCGACAGCTATGCTGACTTAGAGTATGCACACTCTACATTTGGAACTGTGCATGCAGAGATGCACATGCCTACCATTAATTTCGAGAACGTTGCGAAAAAGTTTGACGCTGTGCATTTGACAGAGAATGGTAATCACGCGACGCACAGCTCACGTCCCTTCAACCTCAATAGCTGGGATTGCGAATGTGTGCTAGTTCTGAATCGTGCCTCCGTCGTGATTGACTAAACCCAATAGACATGAAACAACCCTTTGGGAAAAATAAAACCCCCTTTTCGGGGAACAACGCGGGGTCCCCCGCACAATAGAAAGGAGTGACGTGGAAGTCACCATAGTCGGAAATGGTGTCACCACCTACGTCTGTAATGGACGTGAGGAAGTGGCAGATGTAATTGTGGCTCTTGCGAGAGGAGAAGAGGATGCTGCACCTCAGGATATTGATTCTGAGGCCGCCGCTGAATAGAGCTAAAACTCAAACATATCTGGAATTGACAGCAAGTCAATCAGATAGATAGTTGTCAGCTCCGTCGACGGGGCCCCCATGCAGGTAGTGCGCACTACTGCTTGTGTGGGGATTTTTCATTAATAGTGCGACACAGAAAGGACAGTAACATGTCCGAACAGTGGACTCACACAATCTCCTCCTTCAAGGAGGAGTTCACTCTCCCCTACATCACACTGCGCTTCATCGCACAGTTGTTGTGGAACGGGGAGTGCCGAGATAAGAAGGGCGATGTGAACGCCCTTTTTCACTGGTGCAAAATGCGCCACATCGATATTGAGGAGCTCAATGAGTTCGTGGCTCAGAATGTCATGGATGTCAAAACAGCAGGCTCTTGCTTACACATCGACACACTGCGCAGTATGAAAAGTGATGCCCTTGCCAAGGAGATCCTGGCGAGCAACTCGACGGTTCGTACACTCAAGGAAATGATTTCTCAGGCCAAGAAGCGGAAACCTTCCACTCCGATGGAGAAGGTCGAGAAGAGGCGCGAAGCAATCGCATTGCTGATCGAGACCCCAGAAGAGGCCAAGAAGAAGGCCGAGAAGAAGGCCAAGGGAAAGAAGAACCAGAAGAAGAAGAGAGCCACCAAGCAGAAGAAACAAGACAGAAATGCCTTGTCTCGGGACAAGAGTCGTGGAAGACCGAAGACCAAGCAGGACAACAAGGGAAAGAAGTAGTAACCAGAGGAGGGGGCGCACTGTGTGTCCTCTCCTCATTTTTGTGCTCTTGAAAGGAGCAATAACATGCGATACATGACTTACGTCATGGCCTGGTGTCTAATCCTCTGCATTGACAATAAGATTCGCCCGTCGCAGGCGATCCTTGATGAGATCCTCGATATGGAGATTGACAAGAGGATCGATGCTGCTGTCAGGTTTCTGATGGCTGCCGATGTGGACTCCGAGGTCAAGAATGGTGGATGGGCTGGGCTTGGCCCCGCGCCCACGAAGCCCTTCCTCATCTATAAAGTTAGCAATGCGATCTATGACGACGCGAGGAACGGTCTCTTGGGGGCTACACATGCATCGAAATTCACGGAAGAGGAGTTCGCAGTTGCTCACGCACTCAGAACGGGCGTCGAAGACAGGTACTTTGAGAGGTGCATGGATGCCGCAGATGTGCTTGACGAAGTCGGTGTTCAGGCGAGACCACAACGACGGAAGAGCGGACAGAGCGGACAGACGAGACGACCGAGCCCGTTCTCGAGACGACGCCTCCTCTAGACCGACGACGAGGACTACAACGACTAACAAACCAGAGGAGAGGGCACACTGTGTGTCCTCTCCTCATTTTTGTGCAATTGAAAGGAAAGCACAGAGTAGCGTTTGGGCCGCCGGGGCCCCCGCGTGAGTGATTCACCACCACTTACGTTTCATGGTTTGAGGTGAAATAGAATGAAAGGAGAGTGTCATGATTAACACTCTTTCTCTGAGATTGAAACTCGAGGAAGGTCGCCTGAAAGTGACCAGCCGCGGGTTTACCGAGGATGGCTTCCGTGACTTCATGGATAGCGTTCTCGGGATCTCGTCATTCTGGGGTAAACTCAGGACTGGAATCGAGGATGACAACCCGTTGGCGGGATTCCTTGGTCTCAGTGGAGGATCTATTCTCGTCGAGTCTACGGGCTGGACAGAGAAACAGATCAGCAGCTTGTTGTCTGAAGCTTATTCGCAGTCGTGGCTAATCACCCCGACTTGCAATGGCGTTTGGATACACGAGATGCTTCCTGGGTTTTCCAAGAAAGAGGTCCTGGACAGGATGGGCCTTTCGTTCGAGCAAGAGAAATCAGCTTGGAAGTATTTTCCAAACCTCTTCAAGCCGAGAAAGTACGGCGGAAAATTGGGGCCTCACGAGGTTCTGATTATCGATGAAGAGATGACTGAACTTGCTACACTGGCGAATGATTCAGATGGGTGCGGCTCCTTCGCTGGCCCATTTAAGAAACTTTCGCTCCTGCTCCCATTCTTGACTAAGGCCGGTTGGAACGAACCGGTCTTTCTTCAGGTCTGGGATAAGGACCATGGTGTCATCAAGGGGCAATTCATTATTGATGTCAACGAATATTTCGACGACATCGTAGTGATAGTGCCGAGTGCCATGGTCAAGGGTGAGATCTATCTACGTGAGAGCTATGTCACGGGATGGACCTTCTCTGCATTTTCGAAGCCTGCCAGTCTCAGTCCGGGTATTATCGCCCAGATGGACCCTGGTGGAGACTTTGAGGATGTACCTGTCGAAGACACGATTGATCGTGCGGCCAAACAGCTGTATGACTTCGTGAAATCGGGCAAGGCGTGTGAGGCCCTGATGGTTGAGCGTGAAACTCACGATGATGACGATCGTGGGAACATACTCCTCATCAGGGATGAGTTGTTCACAGCGATGATGCTCTACGGGATCAGTCCCATGATATCGTCGACGTGTGCAATGTCGTTGAGGTCGTTCATCGAGTACTGGAAACATGCATTGGATGTCCCTCCATACGACGATGAGAACGACGATGATGAGGACGAAAACTGGATTCCATTGGAGTTTCCAGGAGAAGCTGGTTTGAACGTGGCGGCGCAGGATACCACTGTGCTTGCACCACACTCGAACACAGCTATCGGCCTCCCATTCGACATTATTCTTGCCCTGGATATATTCTACAGGGCAAAGTTCGGCAGGCCGTTCAGTCTGAAGCGTCAGATTGAGAATGAGCTGGAGAAGATCACCAAGAAGACAGACTTCGAAGGTGATATCTACTCCCCGGACTGTCTGTTCTATTCACGGACGCTCAAGCGCCTTGTGTTTGGTGTGGGATTTCTCACCAAGTACCGGGGTAAACTGGGAGGCCACGATTACGATGGTGATCGCTTCCAACTCGCACTAGTCTGGGTAGGAGACGTACTCTACGTTGTCGTATGGAGACATCCAACGGCATCTAACGAGTTCGTGTTTCTGTCACCAGAATGCGTGAGCTTCAAGCCAATGCATGTAAAGAATGCATGGACTGAAGAAGAGCTTGAGCACATGGACTTCACCGCCGTCTTCGAAGCCGATGAGGTAGAAGAGATGGAATTCCCGAGTACCCCTCCAGAAGGGCCGGGTATCATCGACACTGCTCAGAAGCTGAAGAAGCTGTGCGCTGCGTCTGACGAAAAGGTCAGCGTGAAGCCCAACCCGGGTATGCCATACAACTGCTACGTTATTGCGTGGCAAAATGGTATACAAAACGACGTCGTATTCCCTCCAGGCGAAGGTCTGATCGATGCGACACAGGGTGGTGGTATCTCTACTGAGGACATCACCCACCTTGCTGATCTCTGCGACGAATTCCAGGAGAGTGTCATGGGCAAAGGTTGCGAAGTTGACCACGCCATGATGCTCAAAATTCTGGGAGACATGCCGCTTGAATCCAAAAAGCGGTTAATCGCGAAAAGCAAGATTCGCCTCATCAATGGTGGCCATACGCATCTCACGGTGCGTAGGCAGGACGCCATTGCAGAAGTGAGGCCTGTGTTGGATTCTCTCATTCCGGCAGGTAACACTGCATTCATGAGAGATACAACTACGCTCTTCGATCACCCCGTCCTTGGAAAGATGGGGACCGAGGAGTCTTGTTCTATGTACAGCGAGGATTCTGCTTGCTGTAAAGTCATCAATGACCTGATTGATCTCATCGACGGAGACAGCAGGGATATTCAGGATAAACACATTCATAAGCTGCTCAAGAAGCTTGATGTGATGACTCCTGAGGAAGCTTGTCATACAGTGATGTACGCCTATCGGTATGTCATTGACGAGCAAGAGGAGAGCGCTGACGCTGTGTATGACATGGCGCTGTTTCGCTTCTGCTCCAAGTTTGCAGAAACCAGGTACCAAACGGTATTTGGCTATGCACTTGGATATCTTGAGGGATTCCTCCCCGGGGAACCTGAATCAGTTGACTTAGGTCTCATGAACGAGATTGACAAGTTGACTGAGGTCTTATTCCCGTCGGAGGAAACGATCGAGGATATGAATGTCAGAGAGCTGAAGGCCCTCTGTAAGAGCCTGGGTATCAAGCCAGGCAAACTGCTCAAGCAAGAGCTGGTCGACATGTTGATCGATCACTTGCCAGAGTAGTAGTTCGGGATAGCCCCTGCACAGGTTCTGCACCATCCTGTGTGGGGGCTTCGTTTTTTTCAACATTCAATTGGTGTAAAGGAAGGCTTACCATGAACCGTAAGCGCAACCAGAAGCGTGCCAACGGGCACGTACTTTTCCGAGTCTTCGGACTCCTCAATGACCTCCCATTCGGCAAGGAACGTCGGAAGGAGTCGGGCAGGAAACGCTCGACACGGAAACGTTCGAGAAGAGGGTCCAGGGTCAACTACCTGGTCGTTTCGGGATGGATCCGTGAGAACGGGAAGACCGGTGAGCTCTTCATCGGGAATCCCGATATCCAGCTGGAGACCGAGGGAGCCAAGCAGCCCTTCGATAGCTTCTGGAGACCTGTCACGGCCGAAGAGTGTGAGATCTACGCCAAGATCATGAAGATCTGGCGCGAGGTCTACGATGAGATGAACGATGATCTTGACAGCTTCTGGGGCACAGAGCCTCAGGAGTTTGACATCGACGACGACGACTTCGACAGTGACGACGACGACGGTGACGACAATGACGACGATGACGAGGATGAGGACTTCCCTCCGAAGCGCAAGGCTTCCAAGAAGTCCAAGTCCAAGAAGAAGACTTCGAAGCGTAAGGGCAAGAAGCACCTCGAGTAGACGCTAGACGACACGACAAAGAGGAGCCCCCGCATGGATGGTCTGTGCGGGGGCATTCTCTTACTCCTTGAAAGGAGTAGTCATGGCAAAAAATCCCATACTAGAAGTCTGGGAATTTCAGGGCAAGCTGTACCCCGTATGCCGTACAAAAACTAGCGGCAGGTACTATGTCCTGATCGGACCAAAAAGGCAGGTGCACTACCCGCCCAACGATTCAGGTCTGAGCGAAGAGGATCAGAAGGATCTGGACAAGGTCCGAGAGTGCTGGGACAAGAATATCCTTCCGATGGCACTCATGTCAGCGATCAAGAAGGCAGAGAAGGAGGAGAAGGATCCCGAGTAGTCGGCCAGCGCCAAGGGTAAGGGCGCTATATGAATACTTACTCATACCCTAACCTTAGTTAGAACTTGTGCGTTTGGGGTTCCCCCCTTTGTTATACCCCCTTTTGGGGGGATAACGCGGGGTCCCCCTTGGTATAGGTCGCACACAGTCATCAACGCAGACGAGGTGCAACGAGGTATAACGAGGTGGATAGGACAGGGAGTCTCCTCACGGGTGTGTACCTGTGGGGGGCTTCGCCACGAGGTGGATAGGACAGGGAGTTTGGTGCTCCCGTTTCTCTTTGAAAGGAGAAAGTTTTATGGCAACTGCCACGAAGCAGGGGTCTCGCGGTGCGCGCAAGGGCGTCAAGTCCGAGCCGAAACGCAAGACTGCGAAGAAGAGTCGTACGAAGAGTCGTCGAGGAAACTTGCGTCTGGTCAAGAAGCCAGGTCGGAAGAAGTCTCGGCGTTCGAAGAAGTTCAAGGGATCCAAGGAGATCTCGATCAAGCGGGTGATAGCGAGGAACAACGACGGTGCAACCATGCTCCTGTGCGAAGGCTGGACTGCTGAGAACAGACGCGGTGAGGAGTTCATTGGCCGGAGACCGTCGTGGTGCATGGGTCAGGTAGTCGACGAGGATTGGTCGAACCTGAACAACATTGACCCGATGTCGAAGGTGCTCAGAGCCTTCTCGAATGGCCGAGACGATCTGGTCGACGAAATGCTCGAGGAGTTCGAAGAGGCGCGTCAGGAGTTCAACGGCGAGTATGAGGCCGACGACGACGATGACGACGACTTCGAAGACGAAGAGGACGACGACTACGACGACTAGTCGGGTCCTCACGGTGCCTTCCTGGAGATCTTCCTTGGCCACGGCGGTGGTCGAGGAGGATCTCATTTTTTTGCTTTTTTTGTTTGTGGATAACGCGGGGCCCCCAGTCTCGCCAGAGAGGGATACCATGTTGACATTTGCAGCTGTTGTAGCAGGTATGGGCTTGTTGCTCATGGGACTCGGTGCTGTAATCATGGCAGACGGTGTGAACCATGCCATGAATGAATACAGCAAGTTCGTGCAGAGTCTCAAGCCCATGTTGGAGAGCATGATAGAGGCTATGCCTTTCGGAGATAAGACTGATCCGGTTCCGGACTATCCTCCGAAGGATTGGTTCAAAGAGTGACCGGCGGATACATGTACAGTTGGTCCGACCAGGACATTGGTTGGCACTCGCTGTTCACGCCCGCAGCATTCTGGATATTAGTATGCATAGTGATATGTGTAGTTGTATTCAATGTTCTGACAAACAAAATGGCCAGGTGGATTGATAAGTACAATACCATCGAAGAACAAGAGAAAAGAGGACTGTATGTCACGCGGACGAAGAAACAAAGACGGCTTGCTCGTGAAGGTCGCGAAACAGACTGAAGGCGCCTTTAGGCAGGGAAGGCAGGCCGCGGAGGGCACCAACATTGTTGGAGGAATCCGTGCAGGTACTGCAGCCATGCTCGGAGCGATCGGAGGGCTCATCTCCGGTACCGCAAGGTTCATTCGACCTGGAGACGACGACGAAGACTTCGACGACGAAGACGAGAAGCCGACCAAGCGCAAGGTGAAGAAGAAGGCCAAGCGTAAGGCGAAGTAACAAGCGAAATCCTGTAGGTTGGTTAGCCTGCAGGTCGAAGGGTACGATCAGTCTTCCAATATAAGACCGTGGGCTGGGAAGTATCCGGGATAATACATGCAGGAGCGGGTAACCCGTGGCCTGTAATCGGTCTAGTATACGAGTCTTCAGGAGGGCCTAACCAGCCTTCCTGGAGATTTTTTTTATCGTTTTTTTGTTATGCATATAACTCGGGGGGCCCCTGGGGGGGGCGAAGCCCCTAATAAGCGGGGTAGGGGCCCCGCAATAAGGTGCGTAGCACCAAATAAACAATAATAATATATATATAATCTTAGCCGAATCGTAGATTTCGGCCGTAATGTTATCATTCTCTACTAGTGTTTTACCCCTAGAGTAAAAAACACTTCGAGGCTATTTATAGCCGATAACTGAATATATAAGTGATTATAGAAGATAGGTGAGGGGGGTTGGGGCCCCCGCGAAGCATATATTCGTCACTCACACAAAAAAAACTCAATCACACCGTAGGTTGAGTAACTGTAGTTTCGTATGGAACAGTAGCCTAAAAGGCACATACATAGGTACCTAGGAGGTAACCAATGGATAAGAACTTTGTAGATGGTGATATACATGAAAAGGTAGTAAAGCTACTATCTGATACAAATGAT
>JYMV01016946.1_pt1 | contig 11532 bp, 10 predicted proteins | sample 338911 | NCBI WGS metagenome assembly JYMV01 (sample SAMN03354496, study PRJNA234377) | hydrothermal vent metagenome | biome: Deep sea; feature: Hydrothermal plumes at the Eastern Lau Spreading Center, Western Pacific Ocean; material: Seawater | place: Tonga | collected 2009 | depth 2000 m m
CACCAATGAGGACGATTGAACAGCAAAAAACTTATCCATTACTTGTGCGTCGTTCTTAAAAGTTTGATAAAAATCTGATTTAGCCTTTTCACGATATTGATTATCACTAGCAACTAATAGACTAAACGCAGCAATTTGATCAGTCATACAGTTAGCCTGACTAAACTGTTCATTAGCCAGATACAGATACTCGCCCTTGCTTAAGTAAAATAGACAAATATTTTTTAAAGATCGCTCACCAACAGCTTCAGGTGTTAATTCATAAGCCTTATCACCAACTAATGATTGATAAGTCTGTAATAATAACGATTCAAATCTAATTAATATTTTGTTAATAACAGATTCACGTTTTTGATGAATATCAAACACATCAATCACGGCTACTTTCTGATGCAAAAGACGCTCAGAAGGCAAGGTTAAAATTTCACTAATTAATGACTTGTCTTGGGTTGTCTTAATGACTTTTTCAATAGCATCAAAAAATAATGACTGATTAACTTTTTCAGGTGTCAAGATTAAAGACAACCATATCTGTTGCGCATTATCCCAAACTGAAAAAGCATCCTGTTCATGACCCACTAAAAATATTTTTTGCTCAAAACTTAAATCAGTAGTCAAATTAACTGGCGCTGAAAAATCGCGTAACCAAGAGGTGACAGGCTTACTCTCGATACTGTCAAAAGAGAAAGTTTGCTGTTGCTGGTCAATGTGAAGCATGCCTTCTTTAAAAATATCCCCCTGATCATTTAACAATGCATACTTAAGTGGTAGTAAATAAGTCTGATCACCAAGCTGCTTAACTTCAACATTTAAGCGCTGTTCTTGTTTATCATAGCTCGACTGAATGCTTATTTTTGGTGTACCTGACTGCGTGTACCAAGTCATGAACGGTTTAAAATCAAAATCATTAGCATCACTCATACTAGCAATAAAATCATCAATTGTGACCGCATCGCCATCATGGCGCTCAAAGTACAGCTTCATGCCTTGTTGAAAACCTTTCTCACCCAAAAAGCTATGAATCATACGAATGACTTCTGCACCTTTTTCATAAACTGTTAGCGTGTAAAAATTATTCATTTCTATGTAGCTTTCTGGACGCACAGGATGTGCCATAGGGCCAGCATCTTCTGCAAATTGAAAAGTTCGTAATGCATTAACATCTTCAATACGCTTAATAGATCGAGCATGTAAATCTGAGGTGAATTCTTGATCTCTAAAAACCGTCAATCCTTCTTTTAAACTCAATTGAAACCAGTCTTTACAAGTAACTCGATTACCAGTCCAATTATGAAAATACTCATGCCCGATAACCGCCTCAACATTAATAAAGTCTTTATCGGTTGCAGTTTTAGGATCTGCTAATACAAAGGTTGAATTGAACACATTCAAGCCTTTGTTTTCCATAGCACCCATATTGAAATCATCTACCGCAACAATCATATAAATATCTAAATCATATTCAAGATTAAAGCGCGACTCATCCCAGGCAAAAGATCGTTTGAGCGAGGTCATGGCAAATTGAGTTTTATCAATATTATGATGCTCAACATAAATCTTAAGCGCCACATCCCTACCAGAGAGAGTTATATAGTTATCCTCCAAAACTGCAAAATCACCAGCAACCAAGGCAAATAAATAACACGGTTTAGGTGTCGGATCATGCCAAGTAACGCTTGATCCTGAATCATCAATCAAATTACCATTACTAAGCAATACGGGATATTTATCTTTGTCAGCCGTTATGTGTGTCGTAAAGACACTAAGCACATCAGGCCTGTCTAAATAATAAGTAATTTGCCTAAATCCATGCGCTTCACACTGTGTACAAAAATTACCACTTGACTGATATAAGCCATTTAAACTAGTATTAGCCTCTGGATGGATACGATTAACAATCTCCAAAATAAATTCATCTGGTAGATTGTGTAACTGCAATTCTTCATCGGTTAATTCATAATCAGGTTTATCACCATCTAACAAAATTGAGATCAGCTCAAGTTCAACGCCATTTAATGCAAGACTGTCATCATTCAACTGGCATTTTGGGTTTTTATAAAAATGAATTTTTGAATTAACAATCACCTCATTTTCGTGCAAATCAAAACTTAGCTCTGTCGTATGAATAAGATATGCACTCGGCTGATAATCTTTTCTGTAAATAGGTCCAAGAATAATTCTATAAATCACAAATGGCATTAATCCAATTGTATCTAATAACTTAATAAAGAAAACAACAGTCAAATAAGCACTAACTGCCGCCAAAACAAATCCCAAAATCAGCATTGACCAATCAACTAATTGCGGCTGTTGATATAAATCCAGCATCATTAACAATGCTGATAGTGTGATCACTGGAATTGACAACAAGAAAGCAAACTGGGTTGACATCTTCCTACTCAATCCAATTAACAATCCTGCGGTAATGGTAATACCAGACCTTGATGTGCCTGGAATAAGCGCCAAGGATTGCATCAATCCTATAAAACCAACATCAATCCAATTTAAAGATTCTCTTGTATGGTTATTCCTAGTATTCACCCAACTAGAAAAACCCAGTAACACTCCAAAAATCAACGTTGCATAAGCAATAATTTCAGTTGAACGAAGATTAACCTCAATGAAATCTTTAAATAACAATCCGGCCAACCCTACTGGAATCGTACCCAGTAAAACCCCCCAAGCTAAAGTTGATTGCCCAATGGTTTGAACTTTTATCACTGAATAGAAAAAATCATGAATCAGAATTTTCAGAATAGCTCGATAATAAAACACGATTGCACTCAAAGTACCCATATGAACAACAACATCAAAAGCCAAGCCTTGGTCTGGCCAATCGGTTAATTTAGGCACTAAAATCAAGTGCGCAGATGATGAAATTGGTAAAAATTCACTTAGTCCCTGAACCAGGGATAATACGATTGTTTGAATGAAATCCATAATGGTAAGTTTACAACTTATGACTTAAGTCTTGCTCTTTAAATCCAATTAATTTTACATATCTATTTTTACTCAAAGCAAGCACCTTAAAACTCTCACCCATAGCACTAGGCAGTACCAATTGCTTTACTTGCTGAGCTAGGCTAATACGCTTATTCTCATCAGTTTCGTTTAGTAAATATTCATCAATTCCTAAAGAAATTAAAAATAACGCCTGGGTGGCGTAACCAGAAACCTTAAAACCTGAAAGCCTTGCCTGATCTGCAATGTCAGAAAAATTGACCGATGTTGTAATATCTTGCTCGCCAATATTAACAAAAGGGTCTTCACTTGACTTGTGCTGATGATAGCAACGCAATGTGCCATCAATACGCTGCGGATGAAAATATTCATCCCTATGCATGCCATAATCAATCAATAAAATTAGAGCGTTATCCAATGCACCATACAATGAATCAATCCAGGCTATAGCTTGCTGATTGATTTCAGTAGTATAGCCTTCACTCATTAATGGTGGAAATTTAAAAGTATCCTTTTGGATTATTTGATCTTTAACTTGCCAATTAAATGTATCTTGGTCGATGCCAACACCCAGCTCATAAAATATCTTATCTTTTTGAATAATTCGCTTAGCTGGCATTGCATCCAACACCTCATTGGCAATAACTACACCATTAAATGCTTGCGGTAGCTGATCAAGCCAAATAACGCGCTCCAATAACTCTGGTAGCGCCTTGGCGATAGTTTGCTTTTGCCTGTGTCGTAATTCAGCACTTAATTCTAGAATGTAGTAATGTTTTGGCAGGCAGTCTAAACGACCCAGTTCAAATAAAATTTGAGCAGCAAGCACGCCACTACCGGCTCCAAACTCTAAAATATCATCAGTTTTTTTTAATACCTGGGCACACTGCTTAGCCAAACAAAATCCAAATAAATCCGAAGTTTCAGGGGCAGTAACAAAATCACCCTTCTCAATTTTGGATAATACAAGGCCAATTGCATAAATTCATCAAAACCTATTGGCGCTTGATTTTGTATAATAGAGTTTTTAATTACTTCGTCAAGATTCATTACGTCGATATTTTATATGAAAACAGCATTAGTCACAGGCGGTGCACATCGCATCGGTCAACAAATTTGTCGCACATTGCATCAGGCCGGTTTTAATCTTATTATTCACTACAACGCCTCAAATATTGCTGCGCAAACTTTAGCAGATGAATTTAATCTCACTAGAGCTGATTCTGCCATAATTACTCAGGCAGATATTTCACAGACTAAAGACATTGATCAGTTATGCCAATCTATCGACCAACTTGATGTACTGGTTAACAATGCATCAGTTTTTTACCCAACACCGATAGCTAACATCAACACTTCAGATTATCAGAAAATCATGAACACCAATTTAATGGGGCCACTTTTCTTATCCACAGCCCTTGCTGATCAGCTCACTTCTTCGCAAGGCTGCATTGTTAATATTGTTGACATTCATGGGGATAGACCACTACGCCATCACACTATATACAACATTTCTAAAGCAGCTATAGCAATGATGACCAAAACTTTAGCCAAGGAGCTTGCTCCAAATATTCGTGTTAATGGTGTATCGCCCGGATCTATTTTATGGCCAGAAAATGATGCCGAATTAAATCAAAATCAAAAACAATCAATGCTAGACAAGATTGCCCTAAACAAACAAGGTTCTGCTGACGATATTGCTAATACGGTTTTATTTTTGGCACAATCAAATTACATCACTGGGCAAATTATTGCCGTCGATGGTGGCAGAACTTTAAATCAATAAGATTGATATTAAGCAAGTTTTTCAATATTTTTGAACCAAATTATGTGTTATAATAAAGAAGCATGATATTTATTTTTATCAGCTAAAAGAATTTATACACAACATTCGTGCTAAGAAAAAAACCACGAATGTTAAATAATATATTGGGCTTATTGTTGCCACATAATAAAATAATTCACGATCTTTTGCGACAGAGCAATGAGATCTGAAAAGGGGTTTTAACCCTTATAAAGAAAGGTTTTTTATCATTTTTATGAATATAAATCACACTTTAATATCAAATCAGCACATGAGTGTTGATTACCTATGTGCACACATAAGTCCGCCACAAAAAGGACTTAACCATGAATCATATCTTAATCAATGCAACTCACAAAGAAGAAATCAGAGTAGGCATTGTCAAAAACAAAAAACTTACTGGTCTTAATATTGAGACCAGTCTTAATAAAAAGACTAAAGGCAACATTTATCGCGGCAGAATATCTCGCGTTGAACAATCATTAGAAGCTGCATTTGTCGATTACGGCAACGAAAGACAAGGCTTTCTTCCCTTTAAGGAAGTTGCCGAATCACTCTACAATGGTGCTACACCAAAAGGATCAAAACTAACCATCTCTGATGTTTTAAAGGAAGGTCAAGAGATTATTGTACAAGTTGAAAAAGAAGAGCGTGGCAACAAGGGTGCTGCATTAAGCACTTACATCAACTTAGCTGGCGCATACATGATCCTAACGCCAAACAACCCTAAAAGCCATGGTATTTCACGTCAAATAACTTCTACTGACAGACAATCTTTAAAAGAAATTATCGGCGAAATAATTATGCCGAAAAACTCAGGATTAATCATTCGTACTGCTGGTAGTGGCAAGAGCCTAGAAGAGCTTCAATGGGAGGTTGACTACCTATCTGACTTATGGGCATCAATTAATATTTCAGCAGAAAAGCGAACAGCACCTTTCTTAATTTATCAAGAAAGTGACATTATTATTCGCACATTACGTGACTACCTGCGCTCTGATACTGACAGTGTTATTATTGATGAGCTAGAAGCCTTTCAAAATGCTAAAGAATTTGTCAGTTTTGTATTGCCGCAATACTTAGACCGTATTAAATTTTTCGACGTATCTGAGCATTCATTATTTAATCACATGGGTGTTGAAAACCAAGTACAAAGTGTTTTCAATCGTGAAGTAACCTTACGCACTGGCGCTACCGTTGTATTTGACCCAACAGAAGCGCTAACAGCTGTAGATATCAACTCAGCGCGCGCAACTAAAGGCCATGATATTGAGGAGACTGCTTACAATACTAACCTAGAGGCTGCAAAAGAAATCGCTTTACAGTTACAACTTCGTGATATTGGAGGCCTAGTAGTTATTGATTTTATCGACATGGCAAGCGAAGAGCATCGACAAGCCATTGAAAAAGCAATGGAGTCAGCTACCCAAACAGATCGAGCGCGCATTCAAATTGGCAACATTTCCAAGTTTGGCTTATTGGAAATGTCAAGGCAACGACTAATGAGCTCGGTGACAGAATCAGTAGAAAAATCTTGTTCAGCTTGTCATGGTAGAGGTACAACACCAACAGTGCCAACGTTAGCGCTAAATATTCTCAGACAACTTGAAGATGGCTGTAATGCCACTAGTCAAACCTCAAAGATTACCATTCAATCAAGTGTTGATGTGATCACCTATATTCTTAATGAAAAGCGACAAGATGTAATAAGGCTTGAGCTTAAACACGGTATTAAGATAACACTTCTACCTAATCCGTACATGCAATTCCCTAACTTTACTATCAATAAACAAAAAGGTGATTTCTAAACCTCAACATACACTGGCTGAAAATGGCCTAGCAGATGATTCTGAAATACCAGCCATCAGCATGAACCGTCCACAAACACGAGTGCCAGAAGTAGTCAAACCAAAACTATCGTTGTTTGCTCGTATCAAGGCAGCTTTGTTTTCCAAGAAAAAGAAAACCAACAAGAAAAAAGCGAACGCTAATAATAGAAATCGCAATAAAAATCGCAATAAAAATCGCAATAAAAATAAGCAGAATAACCCTACCAATCAGCAACAGCAAGGTAATAAACAAGGTCAGGCAAAAAAGCAAAACCCTAATCAGAAAAATAGCAACAAGCAAGCTAAGGGTAACAAGCAAAACCCTAATCAGAAAGGCGATGATAATCAAGCTAAGGGTAACAAGCAAAACCCTAATCAGAAAGGCGATGATAATCAAGCTAACAATATGCCAAAGAAACCTGATAGAAACAAACAAGAAGAAAAGTCAGCACCTCAGTCAAGCACAAATCAGGCTAATACAGAGGTAGTGAATAAAAAACCAGAAGCTAAAACAACTAAGACTGAGAAACCTACGCAAGTGAAGGTAGAAGCTAAACCGGTAGAGTAATACTATGTACAAGTTAGCCGTTTTTGGCAACCCAATTGAGCACAGCTTATCGCCCGATATTCATGCTCAATTTGCACATCAGCTTGGTCTAAAAGTTGATTACAACAAAATACTTGCGCCTATTGACGAGTTTTCTAAATCTGCCCAACAGTTTGCAGATGAAGGTGCTAATGGCTTTAATATCACTGTTCCTTTAACTGAACTCACACTGAATGCAAAAACTGCGGGAGCGGTTAACACCATTAAAATTATAAATGATCAATATATTGGTGAAAATACCGATGGTATTGGCCTTGTTAATGACTTGATTAATAATCTTAAGATCGACCTAAAAGACAAGGTAATTTTAATTTTAGGTGCTGGTGGCGCAACACAGGGGATTTTACTTCCATTACTCAACCAAAAGCCTAAGCGCATCATGATTGCTAATCGCACTGCAAGCAAGGCTGAAAAGTTACAACGGGATTTTTCAGCCTATGGCAATACCTGTGGCTTTGGCCTAGATAAAATCAAAGACGAGCCGGTTGATATTATTATCAATGCCACTAGTGCCTCACTAGATGGAAAAATGCCTAATATCGCTAACGGATGTGCCAACGGCGCTATTTGTTATGACCTTATGTATGGCAAGCAAACGCCTTTCATGAATTGGGCTAAGGATAATAATGCATCAATAATCGCAGATGGATTAGGAATGTTGGTTGAGCAAGCTGCCTGTAGTTTTGAATTTTGGACCGGCAGTAAGCCTGACACTCAAGCAGTTATTGAAAAATTAAGGCGCTAAACGCTCAATAACCCAATCTTCACCCTGTTTAATATAAACAAATCTATCGTGCAGGCGATTTTCTCTACCCTGCCAAAATTCAATTCTCTGAGGTACCACACGATAGCCACCCCAAAAATCTGGCAAAGGAACTTCGCCCTGCTTGAATTTATTCTTCATTGACTCAAATTGCATTAACAATGCCTGTCTTGAAGATATAGAGCTCGACTGACTAGAAGCCCAAGCGCCCAACTGAGAATCTTTAGGTCTTGAAGAGAAATATTTAATTGATTCAAGGGTTGATATTTTTTCAACTGTTCCTGAAATTTTAACCTGTCTTTCTAAATCCAACCAAGGGAACAGCAAGGCTACTTTTGGATTTTGCTTGATTTGTTGAGATTTTTTTGAATTGTAATTAGTAAAAAAGACAAAACCTTTATCATCAAAAGTTTTTAATAATACCGTTCTAATACTCACTTCATCTTCATTACTAGTAGCAAGACTCATTGCATTTGGCAGTGTTAAATCAGCGTCACTTGCTTGTTGAATCCATTGCTCAAATTGGGTAAATGGGTTTTCATTCATTTGTTCGCGAGAAATACCATGAATCAATTTTCATCATTATGCAAAATCCTCCATTAGAACGGTAACTTCTTTAACAGTTTTTCGAAAGGTTCAAGTGGATTGGTTTTAGCTTCAGTCAAATGATTAGAAATCAAATATTTAATGGGTGGAAAATGTTCGGCAAATTTAAGTACAAACTTTCTCACTTGCTTAATAACAGGTGCATCATTTGTAAATAAAGCGACAACACCATTAGTACCAAAGAACATAAGCCTGGTTAAATTAATATGCTTTTTTTCAAACAATTTTAACAATGGCTTAGATCCAATATCTTGGCCGTGCTCAAGCGCCTCTTTGACCAAGGTCGTTAAAATATCTTGACCTCGCAAGCCTAAATTAAACCCATGCGCAGTGACTGGATGCATGCCTACTGCTGCATCACCAATTAGTGCAAATCGATCTGTGATGAATGTTTGAGCATGCACGCCAATTAATGGATAAGAATACCTTGTGCCATCTTGTGTCATTTGGCCTAATGAACCTCTAAAATCTTTAGTAATTTTTTCATTAAAAGACTTGTCACTCATCGCTAAAATTTCATCAGATTGATTGGTTTTAACGGTTAACACAACTGAAGATGTATTACCGACCATAGGTAATAATGCCAAGGTTTGTCCGTAATCAAAACACTCTAAAGCGATATTTTCATGAGATTTTTCATGAGTCATTTTTGTTACAATCATCACTTTTGAAAAATCTTTCATTAGTGCTGGAATTCCAACCTTGCGACGAATACTGGAGAACCGACTGTCCGCAGCAATAACAAGTTTAGCTTTAACCACACGCTCGTCAGAAAATACCACTTCAGAATATTCATTTTTATACTGAACATCATCAATAGCGCTATCAGTAATAATGTCTATATTTTTAGCGTCACTAACGCGCTGATAAAGTGCTTTTCTAATTTGATAATTAGGCACCAAATAACCCAAGGCTTCAATTGAGGAATTGTCACTTTTAAAATTTAATAATGAAGGAGAATCTCCGTCAAAAACTTTAGCCTCTTTCAACAACGAAACCTCAGTTTGATCAACCAAATCCCAAACACCTAATTTCTTTAGAATCTTTAATGAAAGATGTGTCAATGCAATTTCCCTGCCATCAGGCTGGGGAGTTGACAAAGATTCAAGACTGGATTTTTCCACCAGTAAGACTTTTATCTTTTCATTAATCATTGCACTGGCAAAGCTAAGCCCTGCTGGTCCTGCGCCAATAATTACAATATCGTATGCTGTTTGCATCTTTTGATCTAATTTTTTTGAGATAATATAGTCATTATAACAATCAAGGCTTACAATGATTTACGTTGTTATCCAATTCAGTTGCATTATTTATTTAATATTTAATATTCAGCCTAATCAGTTAGATTGGCTGGAATACTTTCTACTTTCAATGGCTGTTATTATTGGTAGCATTGCTGTGATTAATATGAAATTTAACAACTTAAACATAATCCCTACACTTAAGGATAATCACCAATTAAGAACGCATGGTATTTATAAATACATTAGGCATCCGATGTATACAAGCGTCTTATTGTCATGCTTGGCGTTAGTGCTTAGTAATCCTCATTGGATAGCTCAATTAGTGATGACCGTACTGTTGATCAATTTAATTTTAAAATCAAATTTTGAGGAAAAATTACTGCTAAAGCGCTTTAAAAGCTACTCAAAATATAGGCAAAAAACAGGTCGATTTTTACCCTTTAAGGGATGTTAAAAAGAGTTCTATTTTTTATAATGACTCTAACTGCTCTTTTGCTTTCAAGTCTCCTGACTTTGAAAGCTTCTTAAGCCAATATTTAGCTTTTTTAATAGATTTTTTAACACCCTTTCCTTGTAAATATAAATCAGCCACCCTACGCCAAGCGTGCTGATAGCCTTTTCTAGCAGCAGCAATGGTAAAACTATAAGATTTAGCTAAATTAATCGCAACCCCTTGTCCCAGCTCATAATGCCTAGCTATATCAAGATAAGCAGCTAAATTACCTTGGGTGATAGACTGCTGATAAAGTTTGTGTGCTTTTTTATAATCCCTAATAGACTCTGAATCATAAATAGATGCCAATTTATAACTTAAGCTTAAATTACCATTATCATAAGACTTTTGATACCACGAGTGTCAAATCTATACAGATAAACCCCTTGATCGAGCAATGTTGCTAGTTTTTCTTGAGCTTTTGCATGGTCTTGATTGGCTGACTTTATAAGCCACTCATAAGCTTGATTGTAATCCTCATCTTCTACATATGCGACGCCTAAATGGAATTGTTCGTCACTATTGCCAGACTTGGCAGCCTCAATGCGCCATTTATTAGCTAATAATAGATTTTTTTTAACTCCATTTCCTTGCTTATACATCTGCGATAAATTATATTGCGCATCTGCATAACCCTGAAGTGCTGATTTTTTAATCCATTGCTGGGCTAACTCTAGATTTCGATCAACACCAATACCTAGATAATACATCGAGCCTAAATCATATTGTGATTTAGCGTGATTTAATGTGGCTGATTTTTTAAGATAAGCAACACCCTTGGCATCATCCTGCTTAACACCTACACCAGAAATGTACATAATTCCCAGGGCATTCATAGCATCTAAGCTATTCAGATTTGCTGCATGTTCAAAAGCATTCTTAGCTTTTTCAAAGTTCTGCTTGATATTATTACCATAGTAATAATCACGCCCTCTTTCGTACAAAGATACATTGGCGCTAACGATACCAGTCCAAATTAATAATAGAATTGCTAAAAATTTCATCAGTATTATTTAGGTAATAATGTTAATTAACGGCTCACTCAATCCCAGCAAGATTTTTCACTATAGGGAGTCAATCAATAAGTATACATTTGTTAACTTACCAATATGGTTTTTTGAATAAAAACGAAGTAATGGTAGTCACGGTCAGATTTGAACTGACGACTTCCAGCATGTCATGCTGGCACTCTAACCAACTGAGTTACGCGACTATAAAAGAATGC
>JYMV01014863.1_pt1 | contig 11531 bp, 10 predicted proteins | sample 338911 | NCBI WGS metagenome assembly JYMV01 (sample SAMN03354496, study PRJNA234377) | hydrothermal vent metagenome | biome: Deep sea; feature: Hydrothermal plumes at the Eastern Lau Spreading Center, Western Pacific Ocean; material: Seawater | place: Tonga | collected 2009 | depth 2000 m m
ATTGGTTAGAGCAGGCCGCTCATAACGGTCTGGTTGGAGGTTCGAGTCCTCCCGGGCCCACCAATTCTGGCTCCAATTTCTAATGTGCAATTAGATAAAGATGGTCAACTGACAGTAAGGTGATAAATGAAAGTTTACCTTAATTATAGCCAAGAAGAATTGAACAGACAGTACGACCAACGTTCTTTAGTAGCAGATACATCACCATACATTTCTACCTGGTCGGAAGCCACACAACATGCGAAGTCAACGTTCGTGTGTCGTGAAAATATCGCTTACGGTGACCACCGAGATGAAATTCTGGACCTCTATTTGCCTGATAGAGTTGAGGGAGGTGAAGAGTTAGCATCGTTGTTGGTATTTTGTCATGGCGGTGCCTGGCAGAGGCTCACCAAAGACGAATCTGGGCATATGGCTGCGGCTTATGTGCCCGAACGTGTAGCCTTGGCGGCGCTAAACTTTAGTTTGGCACCTGACAAAAAATTGAGTTTGATTGTGGGACAGGTTCGGCGTGCCGTATTGTATCTCTACGAGAATGCAAATGAGTTGATGGTGAACCCTAAAAAGTTTTATGTATGCGGGCATTCTTCTGGTGCGCACCTAGCAGCTAATATTGCCGTTACAGATTGGCCGGCGATGGGTGCACCTCATGATCTGATAAAAGGCGTTACTTTAGTTAGCGGACCCTACGATCTTGAGCCTGTGCGGCTGAGTGCCCGTAATGACTATCTATTCCTAGATGAAAGTACCGCCCGTGCCCTCACCCCCCAGACGCATCTGCGGCCAGGCTTGCCACCTGCCATATTCTCTTGGGGGGGAAGAGAATTAGATGAATTTCAACGCCAAAGCGCATCTCTGGCGGGAGCCTGGGAAAACGAGGGGATGGCTGTTCAACGATTATTCTTTCAGGACAAAAATCATTTTGAAATGGGTTGTGAGCACATGAACCTGGACAGTCCCCTGGCTAAAGCAACTCTCATTCAAATTAAAGGTGGATGAATATTTAATTTTTATCTGCAAAATATGGTTCCGGTAGGCCTCTAATATCTAAATCACATGCGAACAATCCACCAGCTAGGGGTTGATTCTCCAATTCGGCCGCTGTTAGGTTTTGGGCTGCCGTAGTGATAAATAACGTAGAAAAGTCCACGCCTCCAAACGCACAGCAAGTGACGTTAGTGACCGGTAAGTCGACCTGTTGGTCATATTTTCCGTCTGGCGTGTAGCGAACAACCCGGCTACCTCCGTACTCTGCATTCCAAAGATACCCTTCTGCATCCACGGTAGCACCGTCGGGGCGGCCGGACTGACCAGAAAGATCAACAAAAACGCGTTTATTTGTGATTTCACCGGCCGTTAGATTGAAGTCGAATGCCCAAATGATACCGGCTCTAGTATCACCAAAATACATGATCCTATTATCTGGTGACCATGCGATGGCATTTGGAATTCGAATACCGTCAAGTATACACGCGTAATTGCCGCTGCTATCCAACCTATAGAGTGCACCCGATGGTTGTTCGGGATTAGGGTCTCGCATGGATCCAGACCACATGCGCCCCGCTCTGTCGACTTTGCCGTCGTTTAGTCTATTAATTGGCTTATCTGGTTCAGGGTCGACAATAAGGTCAAAAACACCGTTGGATGGGTTGAAATAGTGAAACCCATCTCTTAGACCCGCTATTAGCTTCCCTTGTTTGGCTAGGCCGATACAGCCAATTTCCGTGTGGCAGGGCCATTGGAACGTGTCTCCGGTTTTCAGGTCAAGACGGTTAATGTGACGGTTGTTAATATCCACCCAATAAAGTTGTCTACCTTCAGGATCCCAAACCGGTGACTCTCCGAGTGAAGCTCCCGCTTTTTGAATACATTTGGCACTATACATAGACTAGTTTTAACCTATTCTGGGATTACCGCCATAGCTTCAATTTCTATTTTTGCCTTATCTTCCATCAAGGCGGACACCTCAACCACAGCCATGGCTGGAAAGTGTTTGCCGAAAATATCTTGATAGGCGGACCCGATTTCCTTTGCGCAGTTCCGGTATTCCGTTCTATCGGTAATATACCAAGTTAAACGGACTATATGGTCCGCCGCCGCACCAGCTTCTGAGAGGACCGCAGCGATGTTCTTAAAGGTCTGTTTGGCTTGGCCTACCAGGTCTTCGGCTACAAATTCTTCATTGTGATTCCAACCAACCATACCACCAGTTACAACCAATTTCCCTGTCGCAGAAATACCGTTGCTGTAGCCCTTCGGTCGCACCCAACCGGGTGGTTGTAGAATATCCATTTCTTTCTTCTCTCCCCAAATTGCCAGTTCATTAGCAGTTTTTGAACGGGAATTTGAAACTTGTAGGCTATTTTCAGGTAGTTTGGAATTAAACTGCTCATTCCTTAGATAATGTTACTAACGAAAAGTTTTTTTCTCAACCTAACAGCATAAAATCCTCAGTTAATTAATATGAAAATAGTATGTATAGGCGGAGGACCTGCTTCCCTTTATTTTTCTTTATTGGCGAAAAAAAACAACCCCGAATGGCAGATCAATATTTATGAGCAAAACCCGGACAATGTGACCTGGGGGTTTGGAGTTGTTTTCTCCGATGAGACTATGGACAATTTCAAAGGCGCTGATTTTAAATCTTATAAAGCTATTACCGACAGTTTTGTGCACTGGGATGATATCGACGTATTTCACAAAGGCCAGAAGATTACTTCTAGTGGGCATAGTTTTGCAGGGATGCAGCGGCTTAAATTGTTACAAATTTTAGAAGCGTGGGCGATAGAGTTGGGTGTGGTGATCAAACACGATGTAATCATCGATAGCATTGAACCTTACAAAGATGCGGATCTGATCATTGCCGGTAACGGTATCACGTCCTTTGTTCGCGATTTGCATTCTGATGAATTTGGCACCGAATTTGTGCTCCGTCCAAACAAGTTTGTATGGCTCGGTGCAACGAAGAAATTTGACGCTTTCACTTTTTACTTCAATGAAAATGAACACGGTCTCTGGCGTGCGCACTGTTACCAGTATATGCCGGGCAATTCTACCTTCATCGTCGAGTGTACAGATGAGACCTTTGTGAAGGCGGGCCTAGAGAAGGCCACAGAAAAAGATACGGTTGCATACTTATTAGAGGTTTTTAAGAATGAGCTTGGGGGCGAGCACCTAATTACCAACAATTCTTTGTGGCGAAATTTTCCGCAGGTTAAAAATACAAAATACTATCATGATAATATAGTGCTCCTGGGAGACGCGCTGCATACTGCACACTTCTCTATAGGGTCCGGAACGAAACTTGCCATGGAAGATGCAGTTGCATTAAACGACAGCATTAACGGTTTTGATGGCGACCTCTTGAGGGCCCTTCCTGAATTCCAAAAAATTAGGCAGCCAGCCGTGGATAGTATTCAAAGAGCGGCTCAGGTAAGTATGGAATGGTTTGAGGACGTGGAGAGGTATTATGACACGATGGAGACCATGGAATTTTCGTATAGCCTTCTTACCCGAAGCCTGCGCATCAATCATGAGAATTTACGCTCTCGTGACACCAAATTAGTTGCGGAAATTGACGCTGTGGTAGCGGAAAAGGCAGCTCAACAGTCCGGTGTTCCGGTCGGTCAAATTACACCTCCACCGATATTCACTCCTTATAAACTTCGCGATATGGTGTTGGATAACAGAATTATGGTATCGCCCATGTGCACCTATTCCGCGACCGACGGAATAATTGGCGACTGGCACCTGGTTCACCTAGGCAGTCGCGCCATGGGTGGCGCTGGCCTCATTATGACCGAATGTACAGCCATTAAGGCGGAGGGTCGGATCACACTGGGGTGTTCGGGTATGTACAGCGATGATCATATAAACGCATGGCGACGGGTGGTTGATTTTGTTCATAAAAACAGTTTTGCAAAGATCGGAATGCAGCTTGGTCATGCCGGTCGTAAGGCGTCGACAAGACTGCAATGGGAGGGTGGCGAAAAAGAGCAGTTACCATCTAAGGATGACAATTGGCCTATTATGGCAGCGTCTCCCATACCATATACAAAGAAAAATCAAACACCCAAAGAAATAGATCGAAAAGACATGGATTGTCTGATTGCTGATTATGTAGCTGCTGCTAATCGGGCACAGGAGGCGGGGTTTAATATGCTCGAATTACACTGCGCCCACGGCTATCTACTAAATACTTTCCTATCCCCTAAAACCAATCATCGGGAAGATGCGTATGGCGGCAGCATCGAGAACCGGATGCGCTTTCCTCTCGAGGTTTATCTGGCCTTGCGTTCAGCATGGCCTGATGAAAAACCTATTTCAGTACGCATATCTGCGAATGATTGGATTGAAGGGGGATTTGTACCAGAAGATGCAGTCCAGGTGGCAAAGGCATTTAAAGCGGTAGGTTGTGATATTATGGACGTCTCTTCGGGTCAAGTGGTGGTAGAAGAAGAGCCAAATTATGGCCGCCTGTTCCAACTTCCTTTCTCGGAGAAAGTACGTTTGGAAGCTGAAATCCCTACTATGACCGTTGGAAATATTCAGTCATATGTAGACGCTAATTCCATCATTGCTGGAGGGCGGGCTGATATATGTGTAATTGCACGAATGCACCTATTTGATCCTTATTGGGCACGTCATGCAGCGAATGAACTTGCTTATCCTTTAGAGATGCCGGATCAATATAAGTCTGTCGAGGTATACACTCCCCGCTGGATTTAAAATTTTTTTAAAACCAACATTTAACCGTTCCACTAGGGTAAAACAAAAGAACGTGTCCAACTTTATTTAAATTTAAATGCATCTTGGCTTAAACCGATAACACCAATTATTATTAAAATAATACTGATGAATTTTATTGCTGTGGCAGGTTCTCCAAAATAGACAAGGCCTATGATTGCAATAAGAGCGGTGCCTACTCCTGCCCAAATTGTATACGCTGTACTAACCTCGATTTTTTCAATGGCAAAAGTAAGAGCAACAAATGAAATTATATAAAACACGAAGATAAGTACTGATGGAATAGGCCGAGTAAAGCCCTCTGATAGCTTCATTGAGATTGTGCCGGCGACCTCAAGTAAGATAGCGCCGCTAAGAAATAACCAGTGATGCATTAATCTTCCCCTGTTAATATTCTTTCAGAAGTAGTCTAAATACAGTTGGTGGAAACGATTGGCCAGTGATACCAATCGTTAAACTGCAGGTAAAATTATTTAAAGGTTTTCTTGATGTTTGCGCGTGATTGTAACCCGCTAAAAATTGCACAAATTAAGGTTAATGCAAAAGCGGGTAAACTGGGGATTTGCATTTGCCCTGGTATCAAAGATGCTTCCTCTCTTGCTAACCGCCAGGATCGTGATTTGGAGCAAGATGTGCAAACTATTTTATCGTGGAAAGCAAATGCGGCTTTGACGTTAATGGACACAAAAGAACTTGAAAGATTTGGTGTGGCCAATATTGGGGAAGTAATGACCCGCCATCAAATTCAATGGTATCACTTCCCAATCCAAGATATGTGCATTCCTGATAAAAGAATTAAAGATACGTGGAGTGAGATTAGTGCGGGTCTTTGTTCAACGATTATTTGCGGCGGTAATGTTCTTATTCACTGCAGAGGTGGTTTAGGTAGATCAGGAATGATCGCTGCTCGAATTTTGGTTGAGCTTGGCTGGAATCCTGAACCAGCAATTCAGAAGGTGAGAGAGGTACGGCCGGGAGCTATTGAGACAACTGATCAGGAATCATTTGTATTTGCGGGATCTATTTCCGGCAACCGAAAACACCTCTGACATTACTTTTAGACTGATGCACAGTATATACAACAACCCAATCTCCAATCAATCAACGGGCGGTATTTTGATAATTTCTAGACACTATGATGAAAATTTTTAGCCATGATGGTGCGGCAAATAGTTGGGCGTGTTACGGTTTCCATAAGATTGCAATAAAGTGTTAAGTGGGTAGGAAATGCGATTTGAGCAGGAAATTAATTGGTGAGAGTGCTACTAATACACCGTCATAAAACTGTAATGTTAATGGCATATCAGTCCAAGGCTGGTCATTGGCGCTCATTCGATGGAATTAGGTTACCTAATCAGAAAAGATAACTTTTTACCAAACGAGATTTAACCCATGGCAAAAACCACCGTCGATAAAGACCTTAGGCGTATTATTCAACTAGAAAAAGCGGCTGTGAAGGTAAGCCGTCGCAACGTAAATCTTGGCTTAGGCGTTTTGTTTCTGTTCGCCGTTTGGATTTTTGCAAGTTTTCAAAGCTCCGGTATTGATGAGGGTGCTATCCTAATTGCCGCGGCTATTATAGGCGGTTATATGGCCTTGAATATTGGGGCTAATGATGTTGCCAATAATGTAGGACCAGCCGTAGGTTCAAAAGCGATCACCTTGGTTGGTGCCTTGGTTATCGCTGCAATATTTGAGGCTTCCGGAGCTATTTTCGCCGGAGGCGATGTCGTAACTACTATTTCTAAAAACATTATCGACCCGAATGCAGTGGCTAATAGAAGTGTCTTTATCTGGACCATGATGGCGGCACTTTTATCGGCTGCAATATGGGTAAACCTCGCAACATGGATTGGTGCACCGGTGTCCACGACACATTCAATCGTGGGCGGAGTAATGGGTGCTGGCATTGCCGCTGCTGGTTTTGCCGCAGTCAATTGGCCGGTTTTGGGGGCGATAGCAGCCAGTTGGGTGATCTCACCAGTGTTAGGAGGATTGATAGCCGCTATTTTTCTTGCATTTGCCAAATACTTCATCTTGTACAAAGAAGATAAAATTGCGGCGTCAAAAAAATGGGTGCCAGTATTAGTGGCTATTTTGGTTGGAGTTTTTTCCATATATCTAATGACCAAAGGACTTAAGAGAATATGGAAGCCGGATATAGAATTAGCATTGGCCATTGGGGCCGGTGCATTCATAATTGCTTATGGCCTTGTTAAACCTGCCGTGGTTAAAGCGGCCTCAAAACTGGATAACCGGCGTAAATCTGTCAGTGATCTTTTCACTATTCCATTAATCTGCGCCGCAGCTTTATTGTCCTTTGCTCACGGAGCTAATGATGTTGCTAACGCTGTTGGTCCATTGGCGGCCATAGTCAATGCCGTGACAACGGGGTCCGTAGTAGCAAAAGTTACATTACCTCTTTGGGTGTTGGTTGTTGGCGCTATTGGTATTTCTGTGGGTCTCATACTGTACGGACCAAAGATCATTGAAATCGTCGGCGAGCGCATCACTAAACTTAACCGGGTTCGTGCCTTTTGTGTGGCCTTGTCTGCAGCTATTACTGTCATTATAGCATCCACCCTTGGATTGCCCGTTAGTTCCACCCATATTGCTATTGGTGCGGTTTTCGGTGTTGGGTTTCTGCGCGAATTCATAGCGAATTATGGAAAAAGTAAACTCATGAAAGGAGCGACAGGAAATAACGTTTCTTCTATGAATGTAGCACCATCTCCGACGATTTTTGAAAAAACCGTAAAGCGCAAGCTTGTACGGCGTCGCCATTTGATGACTATTGTTGCAGCTTGGGTGATAACCGTTCCATCCGCGGCAATTTTGTCGGGACTGATATTTTTCGGTTTAGTGACGCTCTTTTAAATACCGTGATGAAAACGGTGGGATAAAAGAGACTCACGACCTGCTGCAGGATTGGATCCCGTAGCTACAGCTAAAATTGAGGAGTTGATGGATGACCTGTATCATAATTATACGATGATTAACGTAATTCACTCGATGCAATAAGTCACCGGGGTGTTACAAAGGACAGCCTTTTTTCTGTTAGGAGTTTTGTTGGAACGACCTACGCGAGTTTATTCCAGGGAACAGTTACTGGACCGTGTTTGGGGTCATGATAGCTACGTAGAAGAGCGTACAGTAGATGTCCATATCAGGCGTTTGCGTAAAGAACTGAATGGGAACGATAGTCAAAATTTGATCAGAACCGTGAGAGGTGGCGGTTACTCATTGGATGAAAATACCTGATATTTTTTTACTGAAGTAATTTAAATAGGTGGATGGGATTTTAATTGGCATGACCAAAAAGGTCAGAGCATTCCGATGGCAATCTTGTAAACTGAAATTGGCAAACCTCATTTTCCTGCTAATTTGCCTTTATGCTCATAATGGTTCAGCCCAGAACAACTTCATATGGAACTTGCCATCGTGGGTACCAACTCCGATTGTTCCGGCAGATAATCTGATGTCTGTTGCCAAAGTAGATCTTGGGCGACGTCTTTTTTACGAGAAGAACTTATCTATCAACAAGACTATGTCTTGCGGAACATGTCACCAACAAGAGAAAGCATTTACAGATGGAAAGAGAGTAGCAATTGGTGCAACAAGGGAAAAACATAGTAAGAATACCCCCACCCTTACCAATGTAGCCTACAGTACAATTCTCACATGGGCAGATCCAAATTCAAGGCTTCTCGAAGACCACCTGTTAATCCCTTTGTTTAGTGTTGATCCGGTCGAAATGGGAATGAATGGTCAAGGTTTGAGAATTATCGAGTTTCTAGGGTCAGATCCTGTTTATAATACGAGCTTTAGGGCCTCATTCCCAGAAAGTAACTCCAAAGTCAGCATAAAGAATATAGCCAAAGCTCTGGCAGCCTTTCAGAGAACCCTCGTTTCATTTTCTTCACTGTATGATCAATATCGTTACAATAAAGAAGAGGGTGCAATTTCTACATCTGCTAAAAATGGTGAAAAATTATTTTTCAGTGAGCGATTAAACTGTTTTCAATGTCATCAGGCGCCATTTTTTACGGATAGCTATAGGTTTAGTGGTCTCCCCTTTGAAGAGATAGCATTTCATAATACCGGTCTCTACAATTTGTCGGGAAATGGTGGTTATCCAGTCACGAATACAGGCTTGCACAAGCACACAGGGAGATCCGATGATATGGGGCGTTTTAGGACTCCCAGTCTCAGAAATATAGCCTTAACAGCTCCTTACATGCATGATGGCAGTATAGATACCCTTGATGAGGTTCTGGAATTCTATTCTAGGGGAGGAAGAAAAATAGAAAAGGGCGCTCTAGCCGGCGATGGGGCAAGGAGCCCCTTCAAAAGTTCATTTGTTAGGGGTTTTTTGCTATCACCGACAGAAAAACGAGAGGTTGTCAGTTTTCTCAAAAGCTTAACCGACACTTCCTTTGTTCAAGAGCCAGGCTATAGCCTACCAAGGTAATTCTCTAAAGCACCTTGATTGCATAGTAGCTCCACCTGGTTTAAATAACCAAAATCCCCAGCCCAAATATAAACTATAGCCTGGAGGCCCCCTTTGGCGTCATATCAATACATCTACGTAATGAACCAATTAAGTAAGAGATTTTCGAGTGGACGGGAACTTTTCAAGAACGTCTCCTTGTCGTTTTTCCCTGGTGCTAAAATTGGGGTGTTGGGTGTCAACGGTGCCGGTAAGTCGACCCTTCTCAAAATCATGGCGGGAATTGAAACGGAATTTAATGGAGAAGCATGGTCGGCAGATGGAGTTAGCGTCGGGTATCTGGAGCAAGAGCCTGAGTTAGACTCGTCTAAAGACGTTGAGGGTAACATTATGAAAGGCGTAGGCGAGGTAAAGGCTTTAATTGATCGTTTCAATGATGTTAGTACCAGATTTGCCGAACCCCTTGAAGACGATGAAATGAATAATCTGCTTGAGGAACAGGGAGAACTTCAGGAAAAAATTGATGCGGTCGGCGGTTGGGAATTGGAACGTACTATTGAAATAGCTATGGATGCTCTCCGTTGCCCACCAGGAAACGCCGATGTTACTAAACTTTCTGGGGGCGAACGAAGAAGGGTGGCCCTATGCCAACTCCTTCTACAACAACCGGATCTCTTGTTACTCGACGAGCCTACAAATCATTTGGACGCAGAATCTGTCGCCTGGTTAGAGCGGTTTCTAAAGGACTACGAAGGAACTGTCGTTGCCATTACCCACGACAGATATTTCTTGGATAATGTCGCCGGATGGATATTGGAGTTGGATCGGGGGCACGGAATTCCATACGAAGGAAATTACACTTCCTGGTTAGAGCAAAAACAAAAACGGCTTGAGCAGGAAGGAAAACAAGAGAAGGCTCGTCAGCGAACATTGGCCAGTGAACTGGAATGGATTAGGCAGTCTCCGCGCGCCCGGCAGGATAAAAGTAAGGCGCGGATTTCAGCTTATGAGACGTTACTCGCAGAGGCAAAAGAAAAATCGCCTGATACGGCCCAGATCAACGTGCCTATCGGACCTCGTCTTGGAAATTTGGTAATTGAAGCGAAGGGACTTCGAAAAGGTTTTGAAGAAAAGCTGCTTATTGATGACCTCTCCTTTAAATTGCCTCCGGGGGGAATAGTCGGCGTCATTGGTGCCAACGGAACAGGAAAGACAACTTTATTTCGTATGATTGCGGGTCAGGATACCCCGGATACCGGATCAATTAGCCTCGGAGATACCGTATCTTTAGGATATGTGGACCAATCCCGGGCAGAGCTTGATCCCGACAAAACGGTGTGGGAAGAAATCTCGGAAGGCTTGGATGAAGTGGAACTGGGTTATCGCACTATGCAGAGCCGTGCGTATGTCTCGCAATTTAATTTCAAAGGCGCAGATCAACAAAAAAAAGTTGGTCAACTTTCGGGGGGTGAGAGAAATCGTGTACACTTGGCAAAAGTGCTTAAGTTCGGTGCAAATGTCATCCTGCTGGATGAACCTACCAATGACCTCGATGTAGATACCTTAAGGGCTTTAGAAGAAGCCCTTATTGATTTTCCAGGTTGTGCCGTCGTTATAAGCCATGATCGTTGGTTTTTAGACCGCATCGCAACTCACATTCTGGCATTCGAAGGAGGAAGTCGCGTGGTATGGTTTGAAGGTAATTACGATGACTATGAGAAGGACTGGAAAAGAAGGTTGGGCCCGGAAGCTGCTCAGCCCCACCGTGTCAAATATAAACCTCTTACCAAAAGTTAAAAATCCAAGTTATTCATTGCTGTTTTGTACAATTCTATTTCTGGTTCGATTTGGTCGTTTTTTTTCGGAGCACGGCCAATAGAACGGAAACTTTCCCCCCGTTGCGTCGGATAACAGAACTAAACTCGGAACGCTGTGTTCGAATCATGCTGACCCCTTCTATAACAATATCGAAAATCTTGTAGTTAACATTCGGGCGTGTTACTCGCCATTCTATGCGTATGGGTTTTACTTTGCCTCCATTGATTTGAGATTTTACCAAAGCAAATTGACCGCGTCTTGAAGAACCCTTAACAGTTAGTTTTTCTTTCTTATACTTATTGAACCTATTTGCGTACGTGCCGACAACTAGATTCTCAAAAAGAACTAGATACTCTAACCGCTCATTTTTGGATGTTTTACGCCAGTATCGGCCGAGAACCCACTTCCCTATTCCGTTAATATCAAAGTAGCTATTAAGCAGCCCACGAAACTTTTTTTGGCTCTCTTTTTCTGTGAGAGTTTCACTGGTGAGTGATGAGGTAGCGTCGTCAGCTAG
>JYMV01052249.1_pt1 | contig 11530 bp, 8 predicted proteins | sample 338911 | NCBI WGS metagenome assembly JYMV01 (sample SAMN03354496, study PRJNA234377) | hydrothermal vent metagenome | biome: Deep sea; feature: Hydrothermal plumes at the Eastern Lau Spreading Center, Western Pacific Ocean; material: Seawater | place: Tonga | collected 2009 | depth 2000 m m
TTTATTACAATATATTTATCTAAATTTAAATTAAATTAATATAGAAATAAAATTTTATTATTAATTTAATTGTAATGGGTAATACATTTAGTAGAAAAAAAAAGAAGGTAAAATTTAAGTTAACCCCTGATCAAATTAAAGAATATATAACAGATGATGGAGCGATTGATATGAGTAAATTAAGAAATGAATACGATGCTACAAGTGAAAATAAAAAGAAAACACCTGTTAAAAAAAAACCTGTTAAAAAAAATAAAGATATTCCCAAAATTAGAGAAGAAATTGTAGTTATCCATGAAGATGACGATATAGAAGTTACAGAAAAAGAAAAAAATGAAGAAAATGATGAAGAGGAATTCGAAGTAGAACAAGAAGATATAGAACTTATTACAGATAAACAGGAAGAACCAGACAAACCAGACAAATCAGATGAACATGTTAAAATTTCTAAACCAGCATTTGACACATTAGTTGAAGCTTTATATGATGCTGGTATTAAAGCAAATAGAAATGTTCAAGTATCTAATTTATATCATTTAGATTGGTATTTTGAAAATTTCCAAGACACGTTGGAAACTAAAGATGGTGATGTAGAAGAAATACTCGAAGAACAGAACAAAATATTAAGTGAAAATATATTACAACCTCGTATGGTTAAAATCAGAGTACCTTCAGATGATGCAAATAGTAGCGAAAAATGGAGAGTTATAGAAATACCTTTATTTACATTAGTAAAACATAACTCATTAAAAATAGATACGATGGATATCGAATTAAAATTTAACATGGGGAAAATTATAAAAAAGACAGAGCTAAAGAAAAATAAATTTCATTCTATAAGTGGTAAAAAAGGAAAGTCATTAACAAAAAAGAAATGGAAAATCCGTATTGCTACTCCTGTACGAGATAATAGTAATTTTGCTACATTAAAAATTAAATTTACCTATGATTCTCCACTAGAATCAATGACTCGATTAACCGAACGATATGATAGATTTTTATAAATTAGTTATTACACAGTTTCTGTAGTTTCTGTAGTTTCTGTAGATTTTTCTTCAGCATTTTTTTCCTGAATTAATCCGGCTAATATATTTAATACTTTAGCTAATCCTTCTGGTGGTCCGTCATCAGAAGCTTCAACATGAACACTATATTTTGCAGAATTATCAGTTTTACGAGTAGTTTCTTTAGAGGTACTTACAGAACCAGTAATACTAGCAGAAACTGGTGACCAGAAACTACTATATTTAACACTTACTGTAGTATCAGCAGCAAGTTTACTTTTTTGTTGCGTTTGTTGTTTAACCTCCATTTCGAAATCAATATTAACTTTTTTTATAGACAAAGATGGAATATTGACAATGGCTAATAATGGAACGGTTAATGTTTTATCTACTTCTTCTACGTCATCGGAATTTGGGGATTTCTTATAAGTTTTTCCGTAAGTAAAATCGATAGTTCTTATTTTACCATTTTCATCAGTACCTACTTCTTGAATAAAGTTTTTAGTAAGATTTGCTAATTTACCTTGTGCATTAGCAGCAGCTACAAGAGGTGCCCCAATCAAATCTTCCATTGGTAAACCACGAAATTGTTCAGTTATTGACATTATATATATAATTATATATATATAAAAATATGAATATATCATATTATAATTAGTTTCATTTATCAAATATGAATAACTATATAGTATATTTATTAACAAATACATCAAATCGAAATACATATTTAGGAGTAACAAATAATAGCAAAAGAAGAATCAGGCAACATAATGGTATAATAAAAGGTGGAGCAAAATATACTCGCTGTAAAAAAGGAGATGGAGATTGGATTTATCATTTAAAAATAAAAAATTTAACAAAAAGTGAAGCGTTATCATTAGAACGAACAGCCAAAAATTTAAGAAAACGAGCAAAGGGTTCAACACCACTTGAAAAAAGATTATTTGTTTTATTACCATTGATTGAAAGATATTCACAAGCGGAAATAGAATATTATGATTAATTCCAAATATATATAACAATTTGAAATCTTTATTATAAAAAGTAGATCATGGTCAGCTTGAATTTTAAAAATATATCTGCTTATATTTCTAATATAGCAAAATATAAGCCAAATTTTAATGTAATAAAACAAAATCAAATATATATTACAATTTTCACAACTGTATTATTAATAAAATTAATGGGATTAGGATTCGTTTTGAACTTCTATTTATTAATATATTTCATAATATTGAATATAGATAATATAACAAATAAAAATACTGACTCAAATTTATTAACTATATATGGTTGCTGTTATGCGAGTGAATTATTTTTAGGAAATTATATACAATATCATATTCGTTTTGAATTCTTAATTTGTAAACTAATATTTTACGTATGGATGATTCATCCTCTAAGTAATGGACATGAACAAATATATAATATTATAAACTCATTTTTTTGTATAACAACACAAAAACAAAAAATAAATAATAATATTTTAAATGCATTAGAAATTTTAGAAAAAAGACAAATTAATCAATCACAAAAATTATCAAAAGTTTTTGATTTTTATGAAAAATTGAATACAGATTTAGACAAATATGAAATAAATGAGAAACAAATTTTTCCAACAGAATCTGAATCTCAAGAAAATTCAAATGAATCTTCTTTATATATACATCCACCTAAAAATAAATCCGAATAAATTAAATTCTATTATGTGGATTTTTACTATTTATTGGTATAAATCTATCAATATAGTTATTATTGGTATTTGGTAAAATTGGATTTTCAGTTTGTCTAATAATATTTGGTCTGGGCTTAAGTAAATTTTTTCGTTTAGAGTGAATATGTAAAGGATTAGAAGTATTTTCTGTTTTTTTTCTAATTTTATTATAACGCATGTTATTTTCAGCATTGATTGTACTATCAAATGAAATGTTTGGATTTGGATAATATTGGGATTTAGTTTGCCTTGGATTTAAAGAAATATTTTTATCTTTACTTTCTTCTTGTTCATAAATACCAAATGGATTTTGTGAATTATAATTTATTTTCTTTTTTTTTTTCTTCTTCTTTTCTGGTTTAGATATATTTTGTTTCATTTTATTATAATTATTAAATTTCAAATTTCTTAATTTTGAATCAATTTCAAAAATCTCATTTGGAATTTGATTTTGATGATTATTAAAAATACGATCATTTATGCGATCATTTGAAGTAATTTCTAATGATTGATTTTGTTGTAATGATTGATTTTGTTGGGCTGGATATCTTGAACTTTGGTTTAAATTATCTCCTACCAAATTTCCATAAATACCAACACCTAAATTTCTTCTAGAATCATTAAATGTCCAATTAAAAGCTTGATCATTTAATTTTTTTAATTGATTATCAAATTTATCATTATTTCTTTGTATTTCCTGATTTTCATTATTTGGTTTTTGTGATTTTTCTTCGCCAATATAAAAATAATTATTCATGTGTGTAATAAATCTATATATATATATTTTTTTCACATATTAGACATAAAATTTATTATAATTACTCATCTAATTGATTGTAATAAGATTTAGATTTTTTTTTTTTTTCTAAACAGATTTTATATATATCAATGGTTAAATTTATAAAAAAACGAGTTTATAATTTGGATAAGAGTTACAAATATTTTTATTATCAAGTTGTAAATAACAAAAAAAAAAGAATTAGTTCTAAAAAATACCATACATATTTGAAAAAAATTGCCAAAAAAAATGTAAATACATTACCTATGATTCTTTTAAATAATAAGATTGAAAAATACTTACCATTATCAGCACAAATTGGTGGAGATGGAGATGTATCTACGTCTAATAATTTTGATGACTTATTGGAAAAAATAAAAAAATATAAAAATAATCCTAATCTCAAATTTGGTAAAACATATGTATTAGATCATAATGTAGTTAAAGGAGAAAATGGAGAAATGAAAATTTCTACACAAAATGAAAAACAATTGACAGAATTACTTAAATATACAGATTTGTTATTTAATACACAATATATTCACCTTAAGGATAATAATGGTAAATTAAAAAAATATATGATATTAATTCCAAATAAAGTAAATAATAGTGAAATTTCAAAACATATTGATTATTATTTAGATAAAAAGACTTATAATACATTTTCTTTTAATGAAAATAAACCAGAAATTTCCGATAAAATAGTTAATAATTATATGTCTGAAACTAATCCAGACACTGGTTCTTCAGAAAATTTAGATATTATTGTTAATAAACAATTCGAACAGAATCAAAAAAATAATGTAATATTTTCAAAATATTTATTATTACTACATAAAATATCAAAATCTTTTGAAATAATATTGAGCAATTTGTTATCACAATCCTCTACATTTAATGATAAAAATGCACAGTCTCTTACGAATCAAGTTGTTCTTGCTTTGATATCAGATTCTCAAGTTGAACAAAAAAAAGAGGGTAATCAAATCGAAACAAGTTTTTATAATAATAAAGATTTAATTAATTATAATGTTATAAATTTCGAAGGAAATATCGAAAAATATACAGGACTATTAGAAGATAATTCAAAAGATGGTTTGTCAAAAACATATGGCAATTTTCCAAAACTGATTAGAAAAGCTTTAGATGATATTTATCAATTTAATAGTAAATATTTTATACCAATCAAAATTATGGGTACTCAATCAGTTGATATATTTAGTTGGAATAGTTATTTTGAAAAATATAATCAATATAGAGAAGCCATAAATAAATCATTGGTTGAAAATGATTATAAAAGTCAATGTGGAGCAGTAAATTCATACCATCAATATTTTGTAAATATAAATGAACAAATGAACAAAATTAAGAGAAAATTTCAGGGAAAAAATGCAACATTTTTATTATCACCTTCACAAGAATGTCAAGGAATTAGTAATACTGAAACTAATTTAAATAATTCTAGTCAAACATATGATATGATAAAAGGATTTAAAGAAAATGATAATGTTCAACTAGAATCAGTTGTATCTGTTGTTAAAAATTTATTATTATTGGAATTGGCAATAACTGAATTATCAGCATTACAAAATGTACATGAAATTGTAACCAAAAATATCACTGATTTAATAAATCGGCATAAATCAGACGAAGCAAATGTTACTACAAATGTTCAAAATTTTTTTAATAAAAAAAAAAGTTATAAAACGGCAATACAGGATAAAAATTTATCAATTTTTTCTAGAATTTCTAAATTAAAAGAATATAAAACTTATTTAGAAGAAACAAAATATAAAAATTCCCAATACGAAGAATTTATTTCAAATAAAATAAAACAAATGAATTTCAAAAATAATTTAACAGATGATGTAATACAAAAACTAACAAAAATAAGTAATACATTGCCAAATATAGACGTTAATTTATTAGAAGAATTTGTTAATGAAAATAGAACACCAATTATTTCTTCTACTGATGATAATAATAAAGACTTAAAAAGTCAACAAGCAATTAATGAAGTATACACATTATTAGAATTCTTTTTAAATTTTTTTAAAAAAATTAATCAATCTGAAGAAGAGATATGTAATAATATATCAGAGTATAATTTGTCTAAATTACAAAAATGTATAACTGATTCTGAAGGGAATTTTTACCCTCGCGATGAAAAAGTAGATATTAACTTAGCACTATCTGATGAACAATATAAAAATGCTGTTTTGAAACAAACAGACAAACTTAGAATTGGGTATGTTGGAATAAAACGAATGTATGACAATTACAAACATATTCATCCATTTTTTGAAAATCAATTAAGTAAATCTATATCCGAATTTAACGATAACCTTGATAAATTAGAACTAGAAAAAAAACAAAAATTAGAAGAAGAAACAAGAAAGCAAGAAGAACTAAATAAGAAAGTAGAAATTGAAAATGAAGCTAATAAGTTAAAAGAATTAGCAAAAAAAGCAATTAATGATGAACAAGAAGTACAAGAAAGAAAACAAGCAATTAATAATCAATTAATTCAAAATGAAAAAGACTTAGGTAATTTACAGACTGGTGGTGGTGTAAAGATAAATACTGCTCTAGGAATGTCGGCAACAGCAGCTGTTACTGCAGCAGCACTAACAGCTGTTGCTCCAGCTATGATTCCAGTTTCTATTGGACTTGCTGCTCCAGTTGCTGCATATGGTCTAAAAAAGGGTTATGATGCGTACACATATGATGGCGATGAGGCAATATCAAACGATTCAATGGAAATAGGTAATAACAATTATATTGGTTATGATAAAGTTTATTTGGATAAAGAAAAATACAACGATTTAGAATATATTTATTTAATTAATCAAGGTTGTGAAATGTTTCAAAAAAAAGATGTAATTTGGTCGAAAAATCCTAGAAAATCTGTTAATATTATGTTTCAAAATAATGATGCAAATATTGGAACAGGGGATTCTATCAAAACTAGATTTAAATTAATGTTTAACATGAATGTGAAAAGTTTAATGGAATCACTTCATCCAAATGATGATTATTCTACTACATTGTTGGATAAAAAAAACTCATCTGATTATAAGAATATAATGAATTTAGAAAATTGTAGTGAATATAGGTTGAGATGTCTTAATAAAGATGATGTACAATATATGAGTCATTGGAAAGTAAATATGAAAAAGCATATTCAAAAATCACGAAATGTATGGACAATCCAAAAAAATATTTATATGACACCAACAGATACGGAAAGTTACAACAGATATAAAGAAGGTTTTGTATCTAAATGGGTTGATTTATCAGTTGCTAAAACTCAATATCCTAATGACATAACTACATTAGATGATATGTTATTAGATAAACAAGCACATAAAAGAAGAAGAGCATTAGAATCATTAATTAAATATGCAACTTATGGTGATAAAATAAATTAATTGAACTATATTTTTAAAATTAATTAAATATTTATAATTTATACAAAAAAATTTTATATTATGTATAAATTATAATAATGAAGTCTGGTTTATTTAAACTTAATGAAATTCCACCAAATGTAAATGTTATATATATGTTTAATAAAAAATGTTCAAAGCAATTAAATATTTTTTCTTCCGATATGAATGAAGATGCTAATAATTTGGATCAATTTTTAAATAATTCTAAAAAATTTACATTAGAATTAAATGATCCTATAAAAAATTTAAAAGAACCAGAAGAGTTGAACTTTACATATACGAATTTATATAATGAAGAAAAAAATAAGAAAAAGATAAGATTAATGAATGAATGTTCGACATATAGATTTCGTAGAGCAGAGAAAATTCCGTCGGAATGGGCACTTGAAATGAGTCCAAACTGGGATATTATAGATCTCCCATATGGTGAAATGGAAAACCTTATACGAAATATTAAAAAGAATCACTTAGAACAACCAACTTTAGTACAAAACAAAGAAGATGATTTTGTACTCATAGCAACAAAAAATAAACCGACACCTGTTGTTACAACAACATCAATCGGTAGTCAAACAATTGGTGGGATTTTGAAAAAAAAAACTAAAAAAGTAAGAAAACACAAAGGAATTAATCAAACTGGGGGAAATAAAGGAAAATTAAAAAAAGGATATAGATTTTCTGGGAAAAAATTGAAAAATGGATTACCAAAAATAGTCAAATCAAAAAAACAATAATTACCAAATATGTATTAATCTGTTAATAATAATATCTGCTTTTCTTAATTCTTGTGTTGATAATTCTTGTGATCTTTCACTCGCATATAATAGTATTATTTCTTCTGGATTAATAAATTCTTTAATTAGATGTGAAATTCCTCTATAATCACGGCTATCATGGCGAATACCTGTGATAGTTCTACCATATTTTTTATTTAGTATACTTCCACCAAATCCAGAACCTCTTCCATCATCATAAAAATGAATGATTAATCCAGAACCATGACTAATTATTTTTTGAATTGACTTTTTATATTTATTTCTATTCTCCCTATCTAATATTGGAAACCGATCTACTATTGATTCTGAATGTATTCTAACAATCGGGTTTATTTTACAATCTCCATATTGTAAAATAAGGACGTCTTTGTGTGTAGCGATATCAAAAAAACAATTCATTTTAAACCAATATGGTTTACACAATAATTTTGGAAATTCTTTAATTAATTTGTCCGTTGCTTTAATTAAAAAATTATTATTAGGGAGTCTAGTAAATGCTATGTCATAATTAGCATCTTTTTGTATTAATGCATAATCATCATTTGATACAATAATTTTGTTATTAATTGGTTTAATAGGTAAATAATAAGAAGCAACGTGTAAAAATCTTTTACAATTTTCTAAATGATATGGAATAAATGGTTCACATTTTTTATTATTTAATTCATATTTTTGAATTTTTTCTCTTGCTTCATATAAAATATGCCCTGTTTTTTGTTTTGATATTAAATAATCTTGATTGAAAGGATTTGGCTTAAATTCTATTGTTTCTGTCTTTTCTATATGAAATCCTAAATTTGTTAAACCGTCTATCTTATCAGGATTATTTGTCATTAAAATAAATTTAGGATTTATATCTAATAAATAACAAATGTCCTTTACACTAGTGTAATCACGATAATCCTTTTTCATACCTAACATTTTGTATGCATCAAAAGTAGTTATTTTATCTTCTTGATACTGAACATGCATACAAGCTCTTGATTTTCCAATATATCCGCACCCTCGTCCTTCTTGTATTAAATAAAATAATATCCCATCACCTTTTTCACTAATTTTTTTAAATGCTCCGTATAATTGCTGAACACAATCACAATCTTGACTGCGGAATGTTTCAGATGTTATACATGATGAATGAATTCTAGTATACAATATTTCTTTTTTAATATTACCATATGTTAATGCAATAATATATCCTTTATGGATTAAATCTTGAAATGTATACATTTTAAATTGACCATATCTTGTTTCAATTATCGATTCGTCAATAAATAGTGTTGTTCCATATATTTTCCTATCAACATTCATTTTATATTTATATTAACAATTTATTCTTATTAATTTATTTATTATTAACAAATAAATCAATTTTTAATGTCATATATTAATTTTCCGGTTTCTTTCCCAAACCAATTTATTTGGTCAATATCTAAACGGTTCATTATTTGTGAAATAAGATAATTAAATGATATTTCATAATGGACTATTTTTAATTCATCTCTTAAATCATTTTCAAGTATCCAAATATTGTAATCTTTCAACATTAATTGTAATTTTGAAATAATATCTTCTCTATTTCTTTTTAAAATTATTATATCAGTAATAATTCCATTATTTCTATTATATTCTAAATTCTGATATGTTCCATGAACAAATTCAAAATAGTCACATACAATAAATGTTTTAAAGAAAACTCCTTCAATAAATTTACATTGAATATTTCCAATATATTTTTTGGATTCGCTATCACAAAGAATACAAACTCTTCTATTTTTAACTAAAGAACCAATAAATTTTTCGTTTGGAACTAAAATTTCATTATTAATATAAAGTTTATACAAACAATCTTTAGTTTTTTTATCAAGTTGAATATTTAGTAATTCCTTGATTAACTTAAATGAATATAAATATCCACACATTGGGCCAATAATTCGAATTAATGTTGTATATTCATCTTCAATTGGAAAGTTAATAATAAAATTGGAATTATTTTCTTTTAATTTATTCAAAATTTGTAATTTCTTTTGATTTTTGTTATGTATTGTTATGGCAGTAAATAATATAATTGATTGATAATTATTTTTTTCAAATATTATCTGAACATTTGGTGATAATCCTTGACTGAATAATACCAAAGTACCATTCAATACTCTATCAGAGTCATAAAATTCAATTAATGGAATAAATTCTAGATTTTTTGATTTTATTTCTGGATATTTACGTATCAAATACATCAAATATTTAGCATGAGATTCTGATGAACCAATGCCTGTAAAATATACATTATCATTAGTAAATGCCTTTATTAATTGTTCTTTTTTTTCAGATGTTTCAATTAAATTAATATCATTATCAATATGGTTTATATATTCTAAATTTTTATCTATCCGTGATTTAATAATATTACAACCAGTTTTATTTTTACCACGACCAATGTAAATGTATTTATCAATATTGATATTTACTTTTTCGAATTGTTTTCTAGATATTTCTTGTGAAGAAATACAAGAATACAACAATATAATTTTATCTGGATTAATATATTCTTTTAGTAAATGAGATACACCTCTATAATCACGACTATCTTTTTGAATACCAGTTATTGTTGTTCCTTTATTACGAGATAAGACAAAGCCACCAAATCCAGAACCACGACCATCTTCATAAAATAATACAATAATACCAGAACCATGTCCAATTATTAGATTAATTGATTGTTTATATTTTTTTTTATTGTCTTGTTCAACTAATGGAAACCGATTTAATAAAGATTCTGAATGTATTCTAACAATTGGGTTATTTCTAGTATTACCATATTCTAAAATTAAGACATCATTATTTGTCGCAATGTCAAAAAAACAATTAACTTTAAACCAGTATGGTATACAAGATAAATCTGGGAATTTTTTAATAATTTCATCATTTATTTTAATTAGTATTTTATTATTAGGTATGTCAACATATGGATATTCTTTTCCATATTTGGATATAAAGTTATTATATTCAGTTTGCGTTAAAATAATTTTATTATCAATTGGTTTAATAGGTAAATAATATGATGAAACGTGAATATATCTAGAACAATTTTTTAAATGATATGGTTCAAAAGGTTTACATTTATGTTTTATATCATAATTTCCAATAAAGGTATTTAATTTAGATAAATTATGCCCAGACTTTTGTTTTGACATTAAGTACTTTCTATTAAATAGATTAGGTGTATATTCGATTGTTTCAACATTAAATACATTTAAACCTAATTGTTTTAAACCATTAATTTTGTCAGGATTATTTGTCATTAAAATAAATTTTGGATTTATATCTAACATGTAACAAATATCCTTTACACTAGTGTAATCACGATAATCCTTTTTCATACCTAACATTTTATATGCATCGAATGTAGTTATTTTATCGTCACTATATTGAACATGCATTCTATCCCTAGATTTTCCTATAAATCCACAACCACGTCCTTCTTGTATAAAATAAAATAATATTCCATTTCCTTTTTCACTAATTTTTTTGAATGCTCCGTATAATTGTTCAACGCAATCACAATCTTGACTACGTAAAGTTTCAGAAGTTACACACGATGAATGAATACGAGTATATAATATTTCTTTTTTAATATCACCATATGTTAATGCAATTATATATCCTTTATGGATAAGATTTTGATAAGTATATGCTGTAAAATTTCCATAGATTGTTTCAATAGATATTTTGTCAATGTATAGAGTTGTTCCATATATTTTTCTTTTATTCATCATTATTATATTTAAATATGTAATAATTCTTATATA
>JYMV01035862.1_pt1 | contig 11528 bp, 3 predicted proteins | sample 338911 | NCBI WGS metagenome assembly JYMV01 (sample SAMN03354496, study PRJNA234377) | hydrothermal vent metagenome | biome: Deep sea; feature: Hydrothermal plumes at the Eastern Lau Spreading Center, Western Pacific Ocean; material: Seawater | place: Tonga | collected 2009 | depth 2000 m m
GTATTTAATCTCTTTGGAAAGAAGTCAGACCGGGATGTTGAAGAGATCATGCCACTCGTACATCTAATTCACGAGGCCTACACTGGAATTCAAGGGCTGAGCAATGATGATCTTCGAGCCAAGACACCAGAATTAAAGCAGCTAGTAGTCGACTTCATAGCCGAAGAAAAAGCGGAGATAGCAAATATTAAATCTCGAATCGGGGATGATCCCGATATGGAGATTGAGAAAAAAGAGAACCTATATCAAAAGGTAGACGCACTCGAAAAGACAATTGAAGAAAAAACTGATGAAATTCTACTGGATATTCTTCCTGAAGCCTTTTCGGTGGTCAAAGAGACAGCGGTGCGATTTAATGGAAACGAGTCCATTGAGGTAACTGCAAATGACTTTGACAGAGACCTCGCCGCAAGTGGAGATCGTATTGAGATAAAAGGAGATAAGGCCATACATTTAAGCACATGGATGGCTGGTGGAAATGAAGTTACCTGGGATATGGTGCATTACGATGTTCAATTGATTGGTGGGATTATCCTGCATCAAGGTAAAATTGCGGAAATGGCAACAGGTGAAGGAAAAACACTTGTCGCTACCCTTCCCATTTATCTAAATGCCCTATCAGGAAACGGCGTTCACCTGGTAACTGTAAATGATTATCTGGCACGCAGGGACTCCGAGTGGATGGGGCCAATTTTTGAATTCCATGGCTTGTCGGTAGACTGTATCGACAAACACGAGCCCAATTCAGAAGAGAGAAGAATTGCCTACAATGCAGATGTTACCTACGGTACCAATAATGAGTTTGGATTCGATTATCTCCGCGATAATATGGCGAGTAGTACTGAAGGCCTCGTTCAGCGAAAGCATAATTATGCGATTGTGGATGAGGTGGACTCCGTGCTCATCGACGATGCCAGAACCCCTTTAATAATCTCTGGCCCCACTCCTAAAGGAGACCAACATGAATTTCATGAGCTAAAACCCCGGGTTGAAAAACTAATCCAGGCGCAGAGAAAATTTGTTACGCAAGCCATTTCAGAAGCCAAAAGGTTGTTTGGTGAAGATGAAAAGAACAAAGACGGAGGCCTGGCAATTTACCGTGCATTCCGCGGGTTACCCAGAAACAAAGCGCTCATTAAATATTTGAGTGAGGAGGGCATCAAAACTCAGATGCAAAAAACCGAGAACTACTATATGCAGGACCAATCCAAAGAAATGCACATTGTAGATGAGGAGCTGTTCTTCGTGATTGACGAGAAGAATAACTCTATAGAGCTAACTGAGAAAGGGATAGACCTGATAACCGACTCGGGCGAAGACAGCAGCTTCTTTATACTTCCCGATGTAGGCGGAGAGATCGCGGAAATTGAAAAGTCCGGAATGTCAGAACAGGAGCAAGCATCGAAAAAGGATCAGCTTATGCGTGACTTTTCGATAAAAGGAGAGCGCATACACACCATGAACCAGCTGCTAAAATCCTACACACTCTTTGAAAGAGATGTAGAGTATGTAATCATGGACAGCAAGATCAAGATCGTCGATGAGCAGACCGGCCGCGTGATGGAGGGAAGGAGATATTCTGATGGTTTACATCAGGCTATTGAGGCCAAGGAGAATGTAAAAGTAGAAGCAGCCACGCAAACCTATGCTACCGTAACGCTGCAAAACTATTTTAGAATGTACCACAAGTTAGCGGGCATGACCGGTACGGCGGAAACAGAAGCCGGAGAATTATGGGATATCTATAAATTGGACGTTGTGGTAATACCTACCAATCGGCCAATTACCAGAGCTGATCATGAAGATCTTATCTACAAGACTACCAGAGAAAAGTACAATGCCGTTATCGAAGAAATAGTTGAGCTCACATCTAATGGCAGGCCTGTTTTAGTTGGAACTACTTCCGTAGAGATTTCAGAATTGCTGAGCCGAATGCTCAAAATGAAGAATATCACGCACAATGTATTGAATGCTAAACAGCACCAAAGAGAGGCGGAAATTGTACTCAATGCAGGTAAGCCGGGAGCCGTTACCATAGCAACGAATATGGCTGGGCGTGGAACTGATATTAAATTAGGGCATGGAGTGGTTGATGCTGGCGGATTGGCAATAATCGGAACTGAAAGACATGAATCACGCCGTGTCGACAGGCAGCTTCGTGGTCGTGCAGGAAGACAGGGAGACCCGGGTTCTTCTCAATTTTACGTCTCGTTAGAAGATAACCTGATGAGGCTCTTTGGATCGGGCAGAATAGCAAGCTTAATGGACCGAATGGGCTTGGAAGAAGGTGAGGTCATTCAACATTCAATGATCACCAAATCAATAGAACGGGCCCAGAAAAAGGTAGAAGAAAACAATTTCGGTGTGAGAAAAAGGCTGCTGGAATACGATGATGTAATGAACTCGCAAAGAGAAGTGATATATACCAAGCGAAGGCATGCGCTTTATGGGGAACGGCTTTCGGTAGACATCTCCAACATGATGTATGATGTAGGTGATGGTATTGTCAACGAATACCAGGAGATGAGGGATTATGAGGGTTTTAAAATGGAATTATTGCGGACTTTATCGGTAGAGCCACCAGTAACTGAGGCAAAATTCATGCAGGAAAACGCCTCAGATATAACCGAATCGTTGTTTGAAAAAGTTTCAATAACCTACAAGAACAAATCTGAATACATAGCTCAGAGCGCATTCCCGGTTGTAAAGAACGTTTACGAGAACCAATCGGCCACCTACGAAAACATTGTAGTTCCCTTTACGGACGGGATTAAAACACTTCAGGTTGTGGCCAATCTCAAGAAATCATTTGATTCGGAAGGGCGGGAATTGGTAAAAGCATTTGAGAAGAACATAACGCTGGTGATCATCGACGACGCCTGGAAGGAGCACTTGCGTGAAATGGATGACCTCAGACAATCGGTACAGCACGCAATTCACGAACAGAAAGACCCCTTGCTCATTTACAAATTTGAATCTTTCAATTTGTTCAAGCAGATGATGCAAAAATTCAACAGCGAAATCATTTCGTTCTTGTTCAAAGGCAACCTGCCTGATCAGATTGGTACAGATGCTAGTAACATTCAACAAATTGAAGGACCGAAAAGAACTGATTACAGTCAGGTAACCGCTGCCCGGCCTGATCTTCCCGAAGTAGTTCAACCGCAGGGAGGCCAGAATCAGAATTCCGAACAAGGTGGCCAGCCTCAACCTCAGCACTTAAAACCTGTGCGAGTAGAGAAAAAAGTTGGACGCAATGAACCTTGCCCGTGTGGAAGCGGCAAGAAATACAAACAATGTCACGGACGTTAAATACCTTTTTGACCATGAGAAACCTGGCTCTACCTGCTTTGTTAGCTATGCTCGTTTTATTAAACTCCTCCTTTGTCGATATAAGTCATTGCGAGGGAGAAGCAACCTACTACTCGCTGGAAGAAGCGCTGGCAGAACCTGAAAAAGTGATCAAGCTGGATATCGCAATGCTGAAGCTAACATCCATCTCGCCAGACATTGCCAAACTTGTAAACCTTGAATGCCTGGATTTATCTTTCAATAAGATATCGACTTTACCGCCAGAGTTTGCCGAATTAAAAAAGTTAAGGGTGCTGAACCTGATGGGAACAAGATTCATGGCTAAAGTTCCGGATATCATAGCAAAACTCCCCAGCCTGGAGGAATTAGATATTAGGGACCACCCCGAATGGAAGGGCACACAGTTCGATGACGCAATAAGAATGCTCCCGAACGTGAAGGTAATTACGGAATAGGCTGAGCTGCTAACTGCTCAAAAATTACTACTTATTTATCGCTGTAAGGCACCTGAGCCTATCAATTGACATTACCATTTCCTACTGCTTTTTTGTTTATTTCTGAACTTAGATAATTCATCGGGCTTCTATTGCGCTTCACCTCGTTTATAACCCAAGTTGTCTAAAAAGAAATTTTATCCGTTGTATTTGCTCTATCATTACGCCCGACGAAAACGGAAGCAGTAACGAATACATACTAAGATGACTTATAATAGTGCGAAAAAGTTTGGAATATATTTTATAACGGCAGGGATAATCGCAGCATTGGCATCTTGCGGACAGGTAACTAGCCCGATTGAAGAGATGGACAAGCCCGTTAGGTTGGTTCGAAATGACAGCATCACTCAGGTTGAAGATAAAAGTGGCCGCATTTATGTGCTGAACGTTGTTGAAAGATCAGATTATGCGGTTGCCCTTATGTCGCTGGGAGATACCCTTACATCCGAAATTTAGAAAGCGACGACACTGCTTAATTCTCTCTGTCCCAAACACCTTAAAAATTTCGCGCGTGAGACCAATTGGCGCATTCAGCTAGTTTGGATAGATCAATTAGCTCTCCTCTTGTCAAAGAGCCCAAGCCGGACCCTGAGCGGAGCCGAAGGGACCAACTACCCAGCCCAATTCTCTCTGTCCAGACTTCTATATTGAATGGCCTCAGCCAAATGCTCATTCTTGATTTCACCTGAGCTCTCCAGATCCGCGATGGTTCTGGATACTTTCAGTATCCTGTCATAGGCACGTGCCGACAATCCCAGCCTCTCCATAGCGGTTTGAAGTAGCTTCTTTCCAGCGTCGTCAATAATGCACATCTCTCTCAGTTGCTTTGTTGTCATCTGGGCATTACAATGAATGGACTCAACGTCTGCATATCTGTTTTCCTGAACAGTCCGCGCTCTTGTAACCCGTTCCCTGATTTTTTCACTAGGTTCAGCCCTCGAATTGCCAGAGAGCTCTGTAAAAGACACGGGAGTAACCTCCACATGTATGTCTATCCTGTCTAACAACGGGCCTGATATCCTGTTTAGATATTTCTGTACAATACCAGGAGCACAAACGCATTCTTGATCAGGATGATTGTAATAGCCGCAAGGACAGGGGTTCATAGAGGCTACAAGCATAAAGCTCGCGGGAAATTCCACGGTCATCTTTGCCCTGGATATGCTTACATACCTATCTTCAATGGGTTGTCGCATGACCTCCAATACTGTGCGTTTAAATTCCGGCAATTCATCCAAAAACAGAACACCATTATGGGCAAGAGAAATTTCCCCAGGCTGCGGAAATCCCCCGCCACCGACCAACGCCACATCACTAATGGTATGGTGGGGTGATCTGAATGGCCGCGTGGTGACCAAAGAATTGTGCTTGCCCATCTTTCCAGCAACCGAGTGAATCTTCGTTGTCTCCAGCGCTTCATGTAAACTGAGAGGAGGCAAAATCGTGGGCAGCCGCTTTGCCAACATGGTTTTACCAGCCCCCGGTGGGCCGATCAAAATTACGTTGTGCCCACCGGCTGCAGCAATCTCCAACGATCGCTTGATATTCTCCTGGCCCTTTACGTCTGCAAAATCAAATTCCGAAACACCTAAATGCTCATAAAATTCCTTACGGGTCTCAACAACAACAGGCTCCAGCTCAGTTTTGCCTTCAAAAAAATCGATCACCTCCACAATATTGCTAACTCCGTACACCTCCAGGCTATCTACAACTGCGGCTTCTTTGGCGTTTTCTTTTGGTAAAATGATCCCCTTAAACTTTTCTGATCTGGCATTAATTGCTATCGGCAATACGCCCTTTATTGGCTGCAATCCTCCGTCGAGTGAGAGCTCTCCCATAATTACATACTCCCCAATTGTTTCAGCCTGTATCTGGCCAGACGCGGCAAGAATGCCCATTGCCAAGGGAAGATCATATGCTGAGCCCTCCTTTCTGATATCCGCTGGAGCGAGGTTGATCACTGTTTTTTTCCCCGGCAACTTGTAGCCTACATTTTTAAGGGCCGCCTCTATTCTTTGCTGACTCTCTTTTACCGCATTATCGGGCAAACCAACCATATAAAAATTGATTCCCTGGCCAATATTAACCTCTATCGTTATCGTGAGCGCATCTATCCCAGATACAGCGCCGCCATATGTTTTGACTAACATCTTTAAAAAATTAAGTGTATAGGAAACTTAGGTACTAGAAGGGAAAGACTTAATCCTTTTTTTAATCTTGCGGCAGCCAGCATAAAAATCCTACTCCTTATGCAAGCAAGACTCCGACGACCGTATCATCACATAACTTTCCTATCCCAAAACCGAGAAGCATGCAACCATGTAGTACAATCCCGCCTGCTTTTTGTTACCTCGGTTCTCATTTTTTGTTTCCGCAAGGCAAAGTTATTAATTATTGCGGACTAACCATTGAGCTCAACAAAATGAATCGAAGAATAATTGATTTTGATGTGGCTTCCTAAAACTCCCTACCCGATCAAATATAAAAACCCCCATAAGTTCACAAGGAGCCTATGGGGGTCTTAATACATGCAGTGTTCTACTCTATAATTACCTTTTTATAAAGGGATTGGCCGCCAATGTCAACCTGTAGGTAATACAAACCAGGCGCCTGAGAGGCCAGATCGATGCTGCGCTTGTTCACAGCCATTTGTTCGTCCGTGAAATAAACCAGCTGCCCAAGGGTATTGTAAACAAGCAGACGTTCTGCCTCTACTGCACTGCTCCATTCAACCTCGAACACTCCTGTATTAGGGTTAGGGTAGAGCTGTAGCCCAATTTCCACAGACTGCTCATCCATGCCAGGTAACGTGCCAACGGTAGCGAATACCACTACCTCGTTCCCCAATGAATCTGTAACAACCACACTATATGTGCCCGGACAGAGGCTGGTAGCGGTAGTGGTTGTCTGGTTTGATGCATTACCGTCCCATTGATAGGTCATAGGTGGGGTGCCTCCAGTAGCCGTTACCGTTGCTGTACCATCACAAATACCAAATGTCGTTTCAGTACTGCTGGTAGTTGCAGACAATTGATTGCTCGACCCCTTAAACTCAGTTGTATTAGACTTGGAGGAATTGTAGCTCTTCGACTTATCGGAGGTGCATGTGGATACAACAACCACTTCAATAGCATAATAGGCAGAACCAGTAGGTGGATTTATATCGGTATAGCTGGTGTTAGAAGCTGTCACTGAATCAATTGCCACCCAATTGGTGTCGCCCAGGCCAGTGGTGTCCCTTAAGATCCTGTAATAGCTAAAGTTGAATCCCTCATAATTATCCCACAACAGGCTTACCTTGCCCCCACTTAGAATTGGAAGAGCCAAATGCATTGTCTCGTGATAATCACTCCAAACGCTTTCATTACCACATGTATCTACTGCAGATATCTTATATCGATAGGAGGTAATTGACGGATCAATGCCAGAGGCAGAATCAGTGAATTCACTGGTCTCTGACCAAAGCATGTTACCTACCAAAGTATAACCTGTCCCAGGTATTTCCCTATAGATATTGTAGCTGGCGATATTGGGAGTCTGGGGATTTTCCCAAACAACAATATTCTTTGAGCTCGTTTCATCTACAGTAATAATGCAAATTTGCTGAGCCAGGGATTCAGTAATAACAGATACGCTCTCGCTAACCGTACACCCATTTGCATCAGTAACCAGCAGACTGTAAGCGCCGTCAGCTAATGCCGGTTCAGAGGAAGATGTTCCTCCTGTAGACCACAGGTAGGTGTATATTCCCGTTCCGCCAGAAACATTAGCATCGGCCGATCCATCGGAATTTCCACATGTTGCATCAACTATATCTACCTGTAGCCCCAGGTCGGCAGGCTCAATGATAGTAACGAGGTTGGTTGTCAAACACCCATTGTCATCGAGGATGTTAACCGAGTAATTTCCGGCATACAGGCCAACGGCTGTTGCGGCGAATTGCCCATTATTCCAGGTGTAGAGATAGGGCGAAATTCCACCTGAAGGTGCTGCTGTGGCTGTACCATCACCCATACCAAAGCACGAGATGTCTGTTGAGGTCATGGTGCTGGTTAAAATACCTGGTTCCGAAATAAATACCGAATCTACTTTTACCGTATTACAGGAATCAGTAATCGTCAAAACGTACATTCCCTGGCTTAATCCGCTAAGGTCTTCAGTACTATCTCCAGTTGACCAGAGAAAGGTATAAGGGGGCGATCCGCTGGAAACGGTTGCGTCAATCATTCCATCGTTGAATCCATTACAAGAGATGTCTGAAGCAGCAATTGTCAGGTTTAAAGTACCCGGACCGTTTACCACCACGGAGTCCGTTTTCGTTGCACCGCAGGAATCGGTAACCACAACGGTATAGGTGTCCTCAGCCAGGTTAACTGCCGTCATATTGCTGTCTCCACCCGGCATCCATAGGTACATATAAGGGGGGGTTCCAAAGCTGGCGTTCGCTGTTGCCGTGCCGTCATTACCAACAGAGCAGTTGACATCTGTGCTCGATAAATTGATGCTCAGCTCATTGGGCTCAGTGATCGTAACAAGATCTGAGGTCAGGCACCCGTTGGCGTCTGTGACATTCACCGAATAACTACCCGGAAACAATCCAATGGCCGTTGGGTTGCTTTGGCTATTGTTCCACAGATAGTTATAAGGGCCGATGCCACCGCTCACTACTACTGTTGCCGTTCCGTTGCCGCCACTATAACAGGAAACGTCTGTGCTGCTCATAGAAGTTGCCAATACTGCCGGTTCAAGAAGAATCAGCGAATCCTCATAGGTGGCTGCGCAAGCATCAGTAATAGTCACAACGTACGTATCAGGCCCCTTGCTGGATAGGTCTTCCGTGGTATCCAAGGACGACCATGCAAAGGTATATGGTATTGTGCCTCCTGTAGGTGAAAGGTCCACGGAGCCGTCTCCTGCTCCATTGCAGCTTACATCTGTGCCCACAAGAATCCCTGTAAGTGCGGTTGGTTCGCTGACTGTTAATGACTGTGAATAGCTTCCCCCACAGCCATCGGTTACTATAACCAAATAGGTTCCCGCCGTCAAGCTGGTAGCTGCTGCATTTGTTTGGGTTCCTGGATCATCCCACAGGTAGGTATAGGGCAGCGTGCCTCCACTGGCTATAATGCTTGCTTGACCGTCTGCTCCTGAATTACAGGTAACATCGGTAACTGACGTTACTCCAGATAGAGCAACGGGTTCCGAGACTGATATCAAATTGGAGGTCAGACAGCCATTTACGTCTGTGATGTTCACAGAATAATTTCCCGGAAACAGCCCAATGGCAGTGGCGGTACCCTGGCCATTGTTCCACAAGTAGTTGTAGGGCGGAGTTCCGCCCGATGCCGTAACGGTGGCTGTTCCGTCTCCTCCACCATTGCAGGTAACGTCGGTTTTGGAAATAGTGCTTGTCAGTGATAAAGGTTCCGTAATTACAACCATGTCGAAGGTCGAGTCTAAACAGGCGTCAGAGACGGTAACTGAATAGGTGGCTGCTATAAGTCCTGAAATATCCTCGGTAGTTTCTGCGGTACTCCACAAATAGGTGTAAGGAGGTGTTCCGCCGGAGGTTGTAAGGTCAGCGGTGCCATCAGAATTTCCATTACAGGAAATGTTCTGGCCCGTAACCGAGGTTGACATAATCGCAGGCTCATCAATGACAATGGATCCATTTATTGTTGCCGTACAAGCATCCGTTACCGTTATGGTGTAAGCTCCAGCTGTTTTCCCTGAAATATCTTCGGTTGTCTCGGCACTTGACCACAAATAAGTGTAAGGAAGGGTTCCACCCGTTACGGTCAAATCAGCCGAACCGTCACTACCGCTATTACAAGTTGTGCTGTCTGAGGTTACCGCCCCAGCCATTGCCGCAGGCTGAGAAATGGATACATAATTGGAGGTCAGACATCCATTGGCGTCAAAGATATTCACCGAATATATGCCTGGGAAAAGAGCAACCGCAGTGGAGGTGATTTGCCCAACACTCCACAAATAGGTATAAGGGCTTGTGCCTCCTGCAGGGGTAGCTGTGGCAGTTCCGTCTCCACCACCATTGCAAGTCACTGCTGTTTTGCTCATGGAGCTAGTAAGTACCACTGGTTCATTAATGTTAATTCCCCCATTTTTAGACGATAGACAAGCATCAGTAACAGTAATGGTATATGGCCCAGGTGATAATCCTGAAACAGAGGATGTTGTTGCCAAATTAGACCATTGATATGTGTAAGGAGGCGTGCCATCAACAGGAACAGCCTCCGCTGTTCCATCATTTAGCCCAAAGCAAGTAATATCCACTTTACCTCCCGTGACACTCAAATCAACTGGCTCAACAATAACAGTAGAATCCACATTGCTTGCGTTACAATTATCTGTGATTGTAACATAATATGTTCCGGCTATCACACCGGATATTCCTGATGAGGTGCCTGAGTTAGACCAGAGATAAGTATAAGGGCCTGTTCCGTCCGAAGCGGTTACAGTTGCCGTTCCATCACTTCCACCGTAACATGTTACCGCGGTGTTTGCCACGGTAGTGCCTAAAACATTGGGTTCTGTGATGGTAATGATGTTTGTTCCAGGACAACCACTTGCATCCACTATCGATACGGTGTAAGTTCCCGCGTAAAGGCCTACTGCCACGGTTGTTACCTGGCCATTACTCCAAACAACATTATACGGTGTTGTTCCTCCGGCAGGGGTAACGGTGGTAGTTCCATCATTACCCCCATTGCAGGTAATGTTTGTGCCCGAAATGGTGGATGTGAGTACGGTAGGTTCAGTGATGATTGCACTATCGGTTACCAAACATCCATAGACATCACTAACCGTAACAGCAAAATTGCCAGCTATAGAGCTTGTCAAATCCTCATTGCTACTGCCCGTCGACCAGCTAAATGCATAGGGGCCAGATCCACCAGATATGGTTAAATCCCCCAGTCCATCAGCGCCCCCATTGCAGTTTACATTGGTAACAACAATATCCGTTTCGATGTTTAGCTTCTTTGAATTGCTTGTCACAGTGTACATCTCAGTTGCAGCAGAAGAAGCTCCAGCTCCGGACGTCTCTGTCAACACAGCTACAGCTCCAGTAAAGGTTACGGATTGTTCAATAGTAGCAGGATCTCGTTCAAAACATCCTCCACTGACACCGTTATTATCCGTCTTTATTGCATAGAAGTCGTAGTCCCCCGCTCCAAAACTCTCAGAAAAACCAGCGATCATATAGCCTCCATCAGCTGTTTGTTGCACTATTCCGTATCCCTTGTCATCATCGTCATTGTCAGGATTTAATGTATAGCCATAGAGCTTGGACCAGTTCATAACTCCACTGGTATCCGTATTAATAACATATGTGTCAGAGGGATAAGAACCATATCCAGTAGTTCGGCCTGCAACGGTATAGGAATTATCGGCTCCTGGAGCCGCATAGCCACCATATGTATATCCATTTCCGCCATATGTTTGAGACCACTGTTGCACCCCATTTTCATTCAATTTTAGCAAAAACATATCGCTTCCAAATCCAGTAAAATAGCTTCTGCTATCACCCCCTACAATATAGCCTCCATCAGAGACAGGAAAAATTGAACTTGCTACATCAGTTTCGATTCCCCCATAGGTATAGGCGCCTTGAATATTTCCACTGCTACTAACCTTAATCACCAAGGCATCATATCCCCCAGCCCCCTGACCATTGGTTTTGCCAGCAATGAGCAACCCTCC
>JYMV01049765.1_pt1 | contig 11526 bp, 3 predicted proteins | sample 338911 | NCBI WGS metagenome assembly JYMV01 (sample SAMN03354496, study PRJNA234377) | hydrothermal vent metagenome | biome: Deep sea; feature: Hydrothermal plumes at the Eastern Lau Spreading Center, Western Pacific Ocean; material: Seawater | place: Tonga | collected 2009 | depth 2000 m m
TTCACTTTGGTTGATCTTTAGTTTTCTGTGTAGTGTTTTGTATATCATCGTCTGTCATTACCCATCTTTATAAGACCCAACCATTATTTTCCCTCGCACGGTATCTGAGTGGAACGGACTGACACTGTCCATACTAATGAGTTGCTCGATAGAAACAGCCAAGGCTGCTGTCTTCTATATTTAGTTAGATACATTTATTTAGCTCTTTCAACTTTAAATGGCTACATGTCAAGATCCTTTCTCAGAACGAATTCTGCCATATTTCTTTGCTTCTAATTTTCAAATGGGAAACGCCTAGACAAGTTAAGCTTGCTCTTAACTGTGATTTCGTCCAAATACTACGAGCTCTAACATACTATCACGTCTTTTTGAGCCAGTAACGATATTCAGGTCTCACTTAAAAATTTTGATTTCTACTGGTTTTAGCTTCCGGAAGGTGTGAATAAGTTAAAAGGTACCAAAGGGGTAATCAGAAGCCATAAATCGAAGGACAGACAATATAGTGGCCACAAGAAAATTGGGGAAAAAGACAAACAATGATATACGAAACACTACACGGATAAAGAAAACCACAAATGCAAGGGTGAACTCAGGTGCTCAAGCATGGCAAGCACGTCCTGCTCCTCTAGTGCCACACGTCATGTTCCTGTTAAATGGCACGAACATCATGTGAAATGGAAATCGTGGTTGGACACCAGTATACGTAAATAAATACAAATAACAAATGAAACACAAACTCCCTATAATACAAATAGGAGCATAGACCAACCGAACATCGTTTTTATGCGATAATCACATCGGACAGCACAACGCGGGACTACAAAACACGAAGACATGCAATTGGGCGACTTGAACAACACGACAATGAACTCGGTGCATCGGAAGCACCCTGCTTCACTGATTGAAACAATTGTGTTACACTGGTCAAAATCCGGCTGTAAGTCATGAGTGAGGAAAGGACGATATTGTGTTTACAACAAAGGGAACATATCATTGATCACTTGTGACATATATTTCGTAACACTTAACCAAGGCATGGTGGTGACCGTAGAGTTTTAAGATACCAAAAGAGGTACGCAGAAACTGTAAGTCAAAGGTCAGACAATAAAACGGCCAAATGACAAAAAAAACAAACAATGATCTACAAATCACTAGACAGAACCTAAAGATTGAGCAACACGAACCCTACAAAATCATAAAAAAACAGCAGAAGGGTGCTCTAGAAAGGTAAGTCGAACCCGCCCCACAAGTTACACTCGTATATTATGTCAGAGGTTACACATGACAATTGAAAAAGGTTAAAGCTATTTACAAGAATCATAGTAAAAACGTAGACTGACAATTGCCTGTCTCAATCTAATCGAGGTACGAGCCAGGGGACAGAACTCGTCAGTTTAAGTAAAAACGTAGATATCGAATTTAGTGTGAATGGCGTGTTTCTGGAATAACCATCATCCGGTACGCTTAAAATGAACAAATTGGAAAGCCAATTAATTTAAAAGTCCCTGGGCAGATAAACCAAAAGGCCTACACGGGATAGACAAAATCTGTTAAGGTCATCTCTGCCTGAGGAAGAAGAACCTTTATTTTTATTAATAATTACATTACGCATAAACTGTACATTTCAACAATTGATTCATACATGGGCTTCTCAAGAAAAACGAAAAGAAGCTAGCCCGAGCCACTAATTTCACGTTCCGCTATAAAGACGATGGCTGTCCACTAAATAAGTTTTAAGCTTAGTGATTTTGTTGATCGCATATCCCTTTGAGCTTGAAATAAAAGATACCACAGCTACAGCTAGATCCGCTTCATACCTTGACCTACATCTCGAAATTGACAGTGAGGACCGGATAAGAACGAAACTATACGACAAAAGAGATGATTTCAATTTTCCCACTGTGAACTTTCCATTTATATGTAGCAACATTCATGTAGCTCCTGCATATGGAGTATATATCTCTGTTTATCTGATATTCCAGAGCTTACGGTTCCTATAAAGATTTCCTTTCCTATCGTACCAAGGGTTCCTATTGGTAAAGTTGAAGTCATCATTTCGAAAGTTTTGCGGTCGACACCATGACTTGGTTAACCGTTTCGGAGTATCTGTCTCACAAATGCGGACGGATATATTCCCCTTGTCGTAAGCACTTGCCCGTCATTTCCTTATTCATGACTTATCTCCGAGTTTGTGACTAGAGTAATTCGGCGGGTGCCACTAGTGGAGCCGGAACTGCTTACCTTCCAGAGCACATGATTTCATCCCCGGTTTTTAGTGGGGTTCACTTTGGTTGATCTTTAGTTTTCTGTGTAGTGTTTTGTTGATCGTTGTTTGTCCCCTTTCTTTGCGCTGTCTGTCAAACTCTTCTTCAGAGAATTATTTGTGTGTATCAGGGTGGTATTTGTTTAACAAATAAGATTTGTCCCTTCCTCTATGTTGGCTATGCTTTTTTTGTGAAGCAAGTTCTTTTTAATTCGTGTTTTAGTTTGAGTGGGTATAATTCTATAAGGAGTCAAAAATCCATGTTTTAAAGCTATTGCATTAACCTGGTTGTATGGCGTATGGTGCTTAACGCCACTTTCAACAATATTTAAGTTCTATCGTGGCGGTCAGTTTTATTGGTGGAAGAAACCGGACTACCCGGAGAAAACCACCGATCTGTCGCAAGTCACTGACAAACTTTATCATCACATAATATTGTATCGAGTACACCTCGCCATGAGCGGGGTTCGAACTCACAACTTCAGTGATGATAGGCACTAATTGTACAGGTAGTTGTAAATCCAACTACTATACGATCACGACCACGACGGCCCCAAACATTTATTGTAAGTACTCCAAGAATTCTCTAAGATATTTAAGAATCCACATTAGATTCACACCACTGGAGTAGGTAGTGTCACACTTACTCTGAATCCCGATTTTGACCACTGATAGAATTGATTGTAATAATTTGGAAAGAGGGTTCGTGTTGTATTTGGGAGAACCAGCATTATAACGTTGTTAGTAAGGACACTTATGCAATTTAGGAATCTAGTAGAGTGACGGAACATCCAGTTGTTTTTTATTTTTATTTTATCTTTATTTGAAATTCCAAAAGAACACAAAACTGACCCAATTGTCCCGGGTTTCTTCTTCCGTAACGTGGTCGAGGGATTTGCAGGATGAATTGTCAATACTGAATTCCTGAAGCAGTCTATATAATATGATTTACACACATAAACGATATTGTTAAGAACTTTGTCTGTAGGGACAAAGACTTGTCATGGAGGTAAGACAGGTGTTTAGGAACGTTTGGGTGTTTGAAAAACGATGTTGCGCGAGTGCTTATTGACACATTAAGTATTTTAATTTTAATTTGCACCAACCTCACGATTTGTCCAATTTTCCTATTTATAGATTTAGTCTCACGTTAATTCGGCCATTTGGGTAACCTATCTAATAGAGAAGTATTGGTGATAATGTTAAGGTCACCAGTTATAACGCGGACAGTCGGATTATATATACCAGTAAATGGGGAACGTAAATTATAGGTACAATCGGGAGGTTTAAACTAGAAGTCGTCAATGTGGAGATCCTGCATCACATTTTTGCAGTTACACAGTTTGGTTGCAAAAGATGTAGATAATAAACAAACGTTAAAGAATGTCGTAGGGGCAATTAAAAATGGACATTCCAGAGAAACTGGCAACATACAAGATGAAGACAAACAAAAACAAAAAACACAACAAAATATATGTTGGACATCACTATGTGCAAAAAACCACAAATAACGTAAATAAAACATGAGCCTTACTACAAACAATTGGAGGTAAAGACGAACCGAACATCGCTACTATGCGGAAATCGTAACGTAAAGACACATAATAGGACAACACAAAAGCAAAAAGGATGAGCAACACGGGCCCCACCAAAAACCCGGGGGTGAACTCAGGTGCTTTATGAGAACTGACTGATCTCTAGGGAGGAATATTTTGGATTTGCCTTAGGTTAATGGAATAAAGACATTTGTTGGCAAGCAAAAGTTGAACAAAGAAACATTTATCCGTTACATTTTTCCTAATACCAACAGGTTTCAACAGCATGAGTGATCTGCAATATCTAAAACGATTGCTGTAAGCATGTAGTGATTTCAATTCCGATTTTGTAACGGGATTTTCCAAACACGAGTTGTGCAAGGAATGTAGTTTTGGAAAGGGTAAATTAATGGCAATAGTTTCGTACGAATGTGATGCATACTCAACAGTTTCTGTATAAATGGTTGGTCATTAAGTGAACATCACAGCTGATAGGGGATGTAAATTCTTCCGATATACGGAGAATCAGTAAGAAGTGTACGTCCTCTGTAGTAGGGTTTGCCGTCATTAATGACGTGTGATCTCCATGATTTTTAATTATTGTGTTTTATTATAGAAGAAGGGATAATCAGATTCCGTAAATCGAAGGACAAACAACACAATTGACAAAAGAAACAGGAAAAAACAACGATCTACAAAACATTACAAAGAAAACTAAAGATCAAACAACACGAGCCCACTAAAAACCGGGGGGTGAACTCCGGTAGTGCAAGCAGTTCCTGCTTCACTAGTGGCACCCGTCGTGTTACTATATGCGTCATGTTTTTGTTTCTTCTTGATGTTGTACTGTTGTAGTTATATATCTAAACTATCCATTCGTTCTACACTGGATGCTCGACGTATGTCTTCCGATTTAAAGAGGGCAAATAAAGAACCTGATATAGAATAGATACAAACAGCACATCCTTACAAACGGTTTCAAACGAATTATACCATGCAAGATTGATCATACGATGGATCAAATTGGTAATGTGCTGAATATTTGAAATTCAAGATTAACAATAATGTTGCTTCAAACACTTGAGAGCATAGGTGGTGTAATGGTTAGTGTACTCGTCTCGAGTGTGGTAGATCGTGGGTTCGAGTCAAACCAAATACTATAAAATCGGTACTTGCTGATTATTCTCAAATCACGCAGCATTAAGGAGAAACAGCAGATACTGCTTGGCTCGGATATCAGGCTACTCGACTGTGTAGTGAGCTAGCACTATAAAAATAAAAAAAGTGTGTTGGTCTAGTACAAATCGGATATCATTTTCATCCCATGTCTTGTTTTCGCCATCATATAGCCGAAAAATTACTCCTTTGGCAGTCAACAATCACTATTGAGAGTTCTCTAAGATATATGGTGGGTTTTAAATCCAGAATTCAATGTAATATACCAGAACGCCGAACTTACTAGTCAAGAAAGACGCGCAATTTCACAAACTAGACATCAGTCAAGACAGCCTATAATTTTCAAAAGGAAAGCAAACCTGTATACTTGTTGAACTAATGGTTCCTTGTGCTATAGGGATTAATAACACCTCGAACTAAAGGGTATTCAGAATAAAAATACCACCCGGAAATAAGCATTGGAACCTTTCCACCTTTGATATAATTTGTATTGAACAGAGATTTCATGACGGGCGTAATCTATGGACCAGGAGTTTATCCTTTGAAAATACATTGTATACAATTTCTTCTGTTTCTGTATTGTAGCAGACTGTTTAACTTGTCCATTTTTAATATTGTTTCTCAGCTTGTTTTTCGATTGCTCTTTGATATTTTTTTCGACTATCCTGATCAATATGTTTTACTGTTCCCTCCAATTGTTTTTTTTTATCTCTAAAATTTTACTCATCGATTTCGTTTTCTCTGGCAATAGGTATTAATTCGATATTTTCATATACTATAGTGTTGATATTATTATATACTGGAAGTGTTCTGCTGGCGTTGTTTTGTCTATTTTTTGTAATCATGCAATTTCTTGATTTGTGCGTTTTTTAAAGAGTTGTTTTATGTGGCAATAACATGTTGTTCTAGCCTCTGAACTACTCTTAGTTTTTACTAATATGTTCTTGTGGTATGACAAAGCTTGGTTCCTTGTTTCCATGCACTTTTATGAAAATCCAAAACATTGATAGAGAATGTATTTCAAATCGTTCTTCCTGTCAGTTTTGCTACACCTCTTGATTAAAATACTGGAGCTAGATATGTTCAGTCTGCACACAGCTTTTTAACTTTGGTGGGAAAGTCGTAGTGGGCAAGATGACCATAGGTGAAGTTGTGTTGTCATAATTAATATAGGTGTATATCCAAATTCACTTTTTAAAAGTTAAATTAATTGGACTTTAACTCGCTAACAAATAAAATTTCATCATTTATAACAGGATGATGAGAGACCACAAAATGTACCAATGAATATGTTCTAGTCAGTGTCATGTGCAAGGGTAGGAGTACTTTTCTAATTAAAGCCATTGTAGATGTTGTCAAAGTTTTAAGTTAAGTCCTCCATTAGTAGGAGCACTTTAATTCTAATGTAGATGTTGTCAAGGAGGTAACTTACTTCTCTATTACAATGACAGAATCAACATGGTCCATGTTGATTTTTTCTTCTCATACAACATTAACCAATGGAGAAATTGGAAGGGGGTGGTGGGGCTAGAAAACAACCTTATCAGCAATGGTTTTAAAAACCTGCGGTTAGGTAATTTGGCACTAATAAATTGAAAAAAAGGAAGGTTTAAATCACTTAGATTTATATATTAAGAACGATAAATGTTTGTACATCACTTTGTGACGATTTAGAAACATGTTGGTGAAAAATGAACGGAAAGAATGTTATTTACTACTTATGTTTGGTTTAATTTAAAAGAATATTAGTTTTAACAAAATCGTAAATAATTGTTTCATCAACAAAAAGAGTTTGATAAATTAATAACGAAACACACCCGAGTTTGACTCGGTCTTGACAATACACTGGAAGACGCATCTTTGGTCTTGCAATAAACATCTACAACAGAAAGGTGCCAGCATGTCATGTGCAACCTACTGAAATGCATGCTGGGAAACATTCAACTATTCAGGACTAATTTCCAATCTTGTACATATCCGATTGGTTGCAGGTGTAAGCCTCATAAGCATGGTGTTTTATATACCCCGACAGCTTGCTAGCTAGCCTCTCGACTGTAGATAATTATGCACTTACAAATCCTGTTCTTCCAATCGTTGGCACCCAGGAAATAGTTTGGGAATAATTGAATAAAACAAAGAGATTCAACTAACAAATACACTTATATAAAAAAAAAATTGAGATCAGTTTGGAACATTTCGATTTAACAAAATATTTTAAGGCTACCGAACCAATAACATAGCACTACTAAAAAGCTGATCGGTGGGCCTACAATTGTTGCTGAACACTTGATTACAATTTTGGCAAGATTAGATTAGGCAACGTTGCCGCGAAAAGATCAAAGTTTGATCAAGTGATCAATTTTAAACATAAAACTGCATGTAAATACATAGCTGGTATTAAAATTAAAAGCAAATCTTTAAAAGCTTCTCTGCGCCAGCAGCGAGTTACAAGAATAAAATAAAGCATTCCCAAAGTACCTTCTAAGTGCCACCGCAACATATCTTTTAACCTTCACTGTGCATTAATCTAAACAAAATCTTTCTACAAATATTACGGACTGGTGTTCCAAAATAATATTCGAAATAAAACAGGAACTTAAAACAAGTTGTACTCCTCGATCCTTCCATTTTCCAGCAATGATTGTGGAAACCAACCTGATCTCTGTAAGACACCTCAATCGTTTGGTCAACCAAATATAATCTAATAAATGCAACAGCTAAATTTTATTTTGTTTTGTATACAAAATCATTTAAATATATAATAGGACTTGATGAAATGTACATGGTCACCGGGGATCTTCCAATGTTTCAAGATATTTGTAGAAAACATGTGAAACTTATTAGCACCAAAAACTATGAAGACCAATTTTTAAGTCAAAATGTCTTCGAATTGTGACTTTTTAAATGTTAACAAGACACAAATTGCACCAGCTATTTCTAAAACAGAAATATCTACACCATTTGTTCCAAAAGCTTCCATATTCTAAGTTAACTGATACATATAAAGATTTGGTGGTATCCAAATGAAAGACATGTTTTACTAAATGCAAATCTGGTGTTGTTTTTGTTTATATGTCAACTGTATTTCGGTTGAAAACAGTTCACAATAAATATGTATTAATGTATTATGCTTTTTGGTACATCTATGTACATCATTTTTTTTCATTGCACACTTTTTAAAATTAAAAATGCATTTGTGTTTCAGAATTTGATTGTATATGATAAAGGTTACTCAATGAATTCAATGAGATACTAGAAATTAATAAAATATCTGCTTAATAATAAACCACTTGGAGTGAAAAATGCATTTTCTGAGACTCTACTAAATGCACATAATTTCTATTTGAATACCACAATTGCTGCTTAAAGGCAAGTCTTGACACTAAGCATCTCAATAAATGCTGTGTCTGCTGGAAAATATTTGCTAGGTGTAAATAAGAACACTCTAAAACCTCTAGTCGGAGGTCACTGCAAGAGGTCAAAAGGAAGTGAGATCATGCAGAAAAAGAGCACAACACAGTTTACTAGTATGTATAATGGTTATATTCTAAATCTTATATTTATTGATGCTTCTCTTTCAGAGTCTTTCACAAGCTAAGCAAACGACACACTGTAAGCAACATATGTCCTAATGGACGCATTTATAGCAAATAAGCTTAAGCAATTCTACATGTTATAATAGCACTGTATGTGGATCTGTGTGCTGATTTAACACAGAAATTAAATAATAATAATAAAGATGTTGTTTTGTGAGATTAACCATCACCGGCTCACATTGATATACAATTATTGACGATGGCTGCTGGTGAGTCTACGGGACATGCATGTTGTTTTTTTTTACAATAAGTTGTTAAAATCAAGCTGTGAATAATTATTCAGAATCTCTGAAAAATCCTTTCAAGATATTTCACAAATCATCGAATCATATTGGTTAGTTATATCAATCCAATCAGATTTTCTCCTCAGTTTAATTTAATTCAAATTGGCCAATGGCCTGCCATCATACAAAGATTACTACTCCAATTCTTTTCAGGTTTGAAACAAGAAATCTGATTGGATGATCAATCAATACAACACCCAATTAAAATGTCATTAACAGAAGCAGCTGCTAAATATACTTATGGGCACTTGCTGAGAACTGTTTGACAGCTCTTTGAACAAACAGGTTTGTACATGAGTAAGAATATTAAACTAACAGTTCTTTTTTTTGGGTCAAAAACAACTATTTTAGATATTTATTTTTCAAGCAACATAATTTCTAGATAGTTTTTTTTTTAAAAGAAATGAAACAAACTGTCCGTCCAAATATAACATGTAAAAATGAGAAAAAAAAAGTATTTTAACTTTTTTTTACATTTAATTATTTTTTTATTTAATGAAAATAGCCTATATAAATGATTTAACCTTTGATCTTAATATTCTTACACAAACAATTCCACCTGAATTTGTTCACACATAAGCAAACAAAGCCAATTACATTAATAATAGTTCATACCATGAATTGTTTAACACTACAGGTATGGAACCCTTTAAGCTTAAACTTCTCGGATTTCATATAAAAAAAAACTTTGCCCGAGACAAAATCTCTATAATTTTACACCAAAATATCTTGAAAGCGAACATTTCATGTTCCTTATCTATCCATATACATAACCAATGCATGAACTGCAGTCATCAGAAAAATATATATACATGTATGTTCATAATATGAATAATAATATTGAGTAACCATGATAACATTCATACAACAAAGAACACATTCCATGCTGCGTGTTTTACACACAGCGTAAAGACTAAAAAAACGTGATCAATTAACAAGTTAAAAATGACATCCAATCTCTGCATAATCAGGACACGGTCAAAATAAAACAAAAATGTTGGTTGTCCTGGATACATGCTGTTAAAAACTTGGTACAGTAAAAAAATTCTTTATTTCTCCTTTTTTGTTATTTTTTTTTGTATTGTAAAAAATTCTCCATACGTCATAGAAAATTATAAAATGTGATAATTACATTTTAAAATTAGGGTCAGATTTTGGTTTTAAAATAATGTAATAAGACAAAATATTAAAGATGTCCTAGATTTTAATTATTTGTTGTCCCAAACAATCTCTAACAATTAAAATTCTTACTTAACAACTTACAAAATTATCCTGTTTTGGCAAATCAAATTCAAATGATGCATTTTAAATGCATCTAACGAAAAGAATATAAAAAAAAAATAAAAGCAAGAAAAAATATGTTGTAAAATTGCACAAATAAAAGAAGGAACATTTTACATCTCAAAAACAGACAAAAAGATTTCATATTTTGGTTTTTATTCTGGTTGTGTTCTAAAAAAAACAGTATTAAAAAAGACTGTATTTGTAAAACAATAAGTTTTTTCAGCAGAGATTGGATTTAAAAAATCAAAAAATGATGATGCCTCAAAAAACCACGATAACAAATGACTAAAATCTACACACTAACATCTTAATATCACAAATAATTTAACAATGTGTTGTCATGTAAACAATTGAGAAAGTAACAATTTGATATGGCATTTAAAACTTCCTAAAGAAAAAAAATGGATCTGAGGGAGAAAATCTGCAATTAAAAAATAAAATAACTATATTTGAATAAGAAACGTTACCAAAAATTTTACTAGTCAAATAAACAGTTTTTTTTTCTCACAATAAAAATATAAAAATTATACTAAATTCAAATTTATAGCAAAATATCAAAAGATTACAGTAATATATAAATGATTCAAATTTTTATGATTTTCGAATATTTTGGAAAATTACTGTTTAGTATAGAAGGTCTTTGACAACTTTAATTAATGCACAGAAAATACAGCCAATACTGAGATCAAAATGTATTCTTTAGTTTTAGTAAAAACTGAACATTTTTGGCAACAATGAAGAGATGCAATAAAGGGTCCATTTGTATTTATTGTTATAAAAAAATAAGATTTAGCAGTAAGACAAAGTCATTATTTATGGCACTTCTGTATAAAATGTCAGCAATAAGTTTGAAATAATTAAAATAATGTGGAATACAAAAAATCCTTTAATAATTAAATTGCATTTTATTTGAGACAATATGGTTAAAGAATCATTAATTGAAAAATAAGAGTCTTTTTTTTTATATTATATAATTTTAAAACATTTAAAAGGGTTTGATGTAAATTTGTTATTGAATAAAATGTAAATATAATATTTTTCAAATTAAAAAAAACAAGTTTTAATTAATTCATATAAAGTAAGGAAACAATTCCATTAATATATAAAATATTATTATTTTCCATTCAAATCACTTCCACAAATTTTTATAAGTAACCTTTTCCTCCAATTTATTGTGGATATAGTCAATTTAATATAAAATGTAACTTACCTATAAATTTATTTACTATCAAATATTTCCATATAAAAAAAAAATCAATCAAACATTTGCTATACAACTTGAAAAAAATATTTACAACTGACAAAAAATAGCACTATACAAGACTACCACCAAATAACACAAATAAAGTTATAGTTTGTCAAATAATGGATTTGAAAAAAAAATATAT
>JYMV01005638.1_pt1 | contig 11525 bp, 9 predicted proteins | sample 338911 | NCBI WGS metagenome assembly JYMV01 (sample SAMN03354496, study PRJNA234377) | hydrothermal vent metagenome | biome: Deep sea; feature: Hydrothermal plumes at the Eastern Lau Spreading Center, Western Pacific Ocean; material: Seawater | place: Tonga | collected 2009 | depth 2000 m m
ACAAAGCCCGGGAACATCAAAATTATTATTTAAAATATAAACCGGATGAAGAAGCCCTATCCATTAGCCAATCGGCAAGATTAAAATATCCCCATGCTAATAATGAAGCACAATTGGTTCATTCCCACAAAATAAATCCAACGAACTAGATTTTATTTTTTCCTGTAAAAAACGATAGAGTTCCTAATCTGTCGGCGTAAGGAAGAATATTTCCATCCACATCTTTAATGGGATTTGCAGTTTCCTTGCCTTGAGTCATCAAGGTAACCAGAACCATGGTTCCAATTCCTATGCCCAAGCCAATCATATCAGAAGGTATCCCGGGGGTTATGAATTTGAATGCGATCCATGAAACAGTTCCAAGAACCATGGCGCTTAATGCAGCTGTGGTATTTGCCTTGGGCCACCAAATTCCTGCAGCCAGGGGGACAAAAAGTCCAACCAATAATATGCTGAAAGAATCAAGCAATAAGGTATAAACCTCGCCCACAAACAAAGCGACCATCATGGATAAAACTGCAAAAATGGGAACGGATAAACGGGTCCACTTAAGAACAGATTGATCTGAATCAGCTTTCCATATCCAAGGGAGTAAATTCTTCCCAAGGACACTTGAACATGCCAGAATTGAACTATCTGCACTGCTCATGACTGCTGCCAAAAGTGCGCTAATAAAAAAGGAAGCCAACACTGGCGGTAAATAATTGATAGCTAATTTTGGGATGACTAATTCCGGATTTTCCAATCCGGGAATCAATAAACTCCCTGTCATTCCGATTAGAACTGCAACAATACCGAATACCAGATAAATGACGGATGACAAGTATGCAGAATTTTGTGCTACTTTTTCACTCTTGGCTGAAAGTGACCGTTGCAATAGATCCTGTCCTGCAAGGTTTCCAAGGCCAATCACCATCCAGGCCCGGATATAATTCAGCCATTCAATGGTTCCACCCTCTTTCGGTGTCATGCGAAAACTATCTTCCGGCAAACTGGAAACAAGGGTTGAAAACCCGCCCACTTTTGAAATAACTATTGGCAAAATTACTGTCAGACCAATTATTACTATGATAATCTGGAAAAAGTCTGTCAGGGAAACAGCCCACATGCCACCGGCCATGGTATAAATAAAAACAATGATTGTTCCAATGACGATAGCCGTATTTGCAGAGATCCCGGTAATTGTGTGAAGTATAAATCCCAAAGAAACAAGGAGTGATCCTGTCCAGCCAATATAGACAGATAGCATAATGATGGAGGCAATTAATCCTGATGTTTTTCCAAATCGAATTTCAAAAAAATCCACAATTGTTGTAAGACACATCCGTCTCATAATCCGAATAAAAAATAAACCTGCCAAGAACAAACACAGGGCTGCACCGAATGGATCTGCGATCACACCTAGGAATCCTTTTTGGTAAGCCGCACCACCGGCTCCCATAATGGTGCCGCCCCCCAAAAATGTTGCAGTTAATGCTGCAGTACAAAGCCAAAGGGGCAGACGCCTTCCCGCCACGAGAAAATCTTCAGTCCCGGATATTTTTTTACTGGCATAAATACCTACACCCAGCATCCCTGTCAGGTAAATAATGATTCCGATGTAAATAACTGTTAAAGATTCCATAAGATAAACCTATTTGTTAAAGCCTATTAAAATAAATTGCACAACGCAATAAACCTTCGAAAATTCAAGTCCTATCAAAAAAGATATTATGAAAAAAACGGAATATAATATATGGAATTAACCTGGATATCTGTTATACCTCCGTTGTTAGCAGTAGCTTTAGCCTTTATCACCCGGGATGCAGTCGTGAGCCTGTTGGTGGCGTGCTTTGTGGGTGTATTACTATTGGGGGAAGGCATCTCCGGTTTCCCCGACTTTCTCATTCGTGCCCTGGCATCGAAAGATTTTATTTGGGTCACATTACTGGAATTTAATATCGGTATTCTGGTAGCTTTTTTTCAGCGCTCCGGCGCTGTGAAACTTTTCACAGAAAAAGTGGGTAGCTGGGTTCGCACTCGAAGACAGGTTGGGGGCTTGGGTTGGGGTTTGGGTATTACCATATTTTTCAGTGATTATTTCAGTCCCTTATTCGTGGGGCCGGTCATGCGCACACTAACTGACAAATATAAAATTTCTCGTGAAAAGTTGGCTTACATTTGCGATTCCACCTCTGCCCCCATGATTGCCCTGATTCCCTTTACGGGCTGGGCGGTGTATATGGGCGGACTCACCATTGGAATCGGTCCTGTTACGGATCAGGCGGCCGCCATGGATCTTTATATTCATAGTATCCCCTTTAATTTTTATTCATTTCTGGCTATTGGTATGGTGGGTCTATTAGCTATGAATATTATTCCGGATTTTGGTCCCATGAAAAAGGCTGAAGACCGTGCCAAGAATGAAGGGAAAGTGCTGCGGGATGGCGCCGTCCCGATGATGGGCAAAGAACTCACAAACCTGGAAGTGTCAACCACGGGGAAACCCAATATTTATTTGAACTTCATTATTCCAATTTTGCTTGTTGTGGGCATCAATCTGACAAGTTTTATCGTTTATGGGAAAATTGCCATACTTCAGAGTTATCTTACGGTATGTACTCTTTTTGCTATTACCATGATATTACAAAAAATAGATAATCTACAGGGAGTTATGCAAACAGTCATGGCCGGGATGAAAGGCGTCATGCCAGCAGTGACTATTTTAGCGCTGGCATTTTGCATCAATACCATCAGCCGGGAATTAAAAACTGCTGAATATGTCGTTTCCCTAACGGAAGCATGGCTGCTGCCCAATTTACTGCCCATGATCACCTTTTTTCTCGCGGGCTTTATCAGTTTTGCCACGGGAACTTCCTGGGGGACATATGCCATCATGATTCCCATTGCCATGCCCCTGGCGTTTCAATTTTCCGGCGGTGAAGTCAATATACTTATTTACAGCACCTTTGCAGCGGTGGCCGGCGGCGGTGTATTTGGGGATCATTGTTCACCCCTATCGGACACAACCGTCCTTTCATCTTTGGGGAGCGCTTGCGATCATATTGACCATGTAAAAACGCAACTGCCTTACACCTTGATTGCTGGGGGAATTGCCATGGCATTTTATCTCGGATTAGGATTTATGGGATGAAAGTAACTGTTTGTGAAATGCCCGGCGATCATTCTTTGTTCGAAGATTCTTGGCAGAATTTAGTTAACCATGTTCATGAACATGGTAGTGACCTTGTCCTTCTACCGGAAATGCCTTTTCATGATTGGCTGGCCCATACCAGAGATTTTGACCAAGGGAAATGGATTGAAGCTGTTGCCACTCATCAAAAATGGATAGAGAGAATAGGTGAACTGGGAGTGGACCTGGTAGCCGCTTCCCGTCCGGAAATCCTTGATGGAAAAAACCAGAACATCGGATTTATCAGGGAAAAGAATTCAGGCATACAAGATGTTCATACAAAATATTATTTACCGGATGATGAAGGATTTTGGGAAGCCACCTGGTACGAACGGGGCGATGGCACGTTTAAAGCTGTGAACACACTAAAAGGGAAATTGGGATTATTAATTTGCACCGATATGTGGTTTCCCCAAAAAGCCCGGGATTATGGTCAGAATGGTGTACAGATCTTATTGATTCCCAGGTCAACACCAGCCGGAACGACGGATAAATGGCTTGCCTGCGCCCGGACCAATGCAGTGGTTTCCGGTGCATATTGTTTATCATCCAATTGGGGCGGTACATCACCGGAAGGCGGGCAATTTGCTGGAAAGGGTTGGATTATTGAACCGGAAGTTGGTACCGTGCTTGGCATTACGTCTGCCAGCGACCCTTTTCTGACTTTGGACATTGACCTTGAAAAAGCTGATGCTGCAAAATCCACTTATCCCAGATATGTCCGTGATTAATTTGAACAAAAAATAGGAAAAATTAAATGAAAGTACTTGTTTTAGGATGTGGCATGCAGGGTAGGGCTGTTATTTTTGATTTACTTAAAAGTGATATGATTACAGAAATTGTGGGTGCGGACATGGTGGAACCCCCATTGGATCCATCCATTTATTCACATTTGGATAAATTTTCTTTTGTAAAAATAGATGGCAACGACCGGGCTGATTTATCAGAAAAAATGGACTGCGATGCTGATATTATCGTAGATATGCTACCCCGGGAATTGACAAGAATCGTAACTGAATTATCGATAGAACATGGCGTTCATATGGTCAATGCCAATTATGGGAGAGGGTTGGAGGATCTTCATGAAAAGGCTGCGGAAAAAGGAATTTCCATTATGCCGGAAATGGGCTTTGATCCGGGGATTGATTTAGTCATTGCCGGTGAAGCGGTACGGCAGTTTGATGAAGTCCACGAATTACATAGTTATGGCGGCGGAATCCCAGAAGCAGCAGCTATTGATAATCCACTGAAATATAAAATTACCTGGACATTTGCCGGCGTTTTGGATTCTACAAACCAACCTGCCCGTTTGATGATAGATGGAAAAGAAATTCATATTTCTGCCCAGGATATTTATAAGGAAGAAAATATTCATTTAGTTGATATTCCCGGTGTGGGAACAATAGATGCCATTTATAACAGGGATGCCCTTGTGTTTTCCAAAAAATTTGGGATTGAAAACACGGTGAAATCTACGGGTCGCTACACCCTTCGCTGGCCCGGATATGCGTCCATTATTCATACTTGGATGAAATTTGGTATGCTCTCCAAAGAACCCTTGAGCTGGCTTCCTGATAATATGTCTCCCCAGGATTATTTATGCAAATTCCTAGAGCCCCAATTACAATTGGGGGAACAGGAGCGGGATATTTGTATTCTCCGGGTAGACGTAAAAGGAATTCGAAATGGAAAATCGGAACGGCAGCTCTATCACGTCATTGATTACCGGGATTTGGAAACAGGATTTACGGCCATGAACCGAACTGTGGGTTTCCCTGCCAGCATTGCAGCGATAATGATTTTGAAGGGTGAAATATCGGAAAAAGGGCTCCTGTCACCAATCCACCATATACCGTTTGAAATTTTCAAAAATAAATTAGAAAAACGTGGCATATTCATCAAAAAAGATTAAAAATTTAGTAAGGTGAACAATAACAAAAATATACCCAACCCCATGTTCTATCTTGCTGCCGGGAGTAAGCCTATCGCACAAAGTGCAAAAGGAATTTACATTACTGCAGATGATGGGAAATCATATATGGATGCTGGTGAATAAAAAACTGGGGAACCATGACAAAGCCCGGGAACATCAAAATTATTATTTAAAATATAAACCGGATGAAGAAGCCCTACCACACGCCAATAACGAGGCGCAAAAAGTTCATTCACATGGACTATTTCAAGTGGATGAATTTAGGTCACTTAAATAATATTTATCAAAGGCAGCCAACAGACTTTCCTGCCCGGAATAAGGCGCAGGGGAATATTTTTTTGATTGGATACCCAGTTGTGATAATTCTGAAATATACCAATCCTGTTTATTGGTCATATCCCAAAAATCAATGGCGTCCTGAGTTTTATGTTTGCCCGATTTCACCACATCATTTTCAAAAAGCCATGAACAAGTAACTTTGCATTTGTCCACACCATCAGGCCAGACCGTGTGGTACATAACATATTCCGGGTGCAGGCTCAATAGCATATTAGGGGAAATTGAATAATAATAGACCCGTTTCAAGTCACCATCTTTCACATTTTTTAAGGGGGGACAGCATAGATCACCGCTGGCAGTGATACTATCCTTATCTTCATTGAATTCCATAAATCCACCCAGGAATGGTCCTTTATGGAGATCGTTTTGTCCTCCCATATAATTGTGGATAGCCGCAAGAGCTGGATGAAGAATAGGGCAATGGTAGCATTCGCAATAATTCTGGATTACCAATTTCCAATTTCCTTTTACAATATATTCCTTGGTTTCCTGGACTACAAGTTCAGAGATGTTCCAGTTAGAAAACCGACCAAACAATGGAGCGAATGCAGTGTCAAAATTTTCCGGGTTATCGGATATATTAATAAAGATGAACCCTTCCCATTCTGCAAGAGCTACCGAATGGAGCGGATAATCATCTTTCTTGAATCCTTCCACAGTATCCATATGAGGTGCTCCGATAAGTTTGCCGTCCAATCCATAGGTCCAACCGTGGTAGCCGCATTGAATTGATTTTGAGAATTGACCAGCCGCTTTTTTGCAGATTCGAGTTCCACGATGTCGGCATACATTAAAATGGGCTTTCAATTCTCCATTTTTTTCCCGTAAAACAATAACGCTCTCCGTATCAATATTGACCAGCTTATACTGGCCAACTTCAGTCAGTTCCGATGAACGGCCTGCGCAAATCCAGTTCTTAAAAAAGATATTATGATATTCTCTTTGTAGAATACTTGGGTTCACATAATAGTCCCTTTCCAATGTGTGGGCGCCTTTGGGAAGAGTTTCGGCTGTTTTCTTAAAAGTCATCCTTTCAGAATCTCCCGTGCTGCGTTAAACCCATTAGCCCCATGGAGCCCACCACCGGGATGGGTTCCCGGCCCGCAAAGATATAGATTCTCAATGGGCGATTTATATTGGGCTGTACTCATGGTTGGTCGCATGAAGAAGAACTGATCCAAGGTCATTTCACCATGATTTAAATTTCCTTCCGTTAGCCCAAATTCATCTTCTAAATCTTTAGGTGAAAGAACTGATGTTGCTTCAATTAACGATGAAAAATCAGGAATGTAATTTTCTAAAACTCGAACCACATTATTTTTTATTTGTTCATTCAATTCAGATGACCATACTTGATCTCTCAAATGATAAGGCGCGTATTGAACGGTAGCGGATAAAACGTGTTTTCCATCTGGAGCAAATTCGTGATTGATCAAGGATGGAATGGTGAATTCAACGGTTGGGTTATTAGCAATGGTTCCATATTTCACTGCATCAGATGCCCGTTCTTGGTATTCGATGGATGGTCCAATAGAAAATACGGTTTTCATTTGATCTTTGAATATGCCATTGATCTCGGGAAGTTTATTAAGGGCAAAATGAACTCGAGCCGTACTGCCCCGATAACGAATATTATTTAACTGAGTATGAAAATTTGGATTCAGATTTGATGTGCCTACCAAATTCATAAATGTATTTTTCGGATCAAGTCCAGACACTACCCGGTCTGCTTGAATGAGTTCTCCACCAGTTAATGAGATACCATTGCAACGCCCATTTTCCACATCAATGGATTTTACTTTTGAACCTGTACGGATCTCAACATTGTTTGATTCAGCGACTGATGCCAGTACTTGTGCTAACTGCCCCGTACCACCTTTCACAAATTGGGAATTATGGAATACACCGTTTCCATGGACATGCTGATGCAACAAATTATACCCTGTTCCTGCGGCAAAGGGGCCGAATGACAAATGATTTATTCCTGCCATGGATATTGCACTTCGGATCAATTCATTCTCGAACCATTCATCCACCAGTTCCGGCATCATCATAGGTGCCACCCGCATGAGGTCTACCAATCCTCGAGTACCGTGTTTGAATACAGGGCCCAGCATTAAGCGCATGGGCAATATTTCAGACAATCCAATATTTGGTAGTTCCGGAGGTGTAAGTTGGTAAAGACGTTCCAGGAATTGGGCAAGTTTTTCAATGTATTCTATGAATGCTTGCCAGGATTTTGCATCTTTTTGTGAAAAATTTGCAATGGACGCAGCGGTCAGTTTCGGATCGCGATTAAAAGAAATATTCTCACCGTTTTCACTAAGGGCGACCCGCACCACTTCAGGTTGGATTAATGCTAACCCATTCGCTTCCAGATTTAAATCTTTCATAACACGTGGATCAATCCATTTTACTGTATCATTGATCATATTGCATCGAAAACCCGGTGCAAATTCCTCTGTGGATGCCAATCCTCCAATCTGATCTCTGGCTTCAATTACAATCACCTTCTTGCCAGCTTTACCGAGCAGAGATGCGGTGACCAGACTATTTATACCGCCGCCGATAACAATAATATCGAACCGTTCCATTACCATACTCCCAAAATCTTTTTCGCTGCCATTTCACCAGGTGAACCTGTGATTCCACCACCTGGATGAGTTCCCGATCCGCATTGATAATAATTTTTGATAGGCGTTGTATAGTCTGCCCATTTCACGGCTGGGCGCATGGCGAACAATTGCTGGAGCGTTAATTCACCATGAAAGATATTTCCTTCTGTAAGGCCGAATGTAGCTTCCAAGTCTGCTGGTGTAAGCACCTGCCGATGCAAAATGATATCCCTGATATTGGGTGCAAATCGGGCGATAGTGTTTACCACTGCATCACCAAAGGCTTCACGTTTCTGGTCATTCCACCCGCCATTAATATTGTATGGGGCATACTGGACAAAACAGGACATAACATGTTTCCCTGGTGGCGCCATTTCTGGATCCAGAACAGACGGGAGAATAATATCCATGTAAGGCTCTTGAGAGAAATTACCATACTTGGCATCATCGTAGGCTTTTTCTAAATGGTCATAACTTGGGCTGATCGAAATGGCCCCACGGAGGTGATGCCCTTCACCAGGGAGACAGGTAAAATTTGGTAATCCATCCAGCGCAAGATTCACTTTTCCTGAAGAGCCGCGAATACGGAAGTTTTTAATATCTGTCACAAAATCAGAAGGAAGATCACTTTCATCTACCATTTTCAAAAAAGAGAGTTTTGGGTCCAGTCCCGAAATAACAATATCCGAATTATATTCATTACCATTTTCTAAGGCAACACCCACTGCTCGTCCATTTTTGACGATGACCTTTTCAACTGGTGCTTCTGTCATAATATCAGCACCAAAGTGTTCTGCGGATCGGGCGATGGCCATACTCACGGCGCCCGTACCTCCCCGCTGAAATCCCCATGCGCGGAATGCTCCATCAATATCGCCCATGTAGTGGTGGAGCATTACATAAGCAGAACCAGGGGAACGTGGACCCATGAAAGTGCCAATAATACCACTGGCGGACATGGATGCTTTTAAAGGTTCAAATTCAAACCATTCATCTAAAAAGTCTGCCGAACTCATGGTCATGAGTTTGGTCAAATATTCAAATTGTTCACTGCTTAATGTTTTGAAATGATTCAATAGTTTTTTAGTGGCGGCCAAGTCTGAAAGGGATGGACGAATGACGTTGGGTGCAATTGTTTCCAAAATGGGACGAACTGCCATACCTATTTGACCCATGGCAGGCCCGAAACGCATATATGTTTCGGCATCCTTTGTAGAATGACGCGCTATTTCACGATAAGTCTGATCTGCATCTGCCGTACGAAGGAGATAATCATTTTCTAATGGTGTGAAAGTGCTCTCCAAAGGTAGCAGTTCCAATCCGAACTTGGGTAACATCAGTTCCCGCATCACGTTCGGCTTCATCAAACTCACCACATAGGAGCAAACAGAAAATTTGAATCCAGGAAAAATTTCTTCCGTTACAGCTGCTCCACCCAGTATATACCGCCGTTCTAAGACCAGTACTTTCTTTCCGGCCCGGCTCAAATAAGCCGCTGCCGTTAATCCATTATGTCCACCACCAATGACGATAGCATCGTATTTTTTTACACCGGGCATGAGCGCTTCCTTTCCGGGTCAAAGAAGGGTGTTTTTACTACTTTGGCGGGAGTGAGTTTTCGGTAATGTTCCACTTTTAATTCAAACATGAGTTCTGATCCTTCGCCGGCATATTCTGATTTCACATGGGCCAGGGCGATATATCGTTTCAAAATCGGTGACCATGTTCCGCTGGTGGCGTAGCCTACTTGTTGGTTTCCTTTATATAGGGGTGTGCTTGTTCGCCAGGCGGTGCCGGGGAGTCCCGGTGCTAATCCAGCCTTTCGAAAATGTTTTTCCAATTCATGCCATTGGATTTCGATCCCTACAAAGTCCCATTCAGGGCCGCGAGCGACTTCGGCTTCTAAAGCTTGCTTTCCAATAAAATCTTTTTTCTTCATTTTCACAGCCCATCCCAAACCCAATTCGTAGGGAGATGATTTCCGGGACTCAATAATGGCATGCCGGGATGATATATAATCAACATCCAACAGGATGAGTCCAGCTTCGATCCGGGCAATGTCCAAAGCGTGGAGACCGGTGGGTGTGATACCGAATGATTTTCCTTTCTCCAAAAGTAGATCCCAGACTGTTAAAGCATCTTTAGGGTCCATCCAAATTTCATAGCCAAGATCGCCTGTATATCCTGTGCGGGAAATAGATACAGGGATATCGCCAAATGTGGTATCCATCATCCAAAAGAATTTGAGACTGTTCAAAGAATCGGAAGAAACTGCATTTAGAATGGCTCGGGAGTTGGGTCCCTGGAGTGCCAGAGCCGCCGTTGTGAATGAGTCATCTGTAATAGTGACATCCATTCCTGTTGCGTTATGTTTGATCCAATCAAAATTTGGTTCGGCACTGGTAATGCGAAATTTGGTTTCGGATAATCGTTGAATGGTGCCATCATCAATCATTTTTCCAAATTCATCACACCAGGGAGTATACATAACCTGACCTACTTTGCAAATTCCAATATTACGCGTCACCAATCGATCGAGAAATATTTGCGCATCGGCACCTTCAATGATATATTTTTTTAGTGGCGTTATATCTAATAGAGCAGCCTTGGTACGAATGGCAAAATATTCGTTATCGTGGTGAAGCTCATAGTTGGTGGCAGAGAGATATCCGGACCAGCGGCGCCATTCCTGAGATTCGTTCAACTTTGAAGTACGCTCAAAAAAGGGAGATAACTTAAGCTGCGTATTGGCTGTGAATTGGTTTTCGTAACTCATTGCTTCGATCGAAAAAATGGCCGCGTTAAACAAGTGGGCCCACCTGCACCTTTGATTGAAATTTCTGTTCCATCGTAAGTATGGATATCTACGCTTTCATTTTCCAAACATTTTAGTGTAATTGGATTACCTTCAATCATGATCACTTTGCGTGGTGCCACTGCCAATACATTACAGCCCATGGAATCATATTCTTCATCTGGAACTTCTATAAGTTTAATTTGGCGGTCGAGAAGGTATTGCCTGAATGGAACCGGAAGCAAACGAGAATACACTAAATATAGATCATGATCAATGGGGGAAATATTGCTCATAAGATGCAGACAATCTCCAGGGCCGGTCCAGTGAGGAAGTGGGACAGAGATGACTTCATCTACATGATTTCCGAGCAAATTTTTAAATTGGCGAATCCCTTCAGCATTGGATCGATATCCTTCACCAACTGCCACAGTTCGATCATCGATCCACACCACATCTCCACCTTCTAAAGTTCCGGGAGACTCAATGCGACCGAGAATAGGGATATCAATGGATTCAAAATAGGCTTCCATGGCTTTTGATTCGGGCACCCGTGCCTCCTTGCCCATGGTACACAGGATGACACCGCCATTAGAAACGACACAGGGATCGTGGGTGTAAACTGAATCAAGGGAAGTGGTATCGTCAGCTGGTAAAAAATGAATTTCAACA
>JYMV01049247.1_pt1 | contig 11524 bp, 17 predicted proteins | sample 338911 | NCBI WGS metagenome assembly JYMV01 (sample SAMN03354496, study PRJNA234377) | hydrothermal vent metagenome | biome: Deep sea; feature: Hydrothermal plumes at the Eastern Lau Spreading Center, Western Pacific Ocean; material: Seawater | place: Tonga | collected 2009 | depth 2000 m m
TTATAAACGTCCTCTGTTATAAATTTATAACCATAAAACCATTTTCGTTCACTTTTTTTTATATTTGAGATTAATCTTTTTTTGAAAACATCTTTTTTCCTCGTTTCTTTTATCTTTTTCTTGATTTCTGAAATGATACAAGATAATTCATTTGATACGCACTTTAAATCTTTTTCTTTTTGTTTTTCAATAAAAAATGTTGTGTAATGTGTTAATGAATCTTTTTCTATTGCTTCACTTTTCCTATGCTCCATAAGATTATTTTTTACTTCATTGTAAACATATCCTTCACTGGTTAATAATCTTAAGGCAAATAAATCACTAAACATTTCTCTTTCTAATGTGTATTCGCTGGCATTATTGAAATAAATATGCCCAAGTTCATGATACGTTATGAATTTTTTAGCAACAATCTCATCACCAAAAACTTCTGTGAAAACTTCGACATCTTTTTTATTTAGTTTTAGATAACCAAATTTATCACTAATTAAAGCTTCTGTATTAAAACCTTTCTTTATATAATGATTGCTTGTCAATGCAAAAAGCATCTCTTTATTTATCTCTGTATTAGTGAACTCATTTAACACAATAACAGGAATGTCTTTTAATGGTATGAAATGACAAATGTCTTCCGTTTGATAATAATCATAATTTACTGAATTGTTTTGACAATTAAATATTATTTCTATCTCGTTGGCACTAGATAGAACAGGTATAAAAAAAAATAGTAATATTATTTTAAATTTCATTTCTTTATAATAGCAGGGTTTTTTGGAAAAACAAATTGAATTTTTATACCTAAAATGTTATAATTTAGAAAACTTAAAGAGGCAAGAATATTGATGAACACTTACGAAGAATTTATTAATAATTTTAAATCTGATATTGCTCTGATTAATAAAATTTCAGAAATGAATTTGGATGAACGAAGTCGTTATCTTGCAGAAGTAATTTCACGATATTCTAAAATCTTGGGCTTTTACCATTCCCAACTGTTGTTTAATTGTCGCCAAAACATGGAAAAATCCATCAATATCATGGTTAAAAACCGAGAGAATAGAATGAGCAAAATTATTGAGTACAACATAAAAGAGCAACTTCCTTATATTGACGAATTTATCAATGATTTTAATTTTTATTATGGAATTATCTCTGGTCATCTCATCGCTGCAACACAAAACGGAAGTTTCGATTTCAGAATTGTAGAGGAAGATTAATGAACACACTACTTAATAAGAAAGCAGCAAACAACATGTTAAAAAAAGGTAATCTTCCAAAAGAAATCATTCGCAATGGAAAAAAATTTCGGGGGTATGGAAGGTTTGTAGAAAATTTCTTGGATTTTTCAGGCTTTGAATTTCCGCTTCCTGAACAAGGACATTGGATATTCAAGGAAGAAAACGTTCATACTATTATTAGAACATCTGGTTTTGAAAATCATTTTCATGGTTCCTTTGAATCTTTGTTTGAAAGCAATCTCCCGATGATTTGCCATCTCGATAAAGAGTATGTTTATCAAAAAGTCATTAATAATGGAAAATATATTCTCATTGATGAAGAATTGAACGCTGAAGTTACTGTTTCCTTAGATTAATCCAAATACCTTAAACCTTCAGGAGCAAATTCTTGTAAGAATTCTTTCCATTTATTTTTATGCGCGGTCTTTCTCGGAGGTCGCGCCTTTATTGACAATATTTTTTTGAATTCACTTTCATGAGAGCAGGGAACATTTATTGCTCGACACTTCAAACACATTTCTTTATGTCCATGGCGTCTTAGCTTTGTCCCAACATAAAAACCTGCATTTCTCTCATAAAGATAATACTCAACATCGCCTCTTCTTTTGTAAAAATCTTTTTTACGCTTTTTTTCTGTTAAAACATTATCTACGGCCTTTAGGATTCCACCACTCAAAACTTTCAGACCTTTTTTAGATACATAAACCCTGTCTATTTTAAAACTTTTTGTTACCCATTCCTCTCTTTTTTCCACAAAACCTTCAGATATTAGCTCTATTATTTCTTCTGGTTTCACCCCTAGTTTTGTCCGGGAATTTATGTGATTTAAAAATTTGTAATCTGAATGATTAAGCATCATTGTCTTTCTACTCGCAGATAGAAAATGCAAATGACTCAAAATTTTCTGTTTTCTTTTTTCTTTCGATATTGACATAGAAAAACCTCTTTAATTTTCGAAATTATATCATCTAATACCATATTTTCAACAAATAGATTGAAGAATTAGAAAAAATTTGATATTATTTAAATTATAATTAACAAGGACTACTTTATGAAACGTTTTGATGCCGTGGGCTATAATATTTCTTCCAATGGAATTGTTTCTTTTTATCAATTTCACGATGACTCTTCCAACAGTCAAATTGAAGAAATCTATACTTTGAAGTTAGGTGAATTCAATATTCAACTTATTCGAAACCCTGATGAAAAGAAAATTATATTTTCTAATTACGACTTTAAACATGGTGTTGTCATTGCCCAAAATTTCAATGATGATGAAGAAATTTATCTTGGATTTTTTAGTGAAACCGAGACCTTTAAATTTATGACATCGTTCAAAGAATCTCTTGAAAACCATTTTAAAGAACGACTTAAAATTGAGGAAAGATAATGCAACTATCAGCAGGCATTGTATTTATAACAGACAACAAAATTCTTTTAGGTCATTCAACAGGTAATCGTCATTGGGATATACCAAAGGGGCATGTTGAAGAAAATGAACCCCCTATTTTGGCAGCTATACGAGAGACAAAAGAAGAAACGAACATTAGCGCATCAGTAAAAGAGCTTGAAGATTTGGGAGAATATAAATATCGAAGTGACAAAAAACTTCACCTCTTTTTGTGCAGAGAAAAACATATCGACATCACTCAATTTAAATGCACCTCTTACTTCACGCATTTCTCTGGAAAAGAATTGCCTGAAATTGATAAATTACAATGGTTTTCTTTCGAAGAAGCTATTCAGGAAAAGTTGGCTAAAAACATGAAACGAGTCATCACGGAGATTTTAAATGAGCAAAATTATCGAAATTGAAAAACAAATTAAAAAATTGGAAGCCGAAAAAACTCCTGAATCTTTGATTCAAAAACATATTAAAATTTCCACTTTTATTTTAACGGGCCTTTTAAGTTTTATTTCTTTATTCTATTTGCAGCATTTTTTTCAAGATTATAATTATCTTTTTTGGGCAATCCCTTTTTCTTATGTAATCAGTACTTTTCTGTCAATTTTTATTGTTCAACTTGGCTATATGTATTATGAATCAAACTTAGATCATCAAATAATTCAATCAAAAATCAATCTTGAAATAGAAAAGAAAAAGGCTCCTTAATGGAGCCTTTATTTTAAAGAAGATTTTCTAAATATTGATCAAAATGCCGATACTTTTTCCTGTATTCTTGAATGTTATCTCTGAAATCATAAAACATTTTAACAGATTTATTCAATTTTGATTCTAAACTTTTAGGCAAAATAAATTCTTCATAGAAAATCCAATCGTCTTTAATTCCACTAATGATACTTTTATCATCAATATCTTTTAAATAATGTTCAACCATTTCATTAAGTTCAGATGCATCATCACAGAACATAAAACTTTTTATTGGCATAGCACTGAAATTATCTGCTTCAATTTTCATTCCAAAAGACAAAAAGCCCAAAGGATTTCTATCAACTTCCAAAGCAATGTCCCAATCTTCAATTCTTTTTTCCCATTGTTCTTCTGTAACATCACTCGGCATGTCTGAGTTATTTTGATAATGATAATCTTCAATTTGTGGTAACTTCAACAATTCATCTTGAAGATAATGGGTTTTACCATCTTTTTTATAACTTGCATCAATTGGATATAAAAGACACTTATCTTCCATTGGATACAAGAAAACTGTTGTATTTAGGTCTTTAAGTCTTGACGATTCATCACGCATTGCCAATCTTCCCATACCTTTTTGCACTATAACTCTGGACAAAACCTCTGTTATTGCTATCAATATCATAGCTTTGTAGTAAATAACTGTATCTTTTTCAATTTCGCAACGGTCGAGAATACTTTCAGCAAAATTAAGAGATCTTTCAAAATCTTTTCCAAAATGAGAAAATACTTCTCTTTCTTCTGAAAGAAGAAAACCAAGGCCGTTTCCAAGCGCATCAACAAAAATTTCTTCTGATGCATGCTTTTCTTTTAATATTGCCTTTATATAACATTTATAAACCTTGGTTACCAATTCTTCAAATTTACCCACATAAAAACGTTCAACCAGTTCTTGAATGTGTTTTTTTAAAATGACAAATTCTGCCATACTTGACATATCTGCCTTTAATCCATTGTATAATTTTGTGCTCATTTCTATTCTCCTATTACAAAATACAATTATAACATTTGATTTTAAATCTATCAAATAAATGTTATAATATTTGTATAAAAGAGGAAACTTTATGCCCGAACTACTTACAAGAATTTATGACTACTTAGAAGAAATAAAAGACAACGACAAAGATTTTTATAATGAGGTTAATGTCTTTTTATCGTCTATTAACGACTCAAGAGTTCCCAAACACTTTCCAGAATATGAGGACGCCTTCATAAATTTTAATGAAAAAAACATGAAGAGAGACACTATCATGATGTTAACTCGCTCTTTCTGTCAATCTGTTGGTTATTATGGCATTGTCACGGAAAACTATTGCAAGGAACTCAAGGACTATATTGGAGATAAAAAAGTTCTCGAAGTCATGTCAGGACGTGGCTTTCTTGCCAAAGGACTTGCTGAACAAGGTGTATTTGTAAAAGCAACTGATGACTTAAGTTGGCCAAATATGAAAGATCCACTCACGGAAATAGACAATATATCAGCTATTGAAGCCATTAAAAAACATGGAAAAGACTTTGATATTCTTCTAATATCTTGGCCTCCTTACAATGATTATGCAATCAATGAAGCCATCCAACATTGGGGAGCAAAAAAAGAAATTTTGTATATTGGAGAAAACGATGGTTGTTGTGCCAACGAAGAATTCTTTAACATGATAAAAATGAAGAAATCAGACATAAAGCAGCCACAATTTTCAGGATTACATGATAACCTGTATCATGCCCATTTAAAGAAAAAATACGATTTAACTTTAAAAACCTCAAGCAAAAATAAAATACCTTGATTTTACAAAATTTTATATATATAATACCTTCTACTATAGGAGGTATATCATGGACTTTTTATTCAGTTTGATTTCTGCTTTTTTCTACTTTCATATCCTTATTTTTATTGTTTTGGCCATTGGCGTTGAAATGACTTTTATGGGGAATGATAGCCGTTTCGAAAATCCTGATTTGAATGGTATTGAAAAATTGATTTGGATTTACCTTGGCTCTCTAATTGCGTTTTTTATTTTTGATGCTGTTTTTGTCTTTTTTGCAGCAGCTTTGCTTTCTTTTGTTTTCGCAAAAAAAGCTGTATTAATTTCTTTGACTTTTTATAAAGATGCTTATCAATTTTTAAAATCTTGCAATAAAAAATAGAGAGCAAAAGCTCTCTATTAATTTAATGCATTATTTTGGTTTCACTTTACTTTTATTCTTGCTTTCTGGCTTAAAATCAGAAAAATCAAATTTAAAGTCAACGGTTTTTTTCTGTTTTATATAATTGCTTATGATGTTTTCTGTTTGAACCGATAGTATTTCTGGCATATTTTCATCACTGGACATCTCAAGAGCTTTATTCGCATATTTTGCTTTCTCAGAAAACTTTTTAAAGTAATTTTTCAAATCATTTTCTTTGCCCACAAACTTTTTAGAGTCATCGTTTACAATTGCTTCTAAGTAAGGCACTATTTTTTTAGCCTCTTTGCTTATATCATCTATGTAATCACTTGACAAGATACCACTTAAATTTTCTTTCATCCAATCAAGCTTTCTATTAATATTGGAAATTTCTTCTTTTGCAACCACATCACCTTTATATTGATATTCTTGCACGTAGTCAAACTGATAAGGAACTATATAAGAAAATGATTCATGAATGCCTTTTTCTCTAAGTGTTTTAGCCGCTTCCGGATCGGTTAGTAATGCTTTTTTCACAAAATCTTTCCCGTGAGACACTATTTCACAAAGCATATCTGAAAAGCTGTCTTCGCCGCCATAAAGACCACTGAAAGTGTTGTTTCTTGTGATCGTGTTGTAAAGCATCGCCTCAACATCATCCATCTCAGTTCTTAACCTTCCAGCTTGTTCTTTGGTTAAACTTGAAAAAAGACCACTTTTTAATGAATCCACTTTTCTGTAATTTTCTGGCCAATTAGCTTGTTCAGTCAAAGACCATAACATCTCATAATTACTCAAATCTCTTTCAATAACTCTTTCTGACCCATCTCTGTCTCTCATCTTAATAGCAACTTTATCGCCATCAACTTCTACACTTACATCTCTATCTTCAATCATAACCACCTCGTGCTTTTTATTTAATATCATTATACCATAGTTCAAATAAAATTGAAGAATAAATGAATTTATGCTATTATATACCAAATTTAAATTCGAGGATTATCCTATGAAAACGACGATTGGACTTTTTGGCACTTGTGGAAATTCAAATTGGCGTGATAGTTTCATTACGCTTTATAAAGAAAAAGGCATTAACTATTTCAACCCACAACTTCCTGAAGGCACTTGGACACCCGAATGCGCTGACATTGAAAATCAACACTTTAAAAAAAATGACATCATTCTTTTTCCAGTGACCAACGAAACGACTGCTTTTGGCTCTTTGGCAGAAGTCGGTTTCTCCATTAACACACTTCTCGAAAATCCAGCTAATCATCGCTATTTTATTTTTATGATTGATGACGATTGCATTGTTGCCGATCCTGAGCAAAGAGAGGCTTCTATTCGCTCTCGTAAGCTTGTAAAGAGTAAAATCCTTGAAAGTAATCATCCGAATATTTTTGTTGTTCATTCTTTGGAAGACATGCGCGAACTTTCTCTTGAACTTTTCGAGCACATTACTGAATTTAATAACTTTAAGTTAAAATATGCTTATTAATTACCATTTTCTAGCGGCGATTGCTTATTTCTTTGTTATTAGCGGCATACTTATCAACGATGATGTTTTAACCAAAAAACTCATTATTATCGCCTGTATTTTTAATGCTTTTTATTTTCATTTTTTGGGATTGCACATCAGCTCTGTCATGATGATTTTAACGGGCATCAGAATCTTAACGTCTATTCATACCAAGCACTTTTTGGCCGGATTCTTTTTCATCATTCTCGCTATAGTTGCACCTTTTTATCTTGAAAGCGTCGATTATATTTCAGCCATTACTGGCATTACCGGCACGATTGCTGTTTTTTGGCTGAAAGGCATCTGGATGCGAACTTTTATTATTTTGACCAGTTTTATATGGGTTTTGAATAATTATTTCTATGGCGCTTACGTTGCTTTTCTTGGAGAGCTTTTGGTTTTTTCTATGGGAATTTTAAAAATCCTTCACCATAACTTGAGTAAAAATATTAATAATGATATAATTGATTAAATTATTAGATAGGAGACTGCAATGATTGGACAACAGTATTGGGCTAACGGAATTATCGCAACCTATTTTGGTGATGACCAATGGGGACTTCAAATTGACTTTTTGGATGATGGCTTCTGCAACAAAGAAAGCACTCAAGGTTCAATCAAAACACGTTATATTACAAGTCTTGATAATGGTATTGAAACTTTGATTAAAGATGCAAAAAAACTAGGTATTAAACTCAATGATGACTTTATTCTTTATGCTTATCAAGATGGTTGCTCAAAAGATCATCCGATGCCCGAAAATTGGGTCTCTATTTTTGAAAAGACTTGCAAAAAACACAATCTCACCATGATTTACAAGGAAAAAGCCGATGTTTAGGAGGTTTTGCGGGAATCCTCGGTAATTCATTGCCGAGATGAAAGCAAAAAAAATCTTGACAAATCTATGATTTTGCTTATAATTTAAGCATTGACAATGGGGCTAACCAAAGATGATTCTTACCAAAAAATTCCAAGTATTTCCGGATAAAGAATCCAAAGATAAACTTTGGGATGGATCTGATTGTTGCGTGGATATTTGGAATTGTGCTAACGAGCAACGACAGATGCGTTCGGGTTTTGGGAAAGTCAATCTTTATAGCCAAAAGAAAGAATTGGCGTTACTTAAAAAAGAGTTTGAACACTTTAAGCGCCCTTCCTCTCAAGTCTTACAAAACGTGCTATTTTCCTTGGATAGAAGTTATAAACAGTTTTTTACCAAATTAAAGCAGGGCGATAAGCGTGTTAAACGACCTAAATTCAAATCTAAGAAATACTTTTTCTCGCAGGAATACTCACAACCCAAAACAAGTTTTACACTTGATAAAGAATCTAAAATATTGTCATTGGCTTATGGCAAGAGCCGGAACGATTGGATTCATGTCTCATTCCTTGATTCTCTTCCATTTCCAAGTGAGCAGGTTAAAACCTGTATCATACATTTCGATTCAATGGAAAAGAAATGGTATGCGTCAGTCACCTATGTATTCGAAGAAGTTCGATATCAAAAAAATAACGTTTCCCTGTATTTTGACCCCGGCTCGAAAACCACGTTAACGGGGATTACTTCGGATGGAAACTTTGTGGAATATGATATCCATCCTTTACGAACACTGAACATGTCCACTTACAAGCATCTGGATGAACTCATTTCAAAACGAGACAATCTTAAATCGAAAAAGTCCAAGCGAGCGGTCAGTGCTTATCGTCGGTTGAATAGACGCATCAAGAAGGGTTTTCGAAAAATTAACACTCGAACCAAGATGTACTTGCATCGCTTGGCCAATGACATGTTGGATAACCATCCCGATGTTCAACAGTTTTATATCGGAGATTGGGCCAAACAGACGACCTTGGCCGACACTAAGAATACGTTTGCCAATAAAACGATTAACCGTGCGGTTCAAAACAATTTGCCTCTCGGAAAACTCATCGATTACTTGACCTACAAAGCTAAAATGCGTGGGAAAGTTGTGGAAAAATTCGATGAACGAGGCACCACCCGAACCTGCACTAAATGCAACAAACAACACCCGAAGGGTGTGAGCACCACCGCAAGAACGTTTCAATGCATTGATAAACATTGCAATTTTCGTTTTTCAAGAGATCATCACTCTTGTTTGAACTTTATTAAACACTTTGAACCCGCATTGTGGAGATGCCTTGTTGAGCAAGATAACTTGCCGACTCGTAGCGAGAAAAGGACGTTTGCGCCCTTTTCTCTAAAATCTCAGATTTATAGTTACCAACTGTAAATCGGCATCAAACTAAAGATGCTCGGTAATTTATTGCCGAGAGAACTTCACGGACAGTTATTCAAAAAACGTCATTAAATTTATCAAGAACAATGACGAAGAAGGACTGAATGAATATATCCTTAAAAATATTGCTCGTAAATATTCTTATTATCAAGGTGTTATTGAGAGGAGAGATTACTTCTTCCAGACATTTATTAATCTTGGATGGATAAAAATTATTCGTTCTATTTTTGATAAAACCTCTTATATTCCCGGAGCCATTCATCTTAATTGCAGAGAATTCAAACTTGATCGCTCTATGTATAGAGCTGTCGCTTTTCATTTGTATATCACTAAATTAAAAATGTCCGGAGTCTTTAAAACCACATCCAACGTTACAAGATTCAATATTCAGGGCATTGATTATCCTTTTTATTCTTTAAGCATTTATGAAAAAGTAGTCAACCAACGAATCAATAAACACGAAGAAAACAAAAGGGAATATGCTTATACTGATTACTTTGAATTTATTGCTTGTTATCAAAGTGCTCTAAATACCGATGAAATCAAAAGTATTTTTGAAGCCATTAACCCTAGTTCTAAAAAAGAATCTATTTTTTTCCTGAAATTCCCAAATATTTTCTTTCAGGGATTTGCTTTGTCCAATCAAAATAATTTTTCAAAAATTTATGAAGGACTCCTTCATTATGGTGATGAAAAATGGATTAAAAGTAATTATATGAGAAATGTATTTGAAATTCATGAAAATACTGAAAAAATCCCTTTTAAAAACTATGAGCAGTTCAAAAATATATTTCATAAAGAACAAGCTGAGAAAACGAAAAATGTTTCTTATAACAAAATGACTAAAAAAAGCACTAAAAAGACGTATCCAATTTTTCATAATCCGAAAAAAGGCGCTATTGTTATTGAAAAAGGAAGCGAATTTATTAACATTAACTTTCTAGATGTGACTTGCACAATTAAAGATTGTGGCGATATGATCTCCATATACTCAAGTCCTAATACTTATACTATTCAAGAAGATAATTTTGAATACAAAGAAGACTTTGAAAAAATTCGAGACTATATCTTTAATACATTGCGAGGACTCGATGTGGACTTTCCTGATTTTAAAAAGGAGATTTCTTTGTCAATCGAACATCATTAAAACATCTAAAAAATCGAATAAAAAAAGTTAAAAAATCATATTTATTCGATTTTATTGTTGTGGTATGTTATTTATAACAACCAAAATAGGAGGTTATTATGCCACACCGATTCTTTGAAAATAAACACAGCCTTGAGATTTTAAAAGCTCGACTTGAAGAAGAAATCATGGATATCAGTAATCCAGAAGATTTTCATACGCTCAAAGAAAGAATCGATGAAGTTAATCGTGCTCTCGATGAATATGATGACCTTCCTGTTGTTGAGTTTTAAATTTTCTTAAAGCCAGTTTTTGTACCGACTTTTTTATGCTATAATGTTTTCATGAGCATAGAGAAATTTATTATTGGTAAAACCATTACAACCGACTTTGTTGAAGGTGAAAGACTTGATGAATATCTTGAAGACAAGGATTTAATGTTTTCTGAGAGTCGATTGGTTTCACAGAATCGGGATTTTATTTTAGCAAAAGATAATAATAAAATTATTGGGTTTGCTATTTTGTTTCGAGCCGAAAAAGGCATGACATCACTAGAAAATGTTACCTCGTTAAGTAATATCGAAATCCATGAAGATTATAAAAGAAAAGGGATTGCGACACGACTTTTTCAAGATGTTATGGAGCATGTTAAATTAGAGAATAAAATCCTAAAAAGAACCCAGCCTACCGATGATGGGCAAAATTACATTTATAAAAAATTCTCAAATCTTCTTCAAGAAAATAAAATTCCTTACATTCCATATAACCTATCCTTTCTCTATGAACGATTAAGCGAAAATGATTTTCTAAAAAACAAAAGTAATCAACAAAAGATTTCAACGCTTCATCAATTTGAGAAAAAAATTCTTGAGCATCAAACACTAAAAAAACTTGATATAAAATCTCTTAACATGAACTTTTTAAAGGAAGCTGATGAAATCATACAATCTCAAAAACCACAGAATCGGTTAAAAAATAAACTTAAATAATTGACTTTACATTAAAAATCACTTACCTCTCCTATTTATTATGATTATTGTCCTCTTGAACGGCGTTAAACAAGTG
>JYMV01032376.1_pt1 | contig 11522 bp, 9 predicted proteins | sample 338911 | NCBI WGS metagenome assembly JYMV01 (sample SAMN03354496, study PRJNA234377) | hydrothermal vent metagenome | biome: Deep sea; feature: Hydrothermal plumes at the Eastern Lau Spreading Center, Western Pacific Ocean; material: Seawater | place: Tonga | collected 2009 | depth 2000 m m
GCTCTTTATCTTTTTTGCTATCATCTGCTGTAGTCTCCTCCTCAGCTACAAGCTCTTTATCTTTTTTGCTATCATCTGCTTTAGTATCCTCTTCACTTTTTGTAGCATTAGATTCTTTATCCTGTACATCTCCCTTCTTTCTTTCGTCAGCAGCTTTCGGAGTATCAACAACCGCTTCTGTAACCTCTGCTTTTACTTCCTCTTCTTTGGGCGATTCTTTTTTAACCTTAGCTTTTTCTCGATCCTTAATATTAAATGCAATAGCGTGTTTATCTAACTTTACAGTTAAAAATCGCAATATCTTTTCATCTCTTTTTAGGGTTAACTCTAAAGTTGAAATTATTTGGCCAGAACCCTTAAATTCTACACAATAGTAGTACCCTGTAGATTTTTTTTGGATAGGATAGGCAAGTTTTTTTAACCCCCAATTCTCTTCATGTACGATTTCACAGCTCCCACCTTTAATAATTTTAATATAGCCCTTAACAGCATCTTTTCGTTGCTGTTCTGATAGAACAGGGGTCATTATAAGCACTATTTCATACTGACTATTCATTAATCTGCTAATTTATTATCAATCATAATTGCGTATTTTTGGGATGCAAAGGTATAAAAACTATTTCAAAAACAGGGAAAAGACTTTCCTTTTTATATATTATTCATATTGTTGAAATTATGGAAAATTTAATCGGGGATTATGCACATCATGCATTAAAGCTCTTAGTTGCGTTGGGATTGGGTATGTTAATGGGATTTGAAAGACAAAAATCTGGTAAAACGGCTGGAATTAAAACGCATGGGCTGGTAAGTATGGGATCTGCCATGTATGTTATTATTTCAATAATTATAAGTGAAATGTTTATAAAGGCTACCATTTTTGATCCTCTTAGAGTTGCTTCACATATTATAGTTGGAGTGGGCTTTATTGGGGGTGGTGCAATCTTTATCAAGGAAAAGGCTATTAATGGCCTAACTACTGCTGCAAATTTATGGGTTGCTGCCGGTATCGGTATGGCTGTAGGTTTTGGTATCTATCCGTTGGCAATATTAGTTGCACTCATGTCGTTATTGGTATTCCTTATATCTGGAATTATTGAAAGAAGGAAGGCCAGAAAAGATCATGAAAATTTATCCTAACCCTTGAAGAATATTATTAGAAATACCATTTATAGTATCCTTTTGGTTTCAGCTCTTTTTTCTTGTAAGAAAGATGCGGTAATAACTGATTCTTCAGCCATGCTTGAATTTACAACCGACACAGTGATGTTTGATACTGTATTTACTACCATTGGTTCAACCACTCATAACTTTAGAGTTCACAATACCAATAATAAAACAATAGTAATTTCTTCTATCTCATTAGCAGGTGGAACATCTTCTAAATTTAGATTGAATATTGATGGAGAACCGGGAACATTCTGGAATAATGTTGAAATACCTGCAGGAGACAGTATTTATATTTTTGTTGAAGTTACCATTGATCAGTCTTCCGGCACACTCCCTTTTATCATTAATGACTCTATTGTTTTTGTTACCAATGGGAATACCCAGGATGTTAAGCTGGTTGCCTGGGGACAAGATGCTCATTTTTTTAATTCAAATATCATCTGTGATATGACTTGGACAAATGACAAGCCCTATGTGATTTATAATTCTATTTTGGTAGATTCTTTATGCACGCTTACCATTAACGAGGGAGTACAGGTATATACGCATTCCAATGCAGGTATTTTTGTAGATGGTACCTTGAGCGTTAATGGGACTGTGGATGATCCTGTGATTTTTCAAGGTGATCGGTTGGAATCTTATTATGATGAAACTCCAGGGCAGTGGTATGGTATATTCCTATTGAGAGGAAGTACGAACTCGATGATAAGCCATGCAATAATCAAAAATGCTTTTTATGGTGTTTCTGCTGGATCTTTTAGTAATCCTGATCTTAATGCTTTTACTTTAACTAATGCTCCTGATGTTACTATTAAGCAATCAATTATTCAGAATATGTCCTATACGGGTATTTTTGGCTTTCTGTCTAACATAATTGTTGAGAACACCTTAGTCTATAATTGTGTTCAACATAGTGCTCACCTCGCATTTGGGGGTACTTATGATTTTACACATGTTACCATGGTTAATATGGGTGCTTCCGGAGTGGATCATAGTGAGGCAACATTGGAGCTGGGAAATTTTGCAGAGAGTGCTCAGGGACACTTTTCTGCTGACCTGAACGCCACTTTTACTAATTGTATCATTACGGGATCTCTAGATGACGAGCTGGTGTATGACGACGATAATAATGCACAGTTTAACTATCTTTATGAAAATTGTGTTTTAACTACCAAGTTAGCTGTCACAGGTGCCGGTTATAATGCTATACTAAAGAATATAGACTCTAAATTTATAGATGTTCTGGTAAATGATTATCACCTTCAGGCTGCCTCGCCGTGCAGAAATTATGGTAAAACTACATCAGTGATTAATGATCTAGAGGATGCGGCTAGAGATGCTTCTCCTGATCTGGGAGCCTATGAATATAATTAGAACAAGCTTCGTTTCTGCCCACTTCCACTCTTACCATATTTAAATGGGTTGGGGTTTATAAACCTTAAAGAAACTTCCAGACCTCCATTTCCGCTCGAGGCCTCTGACAGGCTCGAGATATTAATATCATAAGACAGTCCAATCGCATAATTGGCCATTTCAAACATCACTGTTGGGATAATAGCATCGCCGATCCTTACGTAAGACCCAATAAATACTGCCGTCTCTTTCAGAAAGCCTGTATATTTTGATTCTTCCCTGATAGAATATCGCAGCAAGCCACCTATATTGACTTCACTTAGGGGCCCCTGGCTGAGCATAAGAACATAGGGCAAAACAGATAAGCTGGTATTTTTTATGCCTATATAAGCTCCGCCATGAATAACAAATTCCCTATGCAAGTTCTCAATGTCAAACTTTTGCTTGGGAGCATTGATGTGATAAACAGCGATGCCAAGATTTGCAGAAAAGTGGTCGTTAGACGATATATTGGTGCCGCCTTTGCCATACCTCCATGATAGACCACCGGAGAAATCCCCGAAAGTATAATTCTCATACGCACTTGGCTCACCTGAAATGAGGCTGGGGTCATAGCTATTTCCATCAAATTGGCTTCCCCACTGCATCTGCGTTGCATCTATGCTCTTTTGCGCAAAGCCACCCTGGATGCCAGCTGATATGTCCTGTGCATCATTTAAGGTGATGATGCTCGATAAGGAAAAGTTCACCTGGGTGGTGCTCAGCTTTGTATCCCCTGCCACATCTTTGTACACAAAGAGCCCTGCACCAAGGTATTTGTTATTCAGCTTCTCTTTCATCAGCCCCATATCAAAAGAAAAGGCATAGGTTGTATAGGGACTGCCAACAGTAGCCCACTGGTTGCGATAGTTTACGATTCCACGTACATCACCATTAAAACTGCCGGTGGAGGCAGGGTTGATAAGCAAGGGTGTCTGATAGAACTGGGAGAAGTGAACATCCTGCGAAAAACCATTACCAAATGTAATGCTCAGCACAACAACCAATAAAAATTTAAGATGTTTCATCATTTATGCTCCTTATTATTAAACCATAATTACTTGATCAAGGTAACGTTGCCTTTCAGGCTGAATTCCTCGCCATTGATAAAAACTCCATTCAACTTATATACAAATACCGCAGTGTTAACAGCCTGCTCACCATCGAGGTATTGCCCATCCCATCCAAGGCCATAGGCACAGCAATGACCATTGTGCTTTTCTGCATCGTCTGTCTTATAAACGACCTCTCCCCACCTGTCGTAAATAACCAGCTCCATGGTCTCTATGCCATGGCCAAAAACATGCAGCCTGCTATTGTCGGAGATACCGCTAACAGGGGAGAAAGTATTGGGCAGAAAGATCACATTGTTGCTGGATACAATTACAGTAACACTGCCATAGGCTATACAGCCATTAACATCAGTTGCGGTAACAGTATAGGTAGTGGTTGCATCCGGCCCAGCACTTACCGAGGCTCCTGTAGACAAGGACAAACCAGTACTCGGAGACCAAGCATAGCTTTCAGCACCTGATACATTGAGCAAGGCGCTTTGGCCGAGCTCTATAGAGGTATCGTTGCTCAGGGCAATAACAGATAGCAGGCGGACTCTGACAACCATTTATCATTTGGGTAATATAATACACATTGTCCCCTAGAACAGGAGAAATAGCTAACATTGAGCCTGCTCCAATTGAATTAGTGAGTCCTGTATCTGTAAACCACTCAATATTTGTCCCTGTTGCACTAAGATCAGAAATTGATGCCCCTTCACAATATGTAATTCCAGTAGATACTATAGGTGCAACAGGTATGGAGGATATTGTAATTATAGCAGAGTCGGCAAGACTCTCACAGCCACCAACTGTTTCAGTAGCATAATATACCATTGTACCCAAGTTGGTATCCGGTGCCAGGCTTATTCCAACACTAGCAACATTGGTAAGAGCAGCATCAGCATACCATATTATCGAACCACCTGAAACTGGGAATGCGTTAAGATCTAAGATCATATCACCCTGGCAATAGCTAGTATCTGCATTTATTGATGGTACAGCTGGAAGTGGTATAATGGTAAGCGCTACAGAATCTGCCGGACTTTCACAACCTGCAAGTGTTTCCGTAGCGTAATAAAATGTTGTTCCCACCGAGCTAAAGGGAGTAAAACTTGAACCGGCACCCAAAGAGTTACCCAAATTATCATACCAGGTAATTGTCCCGCCGGAGCCAGCCGTGGCGCTAAGATTCGAAAGAGCTTCTCCCTCACAATAGCTTGTATCATTGCTCAATATGGGTGCAGGAGGCATTCCAGGTGCGGAAATAATTATCACAGGGCCAGTAACATCACAGGAATTACTATCCGTAACAGAAACCATATAAGTGCCAGAGTTGAGGTTTGTAAAAACATTACCCACAACATAGGATCCTCCACCATTAATGGAATATAAGAGTGGCGCCGTACCTGAACTTGCTATAATGGTTATAGCCCCGTCTCCAAAAGAACATCCACTCTCATCAATAGCGGTAACTGAATCAATTAGAGCATTAGGATTGGAGGTTACTACTGTAGTTGCCGAGGTAGTATTACAGCCATTGCTATCTGTTACAGTTACTGTAAAGGAATTGCTGCTGCTAACAATAATACTGGATGTGGTGTCTCCAGTTGACCAAAGATAGCTATCCGCAATGCTTGACGTTAGGATCACGCTATCGCCATCACAAAATACACTTGGGCCACTTGCAGTAATAACAGAAGCTGGGTTTGGATTGACGGTAACAGTGATGGGTGTAGAAGTGCCGGAACATCCATTGCTATCAGTCACGCTTACAGTATATGTACCACTTGTATCAATAACAAGGTTCTGGGAGGTATCTCCAGAACTCCAGATATAAGCGTCAGAAGCAGAGGAGCTCAAAGTAACACTGTCCCCTTGACAAAATGTTACAGGGCCACTGGCTGAAATAGCAGGTGTTGGATTAGAAAAAACCACCACATCAGTAGCTGCAGTAGTTGCAGTACATCCATTGGTATCAGCCACAGTTACCGTATAGGAGCCTGAAGTATCAATAGTGATACTCTGGGTTGTATCTCCTGAGGACCACAAATAAGAAAAGGCAGATGAAGCGACCAGTAGTGCAGAATCTCCTTCACAAAAGTTTAATGAATCAATTGAAGAAATTATTGGATTTGGTATGTTAAAAACCGTAACCATAATAGTATCTGTATTGCTGCATGCTGCACTGTCCGTAACAGTAACCACATAGCTTGTAGAAACGGTAGGCGCAGCCACAGGATTAAAGATGGCAGAATCACTTAGACCGGTTCCCGGGCTCCATGCATATGATATTCCTCCGGAAGCTGAAAGTGTAACTGAAGTATCGCTACAAATTGAAGTGTCCGAACCGGCATTTGCCGCAACGAGGCTGGGCTCTAGAACCTCAATGCTATCATTGTAAGTGCAGGCATTTCCATCTGTTATCGTAACAGAATATATATCAGCAACCAAGTTACTTATATCTTCGGTAGTATCAGAAGTACTCCACTGGAAATTATAAATTGTATTGTTATTGCATCCGTAAGTGACGCTATCCTGCCCCTGCCAGAGTGGGCCATTTAAAACACCGTTATTAGCAGTCCCGCTGATATCATTCATTACTGGACCAGCACCTTCATTCATGTTCCAATAACCGATTAAAAAGGGATAATTTACATCACTGGGGGTGATAGAGCAGGAATTATAGCTATTCAAGACTTCAGCAGCAGTAAATGCCTTATCCCAGATTCTGGCCTCATCGATAAGCCCTGCGTGGTGCCCATAATATTCACCGCCAATAGCCAGGGGTGATAGCACAGATGGCTTTGTTCCAACCAATCCTGTATGTACCAGGATGCCATTAAGATAGATTAGTGGCGTTTTATTATCATAGACTACAGCCACGTGGTTCCAGTCATTGGTAATACTTGCAGCATAAACTGCCACAGCTGGCATATATCCTGTGCCATGCTCATACACCGATATCCCATTTGTTCCAACTGAAACTCCCGCAGTAGCATTTGCAATACCATTTACAGGACCAAACAAATATTTTTGGCCTAAAGTCCCATCAAACCCACTTACAGACTCAGGATCTACCTCATGTGGTCCCCAAGGTTTAAACCATGCTTCCATGGTAAATGAATCAGAAGCTCTGTCTGTTGCTCCGATATTGACTATATCATTTACCCCATCAAAGCTAAGACAGCCATTCTCTATACCACCAGAAGGTGTAAGATCTATCGCACCATCATTCCCACCAAAGCATGTTACGCCTGTAACAATGCTGGTAACTGTTAATACAGTAGGTTGATCAATATTATATATCTGGCTAATTTCACAATCACTAAGAGCTCTGTCATAAATCAAAACATCATCAATCTTGCCGGTGAAATTGGCTCCACTGCCTGCAGAACCAATCCTAAGTGGGGAGGCAGTATATCCAATTGCCCCCGTTTTGGGCTCCTTCTTGACTAATAATCCATTCATATAGATCTTGACATAGGCTCCATCATAAGTTCCGACCAAAAAGATCCACTGGTTCATCCCAACTCCTGAAGGCTCATCTGTATAACCCAAGCTGCCAGCTCCCCCATTTGAAACAGCAAATGCCCATTGTGTGTTAGTTGACCAGTTATCAGTTCCTAAAATATAGGAATGGAATGGATCACTTAGGCTATGAGATTTACAAACTACATTAGGCCATGTAGCAGTATCGGTAAGAAAAACCCAGGCTACCACTGATATAGCGTTGGCAGGCCTTAATGAAGTGGCATCCGGAATAGTGATCTCTCCTGTTCCATCAAAGACATAAGCAGAATCTGTCCTGCCAAACCTATCTGTTGTTAAAGCAACACCGCCGGTAATGCTTCCATTATTGCTGTTGCCAGAAACATCGTTTGTATTACCATTAAAAGGATAGTTGGCAACAAGCCCACTAGCTGGGATTTGGGGGATAGCCATTTGGGGGCTAAACAATAAGACCATTCCAAAAACAAGTAAGAAATATTTTGGAAGGCGTATATTCTTTGGCTGCTTGTAAATGAACATTATAGAATAAATTAAATCAATCTAATATCTAGATATCAATTAAGGTTTTTAATATTGGGTTTAATCAATTCTTTTCATGGTATGTACAAAGACGTTAAAAGTGCATAAAGGTTGGTTGCATAAATATTAAAATAAAAGCCCCTTTATTTTTTTGAGACAACAAAATGTTATTATATAATTGACCTGGAAATGATCTCTTTCATGATCTCGTTGGTGCCGGCGTAGATCGGTTGTGCCCGGCTGTCTGCATAGGCACGTGCAATCCAATATTCCCACATATATCCGTAACCACCGTGCAACTGTAAACATTCATCCATCACCTTACATTGAAGATCAGACAACCAATATTTCACCATGGCCGCTGTTGGTACGTCCAGTTCCTTTTTGATGTGCAGCTCTATGCATTTATCAATAAAGACCCTGCCAATTTGGATCTCTGTAGCCATCTCTGCAAGTTTAAAGCGAGTATTTTGAAATTTTGAAATAGGGCGCCCAAAAGCTTCCCTTTCCTTGGTGTATTGAACCGTACGTTCAAAAGCAGCTTCAGCTGCAGAAATTCCGATTACTCCAACCAGGAGTCTCTCCTGAGGCAGCTCCTGCATCAAATAGATAAAGCCCTCTCCCTCACGACCTAATAAGTTGCTTTGGGGTACCCGTACATTGTCAAAAAAAAGCTCGCAAGTATCCTGAGCTTTCATGCCGATCTTTTTCAATGGTTTTCCTTTGGTGAATCCTTCCCTATCCCCCTCGACCAAAATCAAGCTTATCATATTTTCATCAGTCTTTGCAACTACTATTACCAAGTCACACATATAACCATTAGTGATAAATGTTTTGGAACCGTTCAGGATATAATTCTCACCGTCTTTTTTAGCCGTGGTTTTTATTGCTTGTAAGTCACTTCCCGTACCAGGTTCTGTCATGGCAATAGCTGAAATAATCTCACCAGTGGCCATCTTTGGCAGCCACTTCTTTTTTTGTTCTTCTGTTCCCTGATGGATAATATAAGGAGCTACAATATCCGAATGCAATGCAAACCCAGGCCCTGAACAACCCAATCTTGCTAATTCTTCTATAAGAATAGCGCTGTAGCGAAAATCCACGTTGGAGCCTCCATATTCCTCTGGCGATTCTGTACACAAAAATCCTTGCTTACCCGCTTTTAACCAGGCCTCCCTGGATATATGGCCGTCTTGCTCCCATTGATCATGAAATGGCAAGATCTCCTTTTCAAAGAATTTCTTTGCCGATTCCCTGAATAGGTCATGCTCTTCATTAAATATGGTTCTTTTGATCATAATTGTTGAAATAGAATATGTTGGTTTCCTATGAATTCGGAAAAATACTCAATATTTATTTTTTTGATTCAATAATATTGAAATATAGAAAACGTTTTGAATATAATTACGTATCACTATTATTCCAATTTAATATGAAAATAAATTTGTCTATTTGCATGATAATGGTTGCGGCATTAAGCAGCTGTGCAGAAGCACAAGAAAATAATAAATTGGTTGAGAGCCAAACTGAACCAAAGGTCGTGAAAGCAGAAGAAGAATGGAAACATCAGCTGGAACCTGAGCAATATCGTGTATTGCGTGAAAAAGGTACAGAGCGGCCATATACTGGCAAATATTACAAACATAGTGAAGATGGTATTTACGTTTGTGCCGGATGTGGGGCAGAACTATTTACCTCAAATACGAAATATGATGCTGGCTGCGGATGGCCCAGCTTTTATGATGCTGAGGAGGGTAAGGTAAATACCAATTCAGATCAAAGCTTAGGAATGGTCAGAACAGAAATCACCTGTGCAAAATGTGATGGGCATTTAGGTCATATATTCAATGACGGCCCACAGCCAACAGGACAGCGCTATTGTGTTAATTCAGCATCCCTAGGCTTCAAAGCAAAAGAAGACTCAAAGAAATAAGACATAGACCAACGTCCTTTCAGCTTAAGTTACAATGATAATTTCGAATAAAGAATTACGCTATTGCCTAATATTCAACTTTATCCTCCTTATCCTCCCACTCATTAAAAACAAGCAGGGCTTCCTCTCTTAACACTTGAACAAATGGTATTTTTCTGTCCGTTAGCGGCAGCTCCAATTCCTTGTAGATGAAGGCATCATCAAATCCTATTTGTGCGGCATCCAGCTTATCACAGCCATAATAAACTTTATCTGGGCGAGCCCAATAGATGGCACCCAAACACATAGGGCAAGGTTCACAAGAGGTATAGATCTTACATCCATCCAATTGAAAAACACCCAGGTTTTCACATGCTTCCCTAATAGCTACAACTTCAGCATGTGCAGTAGGGTCGTTGGAAGAGGTTACTTTATTACCACCACGTCCAATTATTTCACCGTCTTTTACAACTACAGCACCAAAGGGCCCTCCTTTATTTGAACGCATGCCATCCAAAGCGATGTCAATGGCCTCTTTCATGAATCTTTCATCCATAGATAATTTTTTATTTGGTCTAAATTAATAATTTTTTAACTCCTCAATTACCGAAGTCAAACGAGTACAGAGCTGTTCCACTTCTTCCATTGTGTTGTAACGCCCGACAGAGATTCTTAATGAACCTTGAACTCGTTCATCAGACAAGCCCATAGCCTTAAGCACATAGGAAGGGCTTGAAAGTTCAGCGTTACAGGCTGATCCAGTGGCTATTGCAAATTCCTGGCTAACAACTTCCATTACCATAGAGGCATCAACACCTGAAAAAGAAATATTGCAGGTATTAGGCAGTCTGGAGTTCTGGATTCCATTAACAAGAGTTCCATTAATCTTCAGCAACTCGCTCTCTAAATGGTCTCTTAAGATTCCAAGCTTTGCAGCTTCTTTTTTAATATCCATGCACAGGGCACTTGCTTTGCCCATCCCAACGATGCCAGGCACATTTAATGTTCCCGAGCGCAAGCCACCTTCCTGCCCTCCACCATGTATAATTGGTGAAAGCCCCTTTCTGTCAATCTCTTTACTAATATATAGCCCCCCTACCCCTTTGGGACCATAAAACTTATGAGCTGAGCAAGCAAGGAAATCCACTCCAAGATCAAACACATCTACCGGAATCTTTCCAATTGCCTGCGTAGCATCACATAAGAAAGGGATTTCCCTATTATGTGCAATGGCAACTGCATCCTTAACAGGCTGAATTACACCGGTTTCATTGTTAGCTAACATTATTGCAACCAGGGCAGTATCATCTCTCAGGCTTTTTTCGAGAGCCTCCAGGTCGACCAGGCCCTCCTCAGAAACTTGCAACCAGGTGGTTTCAATACCGGATTTTTTGAGGAATGTGCAGGTATCAATTATTGCCTTGTGCTCGGTACTTAATGTAACGAAATGTTTTTTTTGTGCAGATATCTTAGCGAAGCTTTGCAATACTATATTAATAGATTCTGTAGCTCCCGAAGTAAACAAGAAGTCGGAATGCTTGCAATTGAGCATTTCAGCCACTGTCTCGCGGGCATCTTCAACGGCCTCTTCTGCTTCGGCACCAAAACAATGGCCTGTACTACCAGGATTACCGGGCACTTCATTGAAATAAGGGAGCATGGCCTCCAGCACTCTGGGGTCTACCGCTGTTGTTGCGTTATTATCAAAATAAACAGGTGCAGTCATAAATGAACACAAAGAGATTATTCAAATGTAAGGCAATAAATAGACACCGGATATATTAATTTTCCTTAGACCACAATACCCATCGATTAATCAAAAAACAGAAGAGTTAAAACCTAACCCCCATCACCAGGATATCATCTACCTGCTCAGTATCGCCTTTCCATTCGGCCATGGTGGATTCTAAGATGGCCTTTTGTTCGTTCATGGTTTTGTCATGTATTGAGAGGAGCAGCTTCTTGAA
>JYMV01007556.1_pt1 | contig 11521 bp, 8 predicted proteins | sample 338911 | NCBI WGS metagenome assembly JYMV01 (sample SAMN03354496, study PRJNA234377) | hydrothermal vent metagenome | biome: Deep sea; feature: Hydrothermal plumes at the Eastern Lau Spreading Center, Western Pacific Ocean; material: Seawater | place: Tonga | collected 2009 | depth 2000 m m
ACTATAAATATAATTTTTGACAACAGGGTCGTTTCCACATGATAACTTTAGTTCTGTATATTGGATCTTTACCAAACTTGACCACATGATTTCCCTGTGAAAGAGGAAGAACCATATTTGTTTTGGGGTCATTAGGTCAAAGATCAAGGTCACCATTACTATAAATATAATTTTTTACCGTTTGACAATTTGCTTACCATTACATCACCGATGCAGTTTAGTTCCCATAATATGATGTTAAGTTGATTTCCATGAATGAAAGATATGCTCTTTTAAAAACAAACGGACAGTGGTCACGTGACAACATGAGACAAATAATAGTAGATCAACAACAGTACTAAAACATTCCCAGATACAATCACGGATACAGCACAATCATATATTAGTGAAAAATAATGGAAAAATATACCACTCTGCCAGAACAGTTCCAAAATCCAATAGCAAAATCATAGAAAAAGGCAAAAAATCTACACTCATAACACAAAGACATTACTGCTCACTTTCCTGGCTTGACACAAGCACATCAATAACAATTTACGGGAAAAATTACCCAAAGAAAGGAATTATGCAAAGATATCACAATCTGAATAGACAAAACCGCATTATTGAAACATAAAATAAGAATTAAATATAACACCAGAAGATCAGTCGATTTAAAAAGATTTTAAAGATACCAAAGGGGTAACCAGAATCCGTAAATCGAAGATAACACAAATGGTCAAATGAAAAAGGACAAAAAACGATCTACAAAACATTACACATAAAGAGCAAGTACCACGAACCCCGCTAAAAACCTTTTACTAACATCAGTTCATTTGTTTGATAATAAAATACTGCATTTTTTTTGGGTCTATTTCAGATAATATTCATCGCTACTGATGGGGATGGATATCAAGGGGATATAGCTATAGACCACATACTGCTATTTGAACACGAATGTGGTATGTATGAGCTGATCATAGGGGAGATGAACCTTAGTTTTGATCATAGTAATACTATCTAGTAATTATGAATATCAATATTCATTATATCTAGATCTTATAAACCATGTCATCGTCTTTAGAAAACTAAAGATAAGAAAAGTTTGGAGATATCATTAGAGTAATCAGAAGTGATAAATCAACAACATAGTAACCAAAAGAAAAAGAACAAAAGGACCAAAATAATTTACAAAACATTCCACAGAAAACTAAGAATTGAGCAACACAATCTCCACAAAAAAATAAAAAGCCAAAAGACATAGGTGTTCCAGAAGGGTAAGGTTGTTTTCTTGATGAATTCAGCAGAAGTACAGAACCCCTTTAACAATAATCATACACTATTATTAGATGATTCTTTTTATAATTTTATTTTGAGTTGGGCGTTATGGTTTTTTCAACAATATTTCAGTCATATTATGGCGGTCAGTTTTATTGGTGGAGGAAACCGGAGTACCCGGAGAAAACTACCGACCTGCCTCAAGTCACTGACAAACTTTATCACATGATTTTGTATCGAGTACATCTCGCCATGAGGGGGATTCGAACTCAAAACTTTAGTGATGATAGGCACTGATTGCATAGGCAGTTGCAAATCCAACTACCATGCGATCTCGACCTCGACGGCTCCTTTCTATTTTGGTTTGTTATAGATAACTCATCAATCAATATTGGTGTACAGTCATATGCACGTCTTGTTGGGGGTAAAGACAATTCCACTGGTAGATTAGAAATACAAGCGAACAGAGATAGTGTGTATTCACCAGTCTGTTCATATGGTTGGAGTGAAGAGAACACTGAAGTTGTCTGTAGGGAGTTAGGCTATAGGTAAGTGGTACTAATGAAACTCCATCTTCACTGCCGTGGGGTGTCATTATCAATATCTATGTTGGTTGGTTGGTTTGATGGTATTTAATGTCACTTTCAGCAATATTTCAGTTATATCGTGGCGGTCAGTTTTATTGGTGGAGGAAGCCGGAAGACCCAGAGAAAATCACTGACCTGTCGCATGTCACTGACAAACTTTATCACATAATGTTGTACACCTCGCCCTGATTGAGATTCGAACTGACAACATCAGTGGTGAGAGGCACTGATTGCATAGGTATGGTTGTAAATCCAGCTACCATACGATCACAGCCATGACGAGCCGTCAGTATCTGTAGCTATGGTACTTGAAATAATGAATTCATTTATTTTGGGGGAGGGGAGGGGATTGTGATGAGTGGAAAAGTTGCTGAGGTCGTTGTTTTCTGAACCCTCGTACTCACCATAAGGGTAAGGATCCCAGCCCCCTAGATAAAGTCAGGGGTTTCAAATGTCAGCTCGTTGTAACTGTCCTCCAATAAGTTTGGTAGCTGAACAGTATAGCAAGGGTTAATAAACTCCGAAAAACAGCACTACAAACTTGATTAAGGTTTTTCCAATTATATATATGTTTTTTCGCTCTAATTCTTCTGACGGGGTAAATTGTTGGTCACAAATCAAAATTGCATACATTATTATTGTCAGACGACCAAGAACTGATGCTATATCATTTAAAAACAATTAAAATAGAGTTGCACTAAACGTGTACTAATCAGAATGAAGAAATATTACTGATGGATGTATGATTAAAAATAGACGTAAATGTTGAGTGAGTGAGTGATTGTTGCTTAACATAATTCAGCAATTTCTTTAGCTATATCATGGCGAAAACAAGTTAATTTCTGTGATATGATGACGAGGTCTGCTTTGTACTAGACCAACGCACTTAGTTGGATTTTTTAGTGCTAGCTCACTGAACGTATCCCTGCATTAAAGGGAAATAACTCGTAATAAAACATGTAAGAACGTATAATTTTATAATCAATTCGGAATTGTGCAATCGTACCTGTTTGCAACATTTGTATTTGCATATTTAACCTGTTTATGTGTTAGGTATCAATGTTTGTCCATTCAGACATGTTTCACTCTATATAAACTGACAAAGCCAGATGTCGCATGCATATTAGAGCTCCTTCTTAGCACATAAACTGTTACCATTTTCATTTTTAAGATCTTCACGATTGCTGACGGCTAGTGAATATGGAAGGGGAAGACCAGAGCGACACCCATTGCCTTTCCGCTTCTCCTGTGATGGAAATGAGATGAAATTAGATGACTGTATTATAGGCAGCTTGACTTCCTGTAGCAGTGGAATTGTAGCGATTGAGTGTTCCAATGGCATGTATTTTAATAATAAAATGAAAAATAGAAAATACCACACTGTTGCAACAGTTCCAAAATTCTTTAGAAAATATCGTAGAAAGAGGCAAAACCGATACCCCGAACACACAGAGATACATAAGTGATAACTTTCCTGGCTTGGTACAGGCACTTCAATAAGAAGTGGCAAGGTTAAGGTTGTTTGATGGACCGAATGATGAACACACCAAACTGCAAGCAATAAATAGTGTCCCATGATCTAAATATTCAATTCTAATATGATGTCCTTTCGCTTTGCAAACAAAGGAGCGATTAATCAGGTGACAAAATGGGTTGGCGGATATTAGTATTTTATCCTTAGCGGAAGCGAGTGATAAAATTTACTAATATCCTGTCAACCCATGTTAAAACTCCAAACACGTTCTGGCTTCCATGAATTATTGCGATTCTGATATGTCTAACAGTACAAATATGGTAGTATACTTTGATGGGAAAGACAGTGATTTATATTTAAGTTTGTGGACAATGTCGCACACAATTTATGCTGCCAAATTCGAGCAGACGTTAACTCATCAATATGTACTTTTACGACGGGAATGTCAGTCTTATTGATGGAGCATATGTAACAATAGTATTGTGTTTGCACGTTTTAATGTGCACATCACATATTTATTAATTTGGGATATGTTGATTATTTTCAGTGAGTATAGATCTATGTTTAAAACGTTAACAACCATGTAAATAATTTCATTTTATGATTTTATCACCTTGCTTAAATGTGTGCACTGCACATGTGCTAGTGAGATGTTTCCATCTAAATAAATCGCTCATTTGTTTGCAAAGCGAAAGAAGGACGTCATATTAGAATTACATTTTTATTACTATTACCATGAATATTTGTGAGTTTTTAAAGATATAATTGATTCAACCTTATATGATAATATTTGTCAGTGACTTCCGAAAGGTTTTGCATAATATTGGTCAGTGACTACGCACAGGAGCATGTTACTCCCAAAAGATGTTATCCATTCTGGTCCACTGTTATGCGAGAGGGTAACCCTTATCAGCCACAGTGGGACACACTGGGCAGATCTGTGAACCGTCATAAATACCCGGAATTTTATTGGTAGAAGAAATCGAAGTACTATGAAGAAAACAACGGACCTACAGTAAGTCACTGACTAGCTTTTTCACATAACGTTGTATCGAACACACCTTACCACGGGACTGAATCGAAACCATAATTTTAGCGAAAAAGTTATATATTATGTATATAATATCAGTATTGTTTTAAACATTAACACTGTTTTACTTACAGATCCCTTCACAATGACTACACCGGAAGCCTTCACAATGACTACACCGGAAGCAACTACTGATGGTATGAAAGGCACTGACATTTATTTTTTTATCTTGTCTGGGAAGGAGGTAGTGGGGATGGGGGTTGTGCATATTTAAAAAATAAAATTTATCTTTGTCTGGCCAAAATAAAAATAGAATCCCCCAATATCCCACATTTTCCCTTTGTAAGAAAAGTTTGAAGATACCAAAGGGATAATGAGAAGCTGACAATCGAAGAAAGACAGACAACACAATGGCCAATAGAAAAAGGACAAAGGAACAAACACTGAAACATTGATCTACAACACACTACACAGAAAGCTGAATATTGAGCATCATGAGCCCCACCAAATTCGAGGGTAAACTTATATGCTCCAGAAGGGTAAGCAGTTTCAGCTCCACTTCCACAAGAAAATGTTCAAATAAAAATGTATGTGTCGACTAAGAGGTGTACTAATATCGGCCAGAACAATAAGTGACATCGTCCCTTCAACCGATGAGTAAATTGCTGATTCCTAAGCACATAGGAACAATCCAATACACAACAACTTGTGCTAAGGACGTGACGTAAATGAATGTGTTGTGTGATATGATCCTTCAACGGAAAAAAGGCAACTCACAGCATCTCTTATTTAAAAACGAATGCAGCGTCTACAATGTGCCTAATTTTTCTGCGAAATCTACAAAAGAAGTATTTACGCACAGGACCATGGTACTGTTAAAAACATGTTACCTATTATGGTCCACTGTAATGCAAGAGGGCAACCCTTATCAGCCACATTAGGACACGTTGGGTAGTAAGTTCGGCGAAGTCAAGCCCCGGGAACCGCTATAAATATATGGAATATTATTGGTAGAAGAAACCGTAGTACTCTGGAGAAAACAACGGACCTACAGTAAGTCACTGACTAGATTTTTCACATAACGTTGTATTGATAACACCTTACCATGAGAGAGAATTGAACTCATAATGTTAACGAAAAATAATTAAGCTGAAAAGTTATATATATAATATTAGTATTGTTTTACTTACAGATTCCTTCACCATGACAGGAACTATATTGTTTTTATCTGGTCGGGGCGGGCGTCTGTGCATTTTTAATAAATGAAATATCTCTTGGTCTGGCCAAACTAAACTTGAATGCCTAAATATTCCACTTTATCCCTTTGTAAGTAAAGTTTGAAGATACCAAATGGATAATGAGAAGCTGTCAATCATAGAAGTAAAGACAGTACAATGGCCAATAGAAAAAGGACAAATAAAACACGGAGGTGAACTTGTGTGTTTCAGAAGGGTAAACAGTTTCAGCTCCTATGTTAAATTTTCAATTTACAAATAAAAATGTATGCGTCGACTCGGAAACGTAAAAAATATCGGCTAGAGCTAGAAGTGACATGCCCCTTCAACCGATGATAGTGATAATGTAACCTGTATCTGTTCTGATTTGCATGCTTCGCCTTTGTCATGTTTTGGCATAAAGGTGATAACTATGTCTTATTACATTTCTTCAATTCACATATACAAATTACACATGACTTTAAATATAGCAATGATCGTTTTCCTACTTTTTCAGATGGCTGTGGTGGTAATTTCACTTCAATGTTGGGATCATTTTCCTCGCCAGGTTATCCTGGCGAATATCCCAAAAATACAGAATGTGAATATACAATTGAAGTGCCATTTGGGAACAAAATCTTTCTGAATGTATCAGATTTTCATACTGAGACAAACTATGATTATCTGCAGGTAATACACATGTGTTTTTTATGTTATTGAAATTTACAGTTCTTAAATAATGTAATTATTATTAAAACAAACGTTCTCCTCCCCAGACATGGGTGACTTTTGGCTTTCCTGTTTAGAGACGCTGTTGTGGCCGTGATCGTATGGTAGTTGGATTTACAACTACCTATTTAATCAGTGCCTATAACCACTAACTTTATGAGTTCGAACCCTGCTCAGGCGAGGTTTGTCTGTGACTTGCAGCAGGTCTGTGGTTTTCTCGGGGTACTCCAGTTTCCTCCACCAATAAAATCTAGAAACGTGTCATGCACACTAAATTAGATATCTACGTTTTTATTACGATTACTTGATCTACACCTCTGCTGGTGGACTATTAATCCCCGATGGTATCGTTATCCAGAAATAAGTGTGTCGGCACTAATATGGTTTATTAGATATATTTGGTATTGAAATTTTCAGTTCATAAACATAAGGTATTTATCATTAAAACTACGGTTATCCTCCCTCAGGCTTATGCCACCTTAGATTAGACAATTTTTGTGATCGTTTATAGGTCCTTTGGATTTGACTTTGAGTGTTGTGCGCAATAAATTGGAATCTATATTTTTAGCTCACCTAACCCAATGAATCATGTGAGGTATTGCTACCACTTGGCGTTCATCATCGTCGTTGTCTTGTCAGTAGTATCCTTTACTTCAATCTCGTTTGTATAGATGAGATGCAAGTAATCATCGAATCGAGAATTATTCAATGACAGAACATCATCTATATAGCGGCAGCTGGAATTAAAGTTCTGGGTTAATTTTATATCTTTATTCTTGAGAAACCCTTACAGGAAGTCTGCCTCATAATCGTATAGGAACAAATCGACAAATAACCGAACACGGTTCGTACCCATTGAAACACTCGTTCACCAAACTGGACAAATAATATGTTGTCGATCAAAATATCTAACATTTGTATGATCTCGTTATGTTTATATCTATTAATAGATTTTGAATGGCTCGTGACAAAGTAAGATTTATATCTACCAATACCAAGATAATGATACCTTTGTTGTGATAAAGTTTGTCAGCTTTTTTTTCAAGTTTGTTTTCCAACTAGGGGCCTATCACCACTAAATTTGTGAGTTCGAATGCCGTTCATGGCGAGGTGAACTCGATACAACATTATGTGTCAGTGACTTGCAACAGATCGGTAGTTTTCTCCAGGTACTCTGGTTTCCTCCACCAATAAAAGTGACCTCCATAATATAAATGAAATATTGTTGAAAGTGGCGTTAGACACCATAACCCCCTATTTGTTTTCAGTACTTATAGTGACCCCTATCTTTCTGTTTTTTAGGTACATGATGGATTGACAAGTAACCACAGAAGACTTGCATCCCTTACAGGAAATAGAAATGACATGGATACTCTAATAACGTCATCTGCTAATTCTCTATATCTGATATTTACTTCTGATTACAGCAATCAATATAGAGGATTCGCTGCTAATTATATGGCAGTATCACCAGGTAATAACGTGGAAAACAAAAAAATACCGTGGGAAACTTTCCAAAATTCAATAGAATGCAAATAACATAAATAAAACATGAACCTCTTACAAAACAAACTGGAGTCAAGACGAATCGGACATAGTTTTATGCAGAAATCGTAGAGGACAATACAACACCTAACCTGTACTAGCACAATATATTATGAACTTAACTTGTGCTTGTAAAACACCTTATATGCTTAACTTATTCTGATAAAGCATATTATAAAGTTGATACAAGCATTATACCAATTGTAGTGCACACAATGCATTTCTGGAATAGCTTTCTTCAGGTACGCTCATATCCAAATGACTTGTGCTGGCAAAAAAAAGATATTCTAGACTTAGCATATGCTAGCAAAATATTCTAGACGTATACTGTCAAAGCATATTCTATCATTAATAAAAACGTAGATATCAAATTTAGTGCCCACGAAGCATTTCTGGAATAACCCTCATAAGGCACTCTCATGATCAAAAGATTGGAAAGCCAAATAATTTGTCTTTGTGAACAAGTAAGCCAAAGGTCTTAAACAGGATAGCGGATATCAGTTAAGGTCACATATGCCTGAGGGAGGAACAAACAATAATCAACGTAAAAGAAAATAAAAAAATTAAAATGAGTAACACGGAGCACACCAAACCCTGGTGACGAACTCCAGTTCTCTGGGATTTAACTTTGTTAATTTTCGACAGCCCGACAAGTATCCTTACCCATAAATACACTACAACATGCATTTGTGTAGTATCATATACTGTGAAAGTAGGTATTATTCGTGGGTTACTAATTCTCGTGGATTTCATGGTTCACCATGCAAATCCACGAAAATTAAAATCCAACGTAATAAGACATTTCAGCAATTTGGTACCTGCAGTGTTCCGAATTCATGAACCTTTTTTCAACACATTTTGCATAAAATTGGTAAACCACGAATAAAGCTACTTTCACAGTATTTTTTGTTTGTTTTTTTAGTAATTGGTGATATGTCGTGTGATTTTGAGGATTCTAGCATATGTGGATATGATATAGGAGACAAGTTTGTATGGCAGGAAGGTTTCGTACATTATCTACCATCAATTGACCATACATATGGAAATGAATCTGGTATGTGCATGGACTTCACTGATTTTATGATTGTAGATTTTTTCTCTATTTTGATATGATTTGATCAAATGAAAAACAAAAAATACCACACTGTAGGAACAGTTCCAAAATCCACTAGAAAAATTGTTGACAAAGGCAAAATCGATACCTCTAACAAACAAATACATAATCCTATTCTTGCTTGGTACAGACACTTCAGTAAAAAGTAGCGGAGTTAAGCTAGTTTTATTGGCCGAAACCATGAGTTGAGGCGATGAATGTTATTATTATACTTCATTAATATGTATTGCTTAATGCACGTTTCCTATTGGCTCTTTTAGATCATGTGACCTGCAATTATTTTTGACAGTATGACCATGTGATGGAGTCATTATTGATCATGTGATAATATCACCTAGCAATATTGACTCCATACAAAAACAAAATGGACGCTTTCATAGCTTGAATTTCAAAAGGCACGATTTGTCATGTTCAGATCGCGATCGTGGGTTCAGTCCAAGTTCTATCAAAATATGCTTAGAAATTGGTATTTGATGGTTCTCCAATAAACTTGAAGCATGAAGAGAAAACAGTTATAATAAAACAATTAATTGATCTTTGTGAAGTCAATAGCAAGAAATGGGGACCATTGATTTGTGACTCTCGGTGACCTGACAGACCTCGGGTCAACATTTCCTGCTATTGACCTCACAAAGAGTAATTAATTGTATATTGCTAAATAGATACCCGTCAAATACAGAAATTTCTAAGGAAAATAAAAACCAGTATTTCACCTTGACGTCACAGTATCAACATTATTACAATCGAAAATGTCATAGAGTGTCTGACTACACTATGAAAAGCAAGTTCCCTTTTTAAACTTTGTTTTTCCACAAACAAAAGTATAAAATCCATGTAATAAATATTATAATTATTCTTGCATTCCGAATATCAAAAATAAATCATTCTTAACCAAATAACGAGGGCAATATTTTCATGCGTTATCACGTATTCGTTTTTCCATATTCGGAATGCAAGAGTTGTTATGCTATGATTGAGCTTTATAAAACAATATAATATATGTTTTGGCTCCTTTGAAAACGTACACGTAGAAAAAACAGTCACAGAAAAAGAAAAAAAAGTACAAAGATACCATAGGAGTTATGAGAAACAGTAATGCGAAGGACAAACAATGTCATGGCGAAAGAAAAAGAGACGAAAAGACACACATTGATCCAGAAATCAATACACAGACAACTAAAGATTGATCCTCGCACGAATCCCACTAAAAAGCCGGGGTTGGACTCGGGTACTTCGGAAGCGTTAGCAGTGGGAAAATGGAAATTGTCTTTTGACGTAAAGTTTTGTTCTTATTTGCACTCACAGTTAATTTCTAGGTGCTTGTCAAGATATGATGTAAACTTAGCTGTATCTCTGGTGTTCTTTATTTCAAGTTCAATGGGATAGATTCGATCAACATAGTCACCAAGCTTTAAAAAACAAAGAATTATTTAGTAACAGTACATCATCTATACAACAGAACGTTTAATTAAATGATCGGACTAGCTTCTTTTCGTTTTTCATGAGTAGCCATTGCATAAAATCTGGTTCAAACAAATACAGGAACAAGTCGGAGAGAAGAAGAGCACAGTTGGTACCCATTGGAATGCCGACTGTTTTTTTCTACCAAAAAATTATGTTGTCAATAAAATAAAATCTCAAGAATTTTGTATGGAATGATGAGCTATATCGCCTGATTTAAGGAATAAGGAATAATATCTTCATAATTATGTAGAATTTACCACCAAATGATGATGTTGTATTGGCCTTTCTATGTCTTTATAATGAATAGAACATTGAGATCAAAGGAGATATGTTAATCTAATGTCTAGCACTGGATATTTATAGCAATCCCTTCTGAAATCAAAATGAAAGATTTTAATGTTTGTTGTTTTTCATAGGTCATTATATGTCGTTTACATCCCAATCACGAGATACAGGAATTCTTACGACGTCATATGTAAACACTTCTATTGGTGGCTGTGTTCATTTCTTTTTTAATATGGAAGGAGGAGCATCTGCTGAACTTAAAACTTACATAGCATACAACACAACCAAATTGATGACATTTTACGCAAGTGGAACGCACATAAAGACAGATGAATGGGTTGAAGGTTTCTTTTCGGTATCAAATGGTGGAATATTTACAGTTGCATTCGAGACATATGGAGATATCTATTATCTGAAGCCATCTGTTGTAGCCATTGATGATGTGTCTTTCAGGGAAGGAGAAAGTTGTCCAGTAATACAAGGCAAGTATTGTTACCATTATCAATACAGTCAAACCTGCTTTAGTGACCACCTCCATTAAGCAATAACTTGTACTGTGTGATCTTGTTAATTAAGTCTCCCAAACAACGTTTGGAGACTTATTGTTTTTGCTCCGTTTCTTATTATTATTATTATTATTATTATTATTATTCTTCTTCTTGTTCTTGTTCTTGTTATTCTCCTTTCTTTCCGTGCACCATGAACTTGTCCACGGCAGATCTCAGGAACTGCAGGACAGAATTTCATGAAACTTGGTGGAGTTATAGATATATGTTTCTAGTTGATCCTAAAGTTTTCAGATTTGTGGTAAAGGGGGTCAAA
>JYMV01018277.1_pt1 | contig 11516 bp, 10 predicted proteins | sample 338911 | NCBI WGS metagenome assembly JYMV01 (sample SAMN03354496, study PRJNA234377) | hydrothermal vent metagenome | biome: Deep sea; feature: Hydrothermal plumes at the Eastern Lau Spreading Center, Western Pacific Ocean; material: Seawater | place: Tonga | collected 2009 | depth 2000 m m
CATACATTGCTCGAAGCAAACCCGGAAATGCGCGCGACGATATATGAGATTGCGGGAAAACGGCTCGGAGTGACGGAAAAAACATAATCCAATCCGTTTATGAGTGGGTAACTACAAATTTGATTGGCATACACGAGGGTTTTCTGGCCGATGAGTTGAGAGCTCGCAGTCAGATGTAAGGAGCGAGATAGTGCATTTTGATTTGACAGGAAAACTTGCTCTTGTGACGGGTTCGACGCGGGGTATCGGACTAGCTGCTGCGAGGGGATTGGCGCGGATGGGGGCTGCAGTGGTAGTGAACGGGCGCGAGCAGTCAGCGGTTGATGGCGCGGTCTCCTCCATCGTAGATGACAACACCAGTGCTAAACTTCATGGCATAGCTGCAGATCTCTCCAATGCGGCTGGCTGCGCCGCTGTAATCGAAGCGTTTCCTGATGTCGATATACTGGTTAACAATATGGGGGTTTATGAACCTAAACCGTTCTTTGACGTTTCGGACGAAGATTGGGAATGGATGTTTGAGGCGAATGTTATGAGTGGGGTTCGTCTCACACGACACTATCTTCGGGATATGATCGAAAAAAAAGACTGGGGGAGAGTTGTTTTTGTATCAAGTGAATCGGGCGTGCTGATCCCTAAGGAAATGGTGCATTACGGATTTTCCAAGAGCGCGCAGTTATCGATTGCCCGAGGGGCAGCCGAGTACACTAAAGGAACGAACATTACGGTGAATTCGGTTTTGCCTGGACCAACCTGGGTTGAGGCAACAGCGGAGCGATTATCGTCGCGAGCGGTCGCGCAGGGTACGACGGTCGATGCACTCAAGACTAGCCTCTTCTCAGAGAGGCGAAGGTCATCGCTGCTTCAGCGATTTGCCACGCCGGACGAGGTGGCGAATATGATTTGTTACATTTGTTCAGCTGCATCCAGTGCCACTAATGGTGCTGCCATGCGGGTGGAAGGTGGCATTGTTACTAACCCTTTTTAGGCTCCTGCCGGGTTACCTTTTCGCATTTACAAAACATGGTTATATAGGTTCTTGATATTGGGTTCGTCGGGCCCAATTCTCGGGTTATGGCGTACTTGCTCTGCAGAGCGCCTCCCCTTTAAGGAGATGGGAAATGACTAAAGACCCAATTGTTATCGTTGGTATGGCGCGAACGCCGATGGGAAGCTTTCAGGGATCTCTGTCATCGATGTCAGGACCAAAATTAGGCTCTGTAGCGATAAAATCCGCCCTAGAGCGTGCTCAGGTTTTAAATGAAAATGTCTCCGAGGTCATAATGGGTTGCGTCTTGCCCGCCGGACAGGGACAGGCGCCTGCGCGTCAGGCGGCACTCGGAGCCGGGATACCTATGGATGTTGGAGCTACCACTATAAATAAAATGTGTGGCTCTGGCATGAAGGCAACAATGTTTGGCCATGATTTGATCGTTGCGGGCTCTGCAAATATCGCTGTGGTCGGTGGTCTAGAGAGCATGTCTAACGCTCCGTATTTGCTTCCTAAGGTACGCCAGGGTCTGCGCATGGGGCATGCGGAGGTTAAGGATCATATGTTTATTGATGGTCTTGAGGATGCATACGATAAGGGGCAATTGATGGGTGTATTTGCAGAAAATACGGCCGAGAAATACCAATTCACCCGCGAATCTCAGGATGAATTTGCCATCCGTTCACTTAAGCGTGGCAAGAAGGCCAATGAAGATGGGAGTTTCGATGCGGAAATGGCACCCGTCACGATCAAAACGCGAAAGGAGGAGGTCTTGGTTGATCGAGATGAACAACCATTTTCCGCTAATCTTGAAAAAATACCCACTCTTAAGCCCGCTTTCCGCAAGGATGGCACAGTGACTGCAGCTAATTCGAGTTCGATTTCAGATGGTGCAAGTGCTCTTGTGTTGATGCGTCGGTCTGAGGCAGAGAAGAGAGGCATTACGCCTCTGGCTACCATCGTCGCACATGCGACCCATAGCCAGGCACCGGAATGGTTTACCACGGCCCCAGTTGGCGCTATTTCGCGGCTTTTTGAAAGAACAGGCTGGTCCAAGGATGAAGTAGGCCTGTTTGAGATCAATGAGGCCTTCGCTGTAGTTACAATGGCAGCGATGAGAGAGCATGGGCTTTCTGTTGAACAGGTCAATGTACACGGGGGCGCCTGCGCTATGGGACATCCAGTCGGCTCCTCTGGTTCCCGGATAATTTGCACATTGGTTGGTGCAATGCATAAGTACGATGTAAGCAAGGGTGTTGCCGCATTATGCATCGGTGGAGGTGAAGCCACGGCAGTCGCTATAGAACGCGTTAACTAGCTTAGGTATTATGCCAACTGAGCAGCTTTTATCTGGTCACCGCGCACTAGAGTCGTGTTCTGCGCAACTTAGTAAATCGGCATTTCCCACAAGTGCCAAGCTGAGGAGTGTCAAGGTATGCTACTAACCGATGACCAAACCATGATCCGCGAGGCGGCACGCACCTTTGCCCAGGCTGAGGTCGCACCGCTTGCTGCTGAATGGGATCAGACTGCTGAGTTTCCTACTGACATTGCGAGGCGGCTGGGAGAGCTTGGTTTTCTTGGAATGACCATTTCTGAAGAATGGGGTGGTGCCGGCGCTGATAATGTTTCACTGGCTCTGGTAATAGAAGAAATATCCGCTGCTGATGCCGCATGCGGCCTACTGGTCGGTCTACAAAACTCCGTAGTCTGCGCACCTATTAATCAGTTTGGTACGAATGAGCAAAAAGAACGTTATCTGCGGCCTGCTGCGCGAGGTGAAATACGTGGTTGTTTCTGCCTGACGGAACCACAGGCCGGTTCCGACGCTTCAAACCTCCGCACTACGGCAGATTTACGGGGTAATCGGTATGTGATCAACGGTTCCAAACAATTCATTTCGTCTGGTGCCAGCGCGGATATTGCGCTTATTTTTGGTGTTACAGATTCGGATTCTGGGAAAAAGGGGATCAGCGCCTTTATCGCTCCCACAGACTCTCCTGGATATAAGGTGGTCGCCAAAGAGGATAAATTAGGCCAGCGTGCCTCCGATACATGCCAGCTTTCATTTGAGGATCTGGAGGTATTCCCGGATATGGTTCTTGGTGAGCTAGGTGAGGGATATCGGATTGCACTCGCTAACTTGGAAGGTGGTCGCATTGGTATAGGTGCACAGGCACTTGGCATTGCGCGAGCGGCTTATGAAGCCGCCCTTTCCTACGCTAAAGGGCGCGAGAGCATGGGACAGGCTATCATTCAACATCAAGCGGTCGCTTTTCGACTCGCCGACATGGCAACTAAGATCGAAGTCGCCCGACAGATGATTTGGCACGCGGCCGCCTTAAAAGATTCGGGCCGGCCCGCTCTTAAGGAGGCCTGCATGGCCAAGCTGTTTGCTTCTGAGATGGCTGAGGAGGTATGTTCCGCGGCAATTCAAATTCATGGTGGGTATGGGTTTGTACGCGGTTATCCTGTGGAGAGACTTTGGCGTGACGTGCGGGTGTGCACGATTTACGAGGGCACTAGCGACGTGCAGCGTTTGGTGATCAGCCGTGCAGTAGCATCCGAATAGCGTGTCGGAAAGGTGTGCAGATCGATTTCAGCTTCGAATTCGATTTCTTTCTCTCCTAAAAAATTTCCTGCCACTATGACAGCGGAATCTCTGCGTGCGCTGCGATGTTTGAGGCTAGTCACTCTGTGTTTTATATGGCCATGTTTTCGCTTGCCGCTAAGCGGTGCGATGAGGCAGGTTAGTCATGGGGTCATAGATTTTTATTGGCAAATACGGTCTCCTTGATGAGCGTTCTGCATTCAGATCTAGACACATCGTCTAGGGGTTTTAAGGAAAATGCGTCCCGCATGCGGAAATTGGTTGAGGATCTCCGTGTGGAGGTCTTAAAGGTCGGCCAGGGCGGCGGCGATGCAGCTCGTTCCCGTCATCTTGAACGTGGCAAACTTCTTCCTCGTGATCGCGTGGATCGCCTGCTCGATCCGGGCGCACCATTCCTTGAGCTGTCGCAGCTCGCGGCGTATGGCATGTATGAGGGCGACGCACCGGGTGGCGGTCTCATAACTGGGGTTGGGCGGGTCAGTGGGCGCGAGTGCCTGGTTCTGGCCAATGATGCGACTGTCAAAGGCGGTACCTACTATCCGATCACGGTTAAGAAACACCTGCGCGCCCAGGAGGTGGCACGTAAGAATCGTTTGCCATGTATTTATCTAGTTGATTCCGGTGGTGCTAACTTGCCCAATCAGGACGAAGTATTTCCGGATCGCGAGCACTTCGGTCGCATTTTCTTTAATCAGGCGACGATGTCAGCTGAAGGAATATCTCAGATAGCAGTTGTAATGGGAAGTTGCACTGCAGGCGGCGCCTATGTTCCAGCGATGTCTGACGAATGCGTAATTGTGCGCAATCAAGGCACAGTCTTCCTGGGCGGTCCACCTTTAGTGCGAGCTGCTACTGGCGAAGAAGTCAGTGCTGAAGACCTTGGTGGTGCCGACGTTCATGCTCGCATCTCCGGAGTGGTTGATCATTATGCTGCCGATGACTCCCATGCACTGGCGATTGCTCGGCGTATCGTTGCCAATCTTGTAGACAAGAAACGGGTTGATCTTGATCTTACGCCACCCGTATTGCCAAGGTACGACTCCGTGGACCTTTATGGTCTCGTCCCATCGGATCTACGGCAACAATTTGAAGTTCGAGAGGTGATTGCGCGGTTAGTTGATGGCAGCGAATTCGATGAATTCAAGCAACTCTATGGCCAGACTTTAGTTACCGGCTTTGCCCGTTTAGCCGGTTACCCCATTGGAATTGTCGCTAACAACGGCATTCTGTTTTCCGAATCTGCTCTCAAGGGTGCTCACTTTATTGAGCTTTGTTGTCAGCGCCGGGTGCCGTTGGTTTTTCTTCAGAATATTACAGGCTTTATGGTCGGTAAAAAATATGAAGCCGCTGGAATTGCGAAGGATGGTGCCAAGCTGGTTACCGCGGTGGCCTGTGCCCAGGTTCCGAAGTTCACGGTAATTATTGGAGGGAGTTTCGGTGCTGGCAACTATGCCATGTGCGGACGCGCCTACGAGCCGAGATTTCTATGGATGTGGCCGAATGCCAGAGTGTCGGTCATGGGCGGGGAGCAGGCTGCGAACGTTCTTGCAACCGTTCGTGCAGACAACCTTGCGAAGCGTGGTGAAAGCTGGACCCCGGTGCAGGAGGAAGAATTTAAAGCTCCCATACTTCGCCAATATGAGGAACAGGGTAGTCCGTATTATGCGACAGCGCGCCTATGGGACGATGGCATAATAGATCCGGCGGCAACAAGAACCACCCTCGCTTTGGGGTTATCTGCATCCTTCAACGCACCGGTGCCGGACACTCGGTTTGGAGTTTTTCGAATGTGAGTAATTTTGAGCCAATCTTAGGCATCGGCAACACTTATTTGGGGCCGTGCTTCGGAATTTAAAAAAAATCCTCCTTGTGGATAGTTAGTGTCCGTCATTTTGACACATTACTTTGAGCATTAGTATTTCTTAAGGCTGTTGATGACACTCAAGTTCTTTAATTTCTACAGGCGTCTATATTTTTGGATTGAGGGAGATTGATGGCAGATGGCAAGCCAACGAAAGAGTCCCAAGCCTAAAGTATTGGGACGCAAGATGGCGCTTCCGGAAAGTCCCGAGCAGGCCGTGCTCGACCGGATTGTGAATAAAAACAAAGGCCATCAATTCACAGTACGATTCACTTGCCCGGAGTTTACAGCATTGTGTCCAATTACTGGACAGCCTGATTTTGCGCATTTCGTTCTTGATTATGTTCCAGGTGAGTGGCTGATAGAGAGCAAGTCACTTAAATTTTATTTTTCGTCGTTTCGTAACGTCGGTGTGTTCCATGAGGAATGCACGATTATGATAGCGAGGCGCCTGGTCGAACTAATTGTACCACATTGGTTGCGCTTAAGCGGATTTTGGTATCCGCGTGGTGGCATGCCGATCGATGTCTGGTATCAGACGTCCTTGCCACCTGATGGCGTGCATGTGCCCGATCCTGGAGTATCTCCCTACAGAGGGCGTGGTTGATGTTTAAAACGGTGTTGATTGCCAACCGAGGTGAGATTGCATGTAGAATCATGGCAACAGCACGAAAGCTGGGTATTCGCACAATTGCAGTTTATTCTGATGCTGACGCCGATGCTCGCCATGTTCATCTCGCGGATGCTGCATACAGAGTAGGTGCGGCTCCCGCTGCCGAAAGTTATCTGCGAATAGAAGCATTGCTTGATGCCGCTGAACGATCAGGCGCCGACGTGATTCATCCAGGTTACGGTTTCCTTTCAGAAGATTCTGAGTTTGCTCAGGCTTGTCTAGACGGTGGCTTTGCGTTCGTCGGTCCGTCCCCGGAGGCAATTCGTTTGATGGGCAACAAAGATGAGGCAAAGCGCTTAATGGTTGGTGCGGGGGTGCCCGTGGTGCCAGGGTGCGACGACCTAAATATAGACCTCAAGGTGATTTTAGCTGAGGCGCGCCAAATTGGTTATCCGGTGATGATTAAGGCGGCTGCAGGTGGTGGAGGTCGCGGCATGCGGATTGTCGGCAATGAACTGGAACTTCAGGACGGACTAAATTCTGCCCGACGGGAAGCCATGGCGGCTTTCGGCGGTGACCGGCTGCTACTAGAAAAAGTTGTCTCTGATCCACGCCACATAGAGGTTCAGATTTTTGCGGATCAGTATAATAACGTGGTTCACATGTTCGAGCGGGATTGCTCGATTCAACGTCGCTATCAGAAAGTAGTTGAGGAGGCTCCAGGGCCAACGGTCTCCACCGAACTTCGTCAAAATTTGACTGAAACCGCCCTCATAGCGGCAAGAGCAATCAATTATGTAGGTGCTGGCACGGTTGAGTTTGTCGTGGATCGTCAGGATAATTTTTATTTTCTTGAGATGAACACACGAATTCAGGTGGAGCATCGGGTTACTGAAATGCTCATACGGCAGGATTTGGTGGAATGGCAATTCCGTATCGCGGCGGGTGAGCTCCTTCCAATGACTCAGGATCAGATATCAATTGACGGTCATGCAATCGAAGCTCGTCTTTATGCGGAAAACCCAGCTCGTAAATTTATGCCCTCCCCTGGAGTGGTGACTCATTTGCGGTTTCCAAAAAATAAGCCTGGACTGTGCGTGGACAGTGCTCTCACAGCAGGTGATGAGGTCACGCCGTATTACGATCCGCTGATCGCGAAAATCATCGTGTGGGGTATCGATCGAAACGCTGCATTAGATTCTCTGCAACGGGCTCTGAACGATGTGCAGGTATCCGGAGTCGATACCAATCTGAATTTACTTTCGCAAATTGTAAGGCATGAACAATTCATCGCTGGTGAATACGACACTAGTTTTATAGAGAGATATGGGGAGCAGTTGATAACGTCACCAAAGCCGGCTTCGGAATTGGTGCTGGCATTGGCGGCATTGTATTTGCTTTTGGAGCGCGAGAGGGAGGCAGTAGCAGTGGCAAGCCATACCGATGACCCCTATTCGCCTTGGGCAATGAATGATAGCTGGCGTCTCAATCAACCGGCAAAAGACATGATTCAATTCGTTGAGGGCGATTGTGTGGTGGATGTGGGGGTAATGGTAGATGAAGGACAATATACCCTTGATTTGTCGAACGGAGCTATTTTGGTGAACGGTAGACTCAGGGGTGAGCACGACGTTGACGCAGTTTTGGGTGGAATGCAAATCCGGGGTACTGTTGTGCGCGTCGAGGATGAATTAAACGTATGGCTGCATGATGCAGCCCACCGGCTTCGTATACACAATGCATTGTCAGTAACCGACACACATCAAGCCCATGGTGGGGACTTAATCTCACCAATGCCAGGTCGGATTACACGGGTAACGGTCGAAGAGGGGGATGACGTGAGACGTGGTGCATCACTGATGGTGTTAGAGTCGATGAAAATGGAGCATCAAATAACTGCGCCTAGTCCCGGGCGGGTTGAGAGGTTGAATTTTTCGGTCGGTGATTGGGTTGACGAGGGTGCGGTGCTGCTAGATTTTGCAGCAGTTGAGTAAAATTCAGGTCTATTTAGAATGAGATTTGGACATTAAAAGTGATTTTCTGTGACGGCCGACCAATGAAAGTGGAGTGATTTATCCTCGACGTGATAAGTCGTCTTCGAACGATCAGGATGCTCAGGCGTTTAAAACACTCAAATGTAAGGCATGACGTGGGTGCTTGGTCTCGCTGGGGCGCCAGCGGTGTGTGTGTCTGCTGTCAGGTGATAGGGCTTCTCGACACTATTACTTCTGCCGTAACAGGCACCACCGTTGATGCGTGCCGTCGAACTGGGATGAATTCGTGTTGCGGATATGGTGAGATGCACTCTGGTGCTGGCTATAATCGCCTCTGTGATACTGGTGCCGCCGGATTGTTTGTGGTTGTGTTGGCTGGGACTAGTGCGTTGAGGTCGCTATGGCGCTTCATATCTTAAAAATGGCTGTCGGCGTAGAAAACGTCGAGCATTTGTGTCGGGTCCAAGAACGACGCCTGACTACCATGCGTGATGCCGGAGATCCTGAAGTTTTGCGGCACTGGACCCGTAATACGCCGAAGCGCGCCGACGAAGTAATAGATGGAGGCTCGTTGTACTGGATTATCAAGGGTTATGTTCGTGCGCGCCAACGCATCCTTTCTATTGAGCGAAGCAAGGATAGTGAGGCAACTAAGAAATGTGCTTTTGTGCTGGACCGTTTGGTAGTTCGTACGGTGTTGCGGATTGCACGTCCGATTCAGGGTTGGCGATATCTAGAACCTGCTGGGGCACCGCTTGACCAAGATCAGAAAATAATAGAGATGGTTGATATGCCTGAGGAGATGGCGCGAGAATTGCGCGACTTGGGACTAATATGAGGAAGTATTTTTGTTGGGTTTGTGTAAATTAAGGAAGAAACGACGTTACAGATTGGTTGTAGGTGTACAGAAAAACCAATTACTAGGATTTGGATTGCCACGAGGAGCATTTTTCCTGTAGCAATGGTCGGTGGGTATGTTGGATGCAATTAGGGAGTAGATTATGGTGAATGGGAGATCATGGCTGGTGCTGGGCACTTTTCTTTTTGGGCTTGTACTGGGTGGCTCGGCACAAGCAATAGAGTCAAAGCCTGTTTTGACTCTGGATATGGCAAAAAAAATTGCAGACGCTTGTGAGTCTTTGCAGCAGGAAAAAGGTTTCCGACCTGTAAACATCGCAATCCACGACGATGGTGGAAACGTGAAGTTATTCCGACGCCAGGAAAACGCGTTTTTGGGCAGTATTCTAGTTGCGACGATGAAAGCGACTACTTCATCAAGTTTTCCGTTTACGTCTCGGCTCTTTGGAGAGTTGGCCTACGGAAAAGACGGTGCACCCGGACCAGTACCTGGGATAGCAGAGTTGTCGGGTCACGCAGCCTTTCCAGGTGGCATTCCAATAATCACGAAAAGCGGGGCGCATATTGGTAGTGTTGGTGTCAGCGGTGCGAGTGGAGATGAAGACGAACAGTGCGCTCAGGCAGGTCTCGACGCAATCGCGGATATGCTTTAGAGCCTGGTTGCAATACAATAATATAGAAGTGTGTGGTCCCCGGCGTTGTAGCCGGGGACTTTCTTGTGATTAGGGCAACGCAGTTCCATGGGAGGAGCCGCAATATGTATGGAAGTGTTTCGTATTGAGTGACCGAAAAACAAGAAACAGCTAACTTTTCGTTAATTCCGCATGGTCCGCCACGAGGTATGAAAGAGCATACCATGGCCCAGAATCCCAGTAGCGTCGTGCCACTGCAGAGGTTGAAGGCAGCACAAAAATATTACTATCGCCTGTCAGCTCGGGCTGGAGACCGTAGATGATCGGATGTTTCAAGAAAGCTCGAGCTGGAGTTTTGCCATTGAAGGCCAAAATTGATGGACGAAATTTTATAACCTTTTTTGTTAATAGATCGGGATCGTAGGCATCTCCTGGTAAAGAACTATCAGCGCCAGAAACACTTTTAGCTAAATCAGTCAGGCCCAGTCCGTAATCCGGTAAACACATAAATTCACTTGGTCGCAGGGTTCTGGGTGTCAATTTAATCTCATGGAGGATCGGCCAAAAACGGTTTCCAGGTCCTGCATAATAAGCTCCAAGCAAAGCAGATTTGGTACTTGCGGCACTGCCACAAAACAATACGGTCAGGTCCGGCACAATAACATCGGGTAGAATTTGGGTTGTGTCCGTCCGATTACTGTGCTGGGTTGATGTTTTCAAGGATCGGATCGAGTGTTTTGGTTGGTCCCGCGATATCACAAGAGTGTCGTTCCTCCATCAACCATTAGAGTTTGCCCTGTGACAAATCGGCTGGCATCGCTGGCTAGATAAACAACCTGTCCGGCGACGTCAGCAGGCTCTAAGGTTCTTCGGAGTGACTGGTTTGAGCGAATTACCTCGGTTGCATGCTCAAATTTATCGCCGAAAAAATCGCGTGTCCCCTCGGTTGCGACAGCGCTTGGAGCAATAGCGTTGACACGAATCCAATGCCGGCCCAGTTCCCGCGCAAGACCGCGCGTAATCCCGATGACGGCTGCCTTTGAGGCAGTGTAGTGAAGGCAAAATGGCAGGCCATAGGTCGCGGCAAGCGAGGCCATATTGATAATGCTGCCCCCATCGCACTCACGCATAGTAGGCACTACGGCGCGACAAGCATTCCATACGCCTTTTACGTTGACCGCCATGCAGTCGTCCCACTCTTCTTCCGTTAGGTTATCAAAAGGAGCGCTGGTAAGGTTTGCGTAGAGGGCGGCATTATTGACGAGTATGTCGATCCGTCCATAGTCTCGTGTCACTTTGTCTGCCATATCCTTCAGGCTTTTGTGATCAGTCACGTCCGCTTGATAGGAGGTGCCGCGGTCACCGTTTTTTTTGATCTCCGCTACTGTCTCCGCACAATTGTTTCGATCGGCAGCCACCACGACCGCTCCTGCACGTGCCAACTCGCATGAAAACATTTGGCCAAGACCGCGTGCGGCGCCTGTGACAATTGCAACTTTACCTTCAAGCATATTGGTCATGACGTTCTCCTATTGGTCAAGAGATTGAGATTAGGCCAAGGGAAAGGTCTTTCGCATACAATAACATGATCAATGACAGGCAATGTTTAGCGATGAACTCATTTTTTAGAATTATGATGAGGCGTTGGAAAATTAGGCACAGGAAGAATCTGATTCCTATCTGAAATTTTTGAATTTACGTCGCGAGAGTTTCCTAATCATTGGGTTAACCTTCCTTGACTAGCGATTGCCCAATGTGGGCGGCTACAGGGCGCCCGGCAAACGCTTGGGTATGTTAGTTAAATCATTCGGCAGACGAGTGATGGGGAAGGTGGCGAAGATTAAGCGAATGTCTTTTGTACCGTAGTAAATTGCAAACGTGCGCGCCTAATTACCATTGTTTTTTAACCAATTGGGCTACATTTCTGGACTTTCTAGAGGACATCTTTTAGGAGAT
>JYMV01040930.1_pt1 | contig 11514 bp, 15 predicted proteins | sample 338911 | NCBI WGS metagenome assembly JYMV01 (sample SAMN03354496, study PRJNA234377) | hydrothermal vent metagenome | biome: Deep sea; feature: Hydrothermal plumes at the Eastern Lau Spreading Center, Western Pacific Ocean; material: Seawater | place: Tonga | collected 2009 | depth 2000 m m
TATCCATTAGATAAGTAAGACTGTCAATTACAATAGTATGAATCTTGTCGTTGTCCTGTACTGAGTCAATAGCATCAGGTACATCTGTAGGATCAGTAATTGTGTATTCTTGAAACTTAGATTTGAATGGTAATTTCTTATTGTTTTCACAGTTAAGATACATTACGCCTTCAGGGTTTTTAATATCAACTAAGCTAGCTGACTTTCCAGTTGCGGACTTACCGCATAATAAAACTAAATTGTTATTCATTATTTACTCTCCTATTTTTAAATTTGTATATACATTAGCTAAAGCAAGTGTAAGTAGCTCTACTTGTTCATCTGTTAACGTAACAGCTTCTTTTGTTTCAATGGACTCTACTAATTCTGTGACATCAGTCTCAACAATAGATATGTCTACTTGTGTAAACGTATTCAATGCTGTAATGTCATTAAAGATGTGTTTTTGTTTACCTACTTCATCTGACTCGTCATAGTGACGTTTTTCTATCGTGTAGTTGTAGTCAATAAGTTTTTTTAAATTCTTAATCATAATTCATTCTCTTTTAAAATAATTTTCTTTTGGATTGATGGCATAATTTTTGAATGTACTTCTTCAGGGCTAATTGGATCTTTGATCTGATCATTAAAACTAATCAACGTGTTTCTAATAGCATCTAAAGGGTAGTTATTATCTACGAGCATAAAGCCATATCTAACTAGCATAGTAGCTCTATTACCTACTTCAATTCGATCAGAGAACCATCTTTCCATGTTGTTCATACCTTGAGCATTTAGAATCTTTTTCTCTTGTTCTATTGCTTTTTTAGTTTGTGGTATAAACAATGTTGCATCAATTAATTCACCATCGTTGTAGTGATATTCACCTTCATTTGATAACCACTTGCGTGCAATATCTTTAGTAGCTGTATCACAATCAAAAGGTAACCAATTAAATACGTTTTCCATAAACTTAGAGTAATCTCTAGGCTTAAGCTTTAGATAATGTGACATTGGAAATATCACTCTAAATCTATTCTTTTCAGTTGTATGACGTTTAGTAGTAGCAAATAGTACTTTATAGTCTGACAATAGTTCTTTAGCTGAGTCTAAGCTACAGCCTCCATCAATATCTAAGATTAACAAATCAAAGCCTGGTAATGCTTTTTCAGATGAACGGTATTTCTGTAAGAAGTTATGAGCTGTATAGTGATACCCTGGTGCACAGATTAACTCATCTGCTAATCTACTAAACTTAGTAGTTGCAGGTTCAAAGTTTTCAGTAATTTCTGTACTGTATGCAATTTGGATATTATTAACATCAGTTTCTTTAAGAGACTCTCCAGCTAAGAATTCAATATCATCAACGTACGTTTTACGAATAATAATATTGTGTTTATAGCCCCAAGCAATAGCTAACGATAGCATATCTTTCTTTTGTGACTCTGAGCCTTTATAGAATGGTAGTTCTTCGATTAAATCTACTTGAGTGATCTCTTTACCTACATCAGCAATATAACGTGCTAAACGGGCATATGAGCCCTCTTTACAAATAACCTTATTGAAGTGCTTACCTGAGTCTTCACATAGCTGAATTGCGCTATCTAAATGATTTTTAGTAATAACTCTACTACCTTCAACAAATGCATAAGCACCTGCTAACTTTAAAGCTTTATAGTAACGATGTGCTAGTTCAGCTTTCTTTGTATCTTCATGAGCTTTTAGGTCATTAGTTGCAGCTTCACATTTGAGCTTGTACTCTAATAGATGAATTGTGTCATCACGACTTAAAGATAAAGATTTATTAAATCTATCTCTACTAGCAAGTTTAGTAATATGATTACTGATGTTTTCAGTATCACGTTCTATATTATTGCAAGTTAAAGCATTGTAAAGTTCTTCAGCTGTAGGTTGTTTAGTTATTTTTATTGCATTTTCATAACCAAATAACATTCTACGAGCATAGCCAGTTTCAAGCATCTGTTTAAATTCTTCTTCAGTCTTACTACCGTCTAATAGTTTAGTGGGCGTACCAAATAACATCATATTAGTTGGTGTACGTCCGGTTAGTTCTTCACCACGCTTATTTTCAGTGGTATTCTTAGTTAGTTTTTGTTTAACTTTACCTACATCATATAATTCTAGAAATGTATTTAGCATTTCAACATTACTAGTTAGGTTAGAGCCTACTTCATCTAATTCTAGATTCATAGAACCACAGTTAGACATTAATAACTTCTGACGCATTTGTTTAACAGCTGGTGATGTACCACTGTCAAAACTAAATGCTAATGTACCTAAAGCATCATATTCTTTTTGAACTTGAGCCATAGCTTCTTCAATGCTTAAGGTAGGATTGTATTGTTGGTATCTATCAGCTAGAACTGTTAGTTCTTTAGCACTTTCACCTGGTAATACAGTCTTTAAAAAGTTTAATCTAAAGCCCTCAATAATATCTTCTTCCATGATATTAGTTGAAAAACCTTTACCTGCTCCTGACGGCATTAAGTTTAATACATATGTATTAACAGGTATTACACCTCTATCTTTAGTCTCAATATTAGTTCGCATCATAGATGCTACTTTAGAGAAATAGTAAGCTACTAGTAATCTAAAAAAGTGTCTATTTTGTGACTGTGTTTTAGCGACTAAGATATCTACTATCTCTTCAGATAGCTTAAAATATTTAGGTTTTGACATTAGTTATCCCTATTTTTCAGCGTATGCTTCTCTTTTATTAATGACTCGACAATAAACACTTCTGCTTTTATTTATCGAATACTTATCATTTACGTGATTTTTTAAATCAATAAATGTTTTAATATCAAAGCTGTCTCTAGCTGACCAAATATAACGAATATCATCTAACTGTTCTATTGTAAAAATATGCATATCACTAGGCTTACGTGACATTATCTTGTTGATTACTGCTTCTGCAGCATCTACAGGACATTTATTTCCAAATACAAACTGTTGTATTTTTTCTATTAAATTATTTAAATATTTTAAAAAATTCATACTACTAACCTCCCCTGGTTAATTAAATTACGTGCTTGCTTACAGATATCTACTACTTCACAATATCTGCAGGCTTTCACTTCTCCACGTACGGTATTAACAATACCTACGCCTCCGTCATTAGCTAACCTTATGTTAGCTTCTTCAAGATTATCAAAATTCTTAGTGGCTCTTTGAGCATTAGGATTTTTGAAATATTTATATTTGGTTTCAGATTCCCATAATTCCTCAGAAGTACATTCTGGTAATTCATCTTGAGATTTATCTGATAAATTAGTTATGTCATTTAACTTAGTTTTAATAAAATGTTCTGTTTGTTCAACTGACCATAATGGGTATGACTTTGTTAGTACTCTGGATTGTGGATATTTAGAATCTCTCATAGCTTGCGCTGAAGACCAGTCAGTAAATATGAATTGAATATCAATCTTATTATCTGTGATTCTGTCAGGTGCTAGCCATTTGTAAATGCTACCTTGCTGTGTGTACTTAAGTGCGTTAGAATCGTAAATATACGTCCATACAGAGGTACTTTTGTAGTCTGATAATGTACCATCTACTACAAGGTCATATTTCCCTGAAATGATGTAGTCACCAATTTTAGTTTCATGTCGTTGTTCTACATATACAGCTATCTCAGTTTCCTTTACAGGCTTATCAGGATTGATAATTGTAATCTCACCTAATTTAGATGTACCTAAAGCACTTAGTGCCTTAGAAACGTTACCTCTATCTGTCCATGCTTGTTCAGCAATAGCGTGTATTGCAGATCCCATACGGGCGCTAACTAAATCAGCTATGTCTACGGATTTGTCTAAATCTTTATTTTGATATTTTAAGACTAGTGCTCTAGTAGGTTTAAGTAGTGCTGTAGCGCTAATTACATTATCTCTACTATCATAGTCATAGTCATCATGCATTAGCCATACAGCTAATGGTAAGCTAATATTGTTTTTATTGGTATATTTAAATGCCATTTAGGTTTATTGGTGTGTTGCCATTTACTAATGCTGGGCATTTTTTGACGAATTCTTACATAAAATTCATCCTTATCAAAAGCTTTCTCTAATTCAAAATAATCAAAGTAGATATTCCATAACTCTGTTTCCGGTCCTGGGACAGAAAAGTGGTTAATTAAGATGTTGTCTTCTTCAAAAAAGTTAAATAGAGACTCGCCCATAGGCATAGAAATTACATGTAAAGTGGGAGGCTCCGTTTGTACAACACCTCGGATATAAATTTTATGTGTGGCTAAACCATGTTCATTAAAACGTATTGCATATTTATAAACTAAGTTATCATAAGCTCCATGTGATGCGCTGACCATTTTTTACCCTCCCAGGGTGTTTAGTGTTTCTGTAATTTGTTTAATACTAGCATTATTAGATAAGCTAGTCTGTTTATCCCAAGACTTTCCTATTTCTAGATTTGCCTCCATTAATACTTTTTTTGAACGAATGCTCGGATGAGCATTCCATTGCATCTCTTTAATTAAAGTGTCATTTAGAAACTGAATAGCTTCTGGTGTATCTTTAACTAAAAAATATGCAGCGTCATGAATAGTGTTAATAGGACGTATATCATATATGAATTCTGATTGCTCAATTAACTTATTTGTTGCAATTAGAGCTCTATTGATTAGCATTCCCCATGACTGTGTTACAGCATTATTAGCACTCCTAGCCTCCGCAGTACTTGCATAAGGTGTTACTGAGTTATCATGCAGTGTACGGGCTAATATGGGACATTTTATTTGTAATCCAAATGCACACTTCATATAACCATGCTTTTCAGCAAACTTAATATTTTTAGTTGTAAACCTATCAGATACTTTATAGAGCTTATGGTAATTCTGTTCAATTTGCATAGCTTCTTTTTTAGGAATTCCAATATTAGAAACTAATGTATGCCATGTACCATTGTAAGTTAGTGCAAAGGTAGGGCCCTTAGACTTCTGCCTAAGTTCAGGATATTTAGTTTCAATAGAATTAATACTAGTAACTGTATCTTGTATATCTGGCATTTGATTCTTGAAGTAAGAGAAAGCTCTTAGACAATGACCATCATATCCATCAGTGTAAACTTTTACTTTATTAGGGTCTTTAGTTAGAATTGCATTAATTCTATCTTCTAGACTACTGAAGTCAGCTCCTGCCCATATCCAACCATCGGGTGCTTTAAAGCAAGATTTAATAGCTTTACCATAGATACTATTACTAGGTAAGTTTTGTAGATTAGGGTCACTAGAACTTAAGCGTCCTGATTGTGTACCACCTAACTTTAAACTGCCATGTAAATAGCCTCTAACGTTATGTTTTTTAAATGCTTTAATAAATGTATTCAGTATCTTACTAGTTTGTCCGATACCTATTAAATGCTCAAGAATTTCCTTATGAGATTTTTGTTTAGCTACATTTACTAATTTAACTAATGTTTTAGCACCAGTAGCTGCTTGTTTAGTTTCTGTAAAGTCAATTGGTTTATAGCCTAATTGCTCATAAAATAGTGTTCTAATATTATTATTAGATTTAGGGTTAAACTCATTCTTTAAGAAGTCGCTGAAAGGCTTAATTTTACGTTTTAAGGCATTATTTGCCTCTACCATAAGGTTATATCTGAAGTTAAAATTAAATTCGCTTATTTCGCTGTACTTTTTAATAGCATTAAAATGTGTATCGTGTTTATCTTGAAGTTCTTTTTCAACTTCTAATATTCTTTTGTGGTCTAGAGGTAGTCCTGTCAACATCATCTTAAGTAATACTTTAATAGATGGTTGGAATATTTTTGTATAGGGCTCTAGTAGTTTTTTATCTTCAACTATCTGCTTATACTTGTTGTATACGTGCCAAGTAGCTAGACAGTCTTTTAGGTTGTATTCTAGTAATTCATTTACAGGTAAGTTACCTGCATTTTTGACATCTACACCGTAGTTGCCTGCAAACTCTAAAGAGTTAGACTTTAAATCTAGTTTAGCTTCAGTAGTACTATTTTTAGCTAGGTAGGTGTACAGCATGCTGTCTTCTACATTCTCAAATAGGTTTAAACCTAATTGCATAGCTTCATAATCATCAGTTTGATTCATAAATAAGTTATAAATCAAGTGCTTAGTATCAAATAGAGCATTGTGGAAAATAAGCTTACCTGTATAGATTTTAAAAAACCCTTTCAGGTAATCTATTCCAGTATTAGGTAAGTAAAGTACTCCCCCGTTATGTTTATTCCATGCAAAAGCAATAGATAGAATCTCAATACCTAGATGTAAGCCAGTAGTTTCAATATCTACTGTTAGCTCTGGTTTATCATAAAGTTTATATAAGAACTTTGAAGCATCTTCAGCAGTATGGATGTATTCAGCACTGTGAATAATATTAGCTTTTTTAAATCCAGTGATAGCTGTTAAGCCCTCATCAATTAGTTCTTGATTATTTGGATTATAAAATAGAGACTTATAATTAGGTACTAAAACTATTTGATAATTCTCGTAACCCTCTAATTTTCCTTGAAATGTTTCACCATAACAATTAGTAACTTTAGTGGACTTAGTTAGCCATTTAAAGTAGCTGGAGTCTGCAACTATGAGTTTAGTCAGCTTAGTTAAGCTAGCTAATTTAGGTAATAGCATTCTAAGATAGCTTTTACCCAGCTCAGCTCTTACCTTGCTATCTTCGTAAAGTAGTCCTCTAACTTCAATATTATCTTTATCTAAACCATTAGTTTCTAGAGGGTTAACATAGTATTTAACTATTTCAGAATGTATTATTGCATCTTCTTTAATTAGAATTAACGCAGTAATATCACCATTCCCAAAATGGATACTTTTCATATTTACCTCTAGTGAACTGTTTCTAGAAACTCTTCTGAGCCATTAACCATAACAAGTAATGCTTGTGCTTTAGATAAATATATATCTTGATGTTTTTCATAATATTCAAGTACATCATATAAATCAAGTTCGTCTAAGTCCTCAATTTTGGCTAATGCAACATATTTTTCAAAACACAGAGCTTTTGCTATTGTTTCGACTAAAAAATCTAACGATATAGATTGTGTCATTTTATTTTATGTAAATGGTTTCACCAATACTAGCAGGTTCATGGTCAGATGTACATATCCAAAGAATTGGATAGTCGCCTACATCAATTACATCATCTGCGTATAGATCAGTGAAATAGATTAATACTTCAGGTTGTTGTTCATTGCAGTAATCAATTACTGGTTGGAAACTTGTACCACCATTACCAGTAAACTTTAAATCTAGAATATTATCATTACTGACAACTTTAAAGATATTATGAATGTGATAATCACAGTCAATAATAGTTAGTTTTTCTGGTTTAAAGATATCTCTGATGCTTTCAACTTCAGACAACATTTCTTGTAGTTCTGCCCCGGAAACACTACCACTTGTATCAATAGCTACAATAACTTCACCTAAAGAAGGTGAGTGTTGGCTAGGTAAATAGTGATCAGGAAAGAATCTTCTATTAGGTCTTGTCCATGTGTAATCATTTTTAACCATAGCAGATAGAAATCTGACTAGTATTTGATTCCATGGTAATTTAGGGTTGATAAGTTCATCAATAGCTCTAGTTATTTCACCAGGTATTTCACCCTTATCTTTATTTGCAATACGTGATTGTAATTGAGCTTTTACGATTATATCGGTAACTCTTTGTTCAACTTCTTTGCTGTCTTGTCCTTCAGGTATTTCTAATAAATCAATAATGAAATCACTACCACCGTGTTGATCTTTATTATCTTCTTTGATTTTTTCATAAACTTCTTCAGTAGACATATCAAAATAAGCATGATCTAATAATCCTCCTTGAGGAATAGTTAAACCAGTCTTTGTTAGCATTAAGTTAATAACATAATCACCTGCGTAGTTCCATATCATTCTATCTCTAGAGCCTACTCTAGATAAATGATTGAATGCTACATGCCACACTTCGTGTGCCAGTAAGCTATTAAAGAAATCTGGGTTATACAGAATGGATAAACCATTGGTAGCAGCTGTAGGTACCTCATACGTAAATATGTGTTTTAAGCTTAAACAGATTGTAGATAAAAAAACTGATTTAGTCATTAAATCAATCTTAGCATGTCTAAGATAATCTTCTACTTTATTATTTTCCATATTAGTCTCATAATTGTTATACTAGAAATCGATTAATGTTTTTCATCATTGATCTCCTTTCCCAACTTTAGTGTGTAGGAGGTGGCTCTAGGGTTGGTTTTAACCAAATAGCTTATCTGCGTTTTCATTTACCCATTTCTGAATAATAGGATGCCCTTTAAGATCCGATGCCATTGCATAAATATCTTTAAGAACTACAACTTGAAATTCAATTGGCAACTTTTTAATAACAACCATTAATGGTTCTATTGTACTGTCATTTGCATTATGACTAATTAAAGTTGTCATAGCGTACTGATGCCCTGGTTCTTTAGGAATGTGTACAACACTTGGATTCTTAAGCATATCCTCAATAGTAGGTAAGTCTTTGTATACCTCACAGAATGCTTTAAATTCAGTTGCTGGACCCTCACCTACTGTACCTACTAGTACAGCATGATCAGTTGGATTAAATTTAGCTTTATCTGTAATAATCTTAGATAAGAATTCCCAAGTACGTGGTGATGCAAATGTATCATCTGCATGACTAGGATCAAATTTATGTAATAGTTCAGGTCTAAACTTAATAAATGAAATTACTCTGTGGTCAATACCATGTGCATTAGCCCATTCTAACCAAGCGTCACTATCTACCATTAGATTCAAATGAATCATTCTAGATTGCATAGCTGTAGATAATCTATTAACAATAGCTTTATCAGTAGCTTTATTTCCTGCGCATACAATTGCTACACGTTTTTGTCTATCTAACACTAGCTTATAAGCTGCTGCTTGAATAGAAGGTGGAGCTGCATTAATCTCATCTAAAAATAATAACCAGCCATCATAACCATTAGGAACTTTGTCTAAATTCTGTAATGGGAATGTTGTAGGTGGTGCATAATCCATACGAGTACCATCTTGCTGTAATGTAGGAAAGCCATTTAAGTCAGTAGGATCTGATTGTGCTAATCGCATATCAATTAACTTAAGGTTATGTTTTTTAGCTACAGATTTAACAATGTCTGATTTACCAATACCTGGTGAACCAACTAACATAGGTGTTAGTTTAGACATTAATACAGTATCTAATGCTTCTACCATTGCAGAAGCTGAAATTTCAATGCTCATTTAGCTCTCCAATAAGTTCTGTGTCATACGCTGCTTAATAGCATCCGTAGGAGCTGCAAATAATTCTTCTTGTACTTCTTTAGTCTTTTTTGAAGCTCTAACTGGCTCAGCAGGAATATATTTATGTAATGCCTGTGGCCAAGTTTTACGTAACTTAAGTGTAGTACGAAGTGTTTCCATAGAATCATTTACGTAATCCATAAGTTCATTTTTTTCAGAAGTTAAAGCTTTTTCTTTAGCTAGTAAAGCCATTATTGTAGGTTCTAATTCTTTTTGTAAAGGGATAGATTGTGATGAAGTACTCCAACCACTACCAGTAACTAAATTAACTAATTTACTATTGTGGTAGTAGTTCCACGTTACATGTTCTACAACATCCATTTTTATATGGTCATCTCTGCAAACCATTTCTGTAGGTAGTTGATCTACTATGTCTTTATAAGGTGCTATCCATAAAAGATAGTTATCATAAACTAAATCTTTTTGTTCTTTATCAATAGCTGCAAAGGGTGTGTCATACATGTCTTTCTTAATCTTTTCAGCAATTTCAATTTGCTTTGTTTGACTTAATCTCATAGTTATCTCCAGAATTTCCAAGAATGTTTATTACTATTAGCAATACACGTTTCAATCTGTTTAACTACAGCGTCTACTTTATCATTAATAATGTTTATAGTAGTATCCTGTTCAGGATTAAGTAACTCATGTAAAGCAATATGCTTAGGTATACCGTGTTCATCAGCATATTTAGTAACTAGTTCATGGTCCTCAGCAGTTGCTGAAATAGAAATATTTCGTTTAACTAAATGTGTTTTTGAATTCAGTATATATTTTGGTTTTTTCAGTTTTCCTATTTCTTGAGCTATTACTCTAGATATAGTAGATGATCCAAGTGACATCAATTCAGCAATGTCTATCCCTGTAAAATCATCTGCATGAAGTCGCATAATTTCAGCACGTTGGACACGTGTCAGTCGTTTACCTGTTGGCATATTTTTACCCTCCCAAGGGTTGTTATAATTATTGAAGTGGCTGGAAGCCACAGTTTAAATTTTTAATGTAAAAAGTTTTGTAACTCCCCATAAACAAAATCTGAGTTATCGTTTAATTCTTCTACTTGTTCGTCAGTTAACTCTATCCCTGTGTCCTTGAACTCTGCTTCGATAATAAAAGAGTCTTCAAATTCAGGGTACTGGGTGTTATCCCAACCCATATCGATTACTGTTATGTTTTTAAAATTAATACTCATGGGTATTCCGGTTTAGGTAAATCAATAGGTGGCCAAGCTTTGTCAACAATGTCTAGTTTTAAATCAAAGCGTGCTAGTTCTTCTTTAATTTCTCTTAATGATTTGCGCCCTAAATTAGGTGTTATGCGCATATCATATTCTGTTTTTTGAATAACATCCCCAAGATAATAAAGATTCTCCGCTCTTAGGCAGTTTGTAGAACGGGCAGACACTTCCAAATCCCAAATTGTTTTCATATAAACTTCTGGAAAATCTTTAACTGTTTTTACAACGATTAGGTCATCTCCGTCTGTTAAAGATTTACCTTCTTTGTTTAAGTTACCATATGGGATAACCAACTCAAATTCATGAGAAACTCGAGTAAAGTAGGTATCTAGTTTGCAGTAACTGTCTTCATAGTTCGCAATACCATTTACTGTGGATACTACAATGAAATCATCATCCATCTTAATAGTCAGCGTACCATTACGCGCAGCATTTGCATGCATATTGATAAAATTTAATAAATCAGTCATAGCATTAACCCTGGACATTCAGATGGATCATCTGCAGTACATTCTCTTATGCAAGGACTGTCACCAGTTCCATATGCATCTCGTGTACGTTCACAATGTTGACAATTCTCACAGAATTTACCTTCATCATTAACTTTGTCCCACTCACGTTGATCGTCCTTATCTTTAGCTTTCATAGCTAGTGCATAATCATCAAAGTCAGGTTCCCAACTTCTCATATATTCGTCATGACCAACTTCATCGATCATTTGTTGTTTAATTTTACCCATACATCTCCTTTTCAACCAATCCACCAAAAATAATATCAGCAATTTTGATATCGGTATTTGATAAATGTTCCCACCATGATTGTGGTGCACTAACAATATTTCCTATTGATGGTATAGACATATCATCAATATTTCCATTATTGTCTAGCTCATAAATATTACCTTTCATATCTATGTATTGACTAACGCTTTTTAGTAACTGAATATCATTTATCATTTTGCTTTATCCTCCATTGG
>JYMV01027600.1_pt1 | contig 11513 bp, 11 predicted proteins | sample 338911 | NCBI WGS metagenome assembly JYMV01 (sample SAMN03354496, study PRJNA234377) | hydrothermal vent metagenome | biome: Deep sea; feature: Hydrothermal plumes at the Eastern Lau Spreading Center, Western Pacific Ocean; material: Seawater | place: Tonga | collected 2009 | depth 2000 m m
GAACATTTTTCAACGCGTCTTTGACAGACTCTGACATCGGAGATACTCCCGCGAGTGACACGACAGCATCTTCTTGTAGTAGAGCGGGAATAATCTCCGCCTCCGCCTCCCGCCAACGTGCCTCGCCCTTTTCATCCCATACCGATTGGACAGATGACATACCAAGATGTTCTAGCACCATATCATCGGTATCGATGCATGGCATATCAAGGTAATTTGCAATCCATTCACTGATGGTTGTCTTTCCCGAGCCTGAGTATCCAATAATCGCAATTGTGGACATCCTTTCATTCTAAACTCTTGACACGGAATCTGCGAGACCCCCTCTTATATAAAACTCATTACTCGCAGGGTCCCCAGTCCAGATGAGTAAGTTAACCTGTACAAATGGATACTTTTCGCATCGCTACTTGGTCTGGCCCTAGAAACATTTCAACCGCAATGATGCGTTCGTGGGAAAATAGACCTGACACAATCGTCTTTGATGAACCCCTATACCCCCATTATTTAAAAGTGACAGGACTTGATCATCCTGGACGAGATGCAATTCTTAAGCATCATGAATCAAACTGGGAAAAAATTGTAGAAGAACTTGTAGGGCCATGCAGCGAGAAGGTGTACTACCAAAAGCACATGACACACCACTTACTGCCACACATTACTCGTGATTGGCTCTCTCAAGTTACAAATATCTTTCTTATTCGCCATCCAAGAGAAATGATGACGAGCCTCATCAAAACCATTCCAAATCCAAGTATTGAAGAAACCGGTTTGCCACAACAACTTGAACTCTTCAACTACGTTCAAAAGGCAACAGGCGAATTACCAATCATCATTGATAGCAAAGATATTCTGCAACAGCCAGAACAAATGCTCCGCACACTTTGCAAGAAGCTCGCTATTCCCTTTTACGAGCAAATGCTCTCCTGGCCATCTGGCAAACGAGAGAGCGATGGGATATGGGCACCTCATTGGTATGCATCTGTTGAATCTTCAACAGGATTTGCTCCATGGAAACCTAAATATGAAGAAGTACCCCCTGCTTTTGAAAATTTGTGTTTAAAATGCATCGACATCTACGAAGTACTCGCTGCACATAAGATGTCACCAGAAGGCAAAAAACATGCTCCAAACATTTGACATTCGAAACAAAGATTTGCAAATCAACATCAATGGAGAACTCTTTCATCGAGATGTTGCAGGAATAAGTCCATTTGATTCAGTTGTACAAGGTGGCGACGGTGTCTGGGAAGGTCTGAGGCTTTACAACGGACGCATCTTTAAACTTGAAGAACATTTGAATCGTCTAAGGCACTCAGCGCAAGCAATGGCTTTTGAAACTATTCCAAGCAATGAAGAATTAACTTCTGAAATTGCAAAAACACTTCAAGCAAACAATATGAACGACGGGGTACATATTCGACTGACGCTCACTCGAGGAAAGAAAATAACAAGTGGGATGGATCCAAGACTCAACCAAGATGGAAATACGCTCATTGTCCTTGCTGAATTTAAGAGTCCTGTCTATGACACATCTGGGCTTTCGCTTGTAACTTCTTCGGTTCGAAGATGTACGCCCGACACGCTCGATCCTAAAATCCATAGTTGCAATTTAATCCAATCAATTATGGCAAAACTTGAAGCAAATGCAGCAGGCGCTGATGATGCATTGATGCTTGACTCCAACGGATTTATTGCAGAAACAAATGCAACACATATTTTCTTTGTCAAAGATGAGGTCGTATTTACATCGAGGGCGATTGCCTGCCCCGAAGGTGTTACTCGGCAAGTTGTTATTGATTTATGCAACGAGAACAATATCAATCTTACAATCAAAGATTGTTCCCAAGCGGAACTCTATAGAGCAGACGAGTGTTTTTGCACGGGAACAATGGGCGAACTTGCTTGTGTCACAAAAGTTGATGGTCGAATAATAGGATCAGGTTCAACTGGACCAATGACATCACGTCTTACTGATTTATTCAAAGCACTTGTTGCAGAGTGCGGAACAATAATCAACTACTAAAAACAGGTGTCGTCTTGTGGGTAGCCCCCTGCTTTTACACGCACGGTCCCCAGTTGCCGACCACGATGAGTAAGTCAGATACATCGACGATGCCATCTTGGTTGATGTCTGCAGGTGAGTCAATCGAACCCCAGTCGCCAATGACAATAAGCAAATCGGAAACATTAACAATGCCATCTTGGTTGAGATCGCCGACCTGTGTCGTACCGGTGAGATTGATAAGGATGTGGGTAGCCGTCGCGAGGTCGATGTGGCCGTTACCGTTGAGATCGGCTGCCACGATGTTCTCTTTCAATTGACCGAATCGAGCGATGTTCTGAGAGAGTGTTAGCCCGCCAGCGCCGTCACCGATGAGGATGCCTGTCTCTTGGTGGCTCTCCGCATTACCATAAACGGTACTCGTCACGGCCACATCCATAGCACCGTCGCCGGTCAAATCGGCAACCACGAAAACATTGGGAACGAAGTTACCAGCGGTGTGCGCAGCGAACATCATCGGTGCGCCGAAGCTACCATCGCCAGCGCCAAGCAATAGACTGATGTTGCCGGTGGCCTGATTCAAGGTGAGGAGATCAAGATGTTCATCACCATTCATATCGCTCAGTGCGACTACTGCGGGGCTTCCGCCACCGATGTTGACCATGAACACTGGTCCCGGATTCCCAAAACCATTTCCGATACCGATTTGTACAGCCACTTCTTGTCGTGCCGGAACGTAGGAGTCGACCGTTGTGACGATGTCGAGGTGGCCATCTTCGTTGATATCTCCCAGAGCAATGGACGCACCGTCTCGGACATCGCTGCCCACGAATTCAGTATAGAACACGCCGTTGCCGTCATTGAGCCAAACGCGACCACCGTTGGGAAGCACCATGTCCAGATCACCGTCGCCGTCCATGTCCCCCAGCGCAATCGCTGCTGCCGCCTCACTGCTGAAGTTCCCGTACGACACAACAACTGCGAAGGTTCCGTCGCCTTGACCCATCACAACATTGACCAGGTTACCCACGATGTCGATTGTGTTCGTCGACACGAAATCGAGTGCACCGTCACCATTGAGATCACCCGTGGCAACCCCATACCCACCGTGTTCATCATCGATAAGCAGGTGCTTGAACGATGTCGCTTCACTATTGTTGATGTTGATTATATATTCGCCGTGACTGACAAGATTTCCGAAAGAGTCTCTCCGTGGCGGCTTGACCGTCAGAAGATCAATGTCACCGTCGCCATCGAAGTCGCCCGCAGCGGTGCCGTGGTGGCTCGCCGTCGCGTAGACCTGTGGCTCGCCGAAGATATCGCATTCATTGGCCGAGGTCTGGCTAGCGAGCATCAGGGTGCCACTGCATGTGACGCTAGCGAGATATCGAAGGCTGTTCGATTGTGAGAACATGGACATTAGTAGTGTCTCCATAAATCATCATAATTAAATTCGCACCCCATTACACTGAGCAATGGATAAAAACTGCGAAGTGAAAAATCAAACCATCGCTGAACCCATGCCAGCAATGCGTCGCCATGCACTAAGTTGACCAATATGAAACGCTGGATGACCTAACAGCATAAACGCAGCGACTTGCCCGAGCGTATCCAACCTGCCTTCAAACGGAGTACCAGCAGTTGAACGATCGAACACCTCTGCATCGCACGATGCAACGAATTCCAACGCTTCATCTAACCGCGTTTTGTAATGTGCAATAGCTGTTGCCTTTTCTAAGTAGATACTTGCATCTTCTTGACAATCCGCGCCATGACTATATACAGAATCCTCCTGCTCTTGGAAAACCACTTCGCCACCTAGCAATTGTATGCACACGCCAAAATAATAAGCGAGGTGCCCCAACACAAATGCGGGGTGATTGATGGTGGTTCCAAATCGATCTGCAAATTTTGATTCGTCAATATCATTGCAAATCATAAGCATTAGTTTTTCAGTAAACAATGCTGAACCAGAAATTGTTGATGCGGCAGGGCTTAAAGTTGTAGGCATAGAGTTCTCCTTTATTCGTCCTATACACTAACCCCAAGACAGTTTGGTTGGATGCGGGTCATACATATTAAAAGCAAGGGGAAGGATTACAGTTCGTGCCATCTCCCATATACCAGCCCATGGAATTGCACTCTACCTCGGTCAAAACTTCGCACCAAGGCTCCTCGAATCCTATGCAACAAGCTCCTGTTTGCGGAGGAGAGCAATCGTTGCCCCAAGCAGAAACAATAAAGAGAAGATCTTCCACATCAACAATACCATCTAGTGTTACATCGCCATCTATGTCAGATGTGTTCCAGGTTTTGATGACGACAAGTAAGTCTCCAACATTCACGACGTTGTCTCCATTGATATCCCCGCAACTCTCGCATGTTTCAGATATCAAGCAATCGTCATTTTCCAACGTGCCGTATGTCTGTCCATTTGCATTTGAGCACACAGCGGTATTCTGAAGAACAACACTGCAGCAATACACATAAATTCCACCGATGTTGTTTGCGACATTGTCACGGACAAGGCAATCAGTCACCCAGAAATTTCCCATGTCACAAAAAATAGCGCCGCCAAAATACGCTTCGTTGTTTTTGAATACACAGTCGATGATCTCTCCCATTTCGGGGCTTGAACCTAGGGATGCCAAACCTCCGCCTTGAAATGCAAAATTATTTACAATACGGCAATTCTCTACTCTTGGCGAAGAAACGATACATAAGATGCCACCGCCCTGTGACTGAGTGCTCTGGCCTTGGGTGATTGTAAATCCTGAAATTATTGTTGACGTAGTTTCGTTGTTTCCACAGTAGAAGACGGATCGCTGATTCTGTCCGCTGATTATGGTGGTTTGTGGACCTTCTTTGCTTCTGAGCAAAACCTCTTTGCCATTCATATTGACAACGTAATTACCGATGCCAATATATGTCCCTGGCATCACCACAATTTCATCGCCATCAATTGCAGCATCTACCGCAGCCTGAATGTTGCTAAAGTCTGCCTTACCGTCATCATCAACCGTCCACGTAGTAGCAAATGCTGCACTTGTGATGAACATCGAGATGAGTAATAGATGGAACATATACATACACATTGTGCCTAATAAATAGTAACTATGCAATGAAATTACCCTAATAAAAGGTATAAGAAGTTGATCCCGCCACCGAAACCGTTTTATTACCCGTAACCGTGCTACCATACTAGCCGAAAATGGAGGTTCTATTATGAACAGAATTAAAAGAATACTACTCAATTCAAACAACAATACGCAACAAACATGGAGGGCACCCGTATCTATTGCATCCATTGTGCTCATTGCAACACTAACTGTTGGAGCTTCTAATTTCAAAGCACATGCAGACGAAGTTGTTAAGAAAAACCCTGTTGCCTTAGCAGCAGAAAAAGTTTCTGATGCAAGCGTAGAGTTCATGCTAAAAATCACTGATGCTCTACTTTCTGGAAAAGTAACGCCTGCCGAAGCTGCCCAGAAATTGATTTCTTTTGAAGAAGGCGTCGTAGAAAAAATGGAATACCTACGTGGAATACAAGAAAGAATAGAACATGCTGTTGATTCTGGCGAGTTGACGAGAGAAGAAGCAGATGCAAAATATGGTGAATATTCTAAGAACAAAAAAGCGAATTCAGGCAATGAACGTGCACAAGCATATTTGAAAGACGTTGCCGGAGAAATAAAAGCTGCAATTGCAAACGGCACTATGACTTCAGAGGAAGGCAAAGCAAAATATGCAGAAGCAGAAGCACGTATAGAAAAACGAATGGCTCAAAAAAATACAGGCAATAAACGCTTTGAAGCATATCTTGCAAAAGTTGGAGCTGAAATTAAAGAAGCAGTCAACAACGGCGAAATGACTCCTGAAGAAGGTAAAGCAAAGTACGCAGAAACAGTTGAAGCAATCAAACAACGTATGATGCATAACCCCGACAAGAAGCAAATCACTAAAGAAGAGTATGACGAAGCGGAAGCAAAGATGATCAAAATGGTTACCGCTGGTGAAATAACTCGCGAACAGATGCAAGAAAGACTTGATGCAATGGGTAGTGCTATGAAAGAATCTATCCGTGGCGAAGAGAGTCGAGAAATCTCTGATGATTGCATGGCGCTTAGACGCAGACTCGGTCAAGCTGTACGAAACGGCGACATGACTCGTGAAGAAGCTGGCAAGATTTGGGAAGAGGAAGGCTGCTAACTAACGACTTTAAAACTCGTTACTCGCACGGTCCCCAGTTGTTGATCACGATGAGTAGGTCGGATACATTGACGATGCCGTCTTGGTTGATGTCTGCAGAAGAATCAGTAGCATCCCAGTTACCAATAAGAATGAGTAAATCAGAAACATTGACCTGATAATCACCTGTCAAATCGGCAATGCATGTTGGCTCTGGTTTTGAATGTGTATCAAGATAACTGAAAATCATTTCAATGCCCTCGGTCGAAATGACTGGAAAGTGGCTTCCTCCGAACACTTCCCAGAGTTCACTTGACCCAGCGGATGGTTCATCGCATTGGTCATAGACCCACCGCGTTGTTTCATTGAACCAAACAAAATTATCGAAATTGAAGTTGCCTGCATCAGTCGCATTTGTTGAACAACCATTGTGTGTTGCCCAAAACTCCACTGTCGTATTCACGCTTGGATAAGGGTACAACTCTGGGGGTAACCAGCCCCCAAGCCATGAAATTATTGGGTCAAGAGTCCCATGAATTTGCAATACATGGACGGGCTCGGTTGGCTGGCAATTAGATTGTTCATTCCACATTGCACCAGAGAGACTTACGATTGAGGCAAAAATTTCAGGTGCTTCACAGGCCATACGATGGCACATGAATCCGCCATTAGACTGTCCAATAAGATGAATTCGCTGAGGATCTACGTTGTAGTTTTCTTTTATGGAGTTGACAAGAGCTAGCAAGTAGCTGACGTGTTCTGGGTTTGAATTAAATATGTCACAACATGCATCCGTTGCGTTCCAATAGTAATCCCCCAGTAGGTCTGCGCTTCCAGATGGTTTTGCAAAAATGTACCCATGATTATTCGCGTCATCTTGAATTGGAACGAGTATGTCATACCAAACCGGTGAAATTGGAGCCCAGCCATGTAAAAAGATTACCAACGGCGAGGGTACTTTTAAGTCATAGTCATCTGGAAGATAGACGGGCACTTTATTTGGCGGTACTTGCCCTGGCCACTGAGCATAAGAAACAGCGGTTGTAAAACAGAGAAACAAAAGTGGAAGTACAAAACGCACAATCACTCAATTGTAACTTGTGGATATGACCAAACAAGTAAAATCGGGAGTTTCTTTGTATCTGGATACAGACCTCGTTACGTGTATGCTCTCCGTGGGGTATTAAAGTCGTATTTGTTCATCTGAGTGCTTTTGCCTGCGTTTTGGATTTTCTTCCTGAAGATATTGTTTCGATGGTGTAACTTGCAACTGGCACACTTTTAGGGTGCAATCAAGTGGAATGGTCACAAAACTGATGCGAATTAAAGTAATAATCACCCAATTAAAAAACCCCAAATTTGCTGTATTCAAAGGAAATTCCACAGAGATTCGTTAATCACTCGATAAACGTACTCTAAAAGTCGATAAAGTATCCTCAAACTACCGGAGACAATCTGGAGCCAACTCCCCAATGTCCAATTCAAACCTACACCAAGCCACTCCATCAGAAAATAAACCGATGAAGGTCGTTATTTTGAATCAATATTACGCTCCAGATGTAGCATCTTCAGGGCATTTACTTTTTGAATTGGCTGAAAAAATTTCTGATCTAGGTGCTGACACTTCAGTAGTAACTTGTAGGCCATCCTATGGTCCGCCTGAATCTTGGGAAGAATGTCCTCGCAAAGAAACGCGAAACGGTGTCAAAACTCTACGTATGAATGTCACGCGATTTAGCAAAGACAACATCGTCGGACGGCTCGTTAACATCGTAAGCTTCATGGTGCCGCTTACACTTTTTCATGTTTTGCCAAAACAAAAAGGCAAAGTGTTTTTATACACGACGAATCCACCCTTCCTTGGTTTTGTTGGGGGCTTTGTCTCCATGCTTTTCAAACACAAATACGTCGTGCTTCTGCATGACTCATATCCAGAGATTGCTGTTTGGCTTGGCAAAATTAAAGCCGGTGGAATCATCGACCGCTTTTGGCAATGGTGCAACAAAATTATGTATCGCCGAGCGAACCAAGTTATCGTTTTAAGCGAAGCTGCAAAAGAACTTGTTGTGAATAATTATGGACCAGAGCCAGATCGAGTTCATGTCATCCCAAACTGGGCTGACCCAGCAGACTTAACACCTAAAAATAAAGAAGAAAGTAATTTTGCAAAAAAATACGATTTAGTTGAACCATTTACTGTTCTGTATTCTGGAAACCTTGGTCTGTACTATGAGTTCGACATGATTTTGGAAGGCGCTCAACAACTACTCGGCGAGAATTTCCGCCTTGTCATAACAGGTGCAGGTGGTGGAAAAGACAAAATTGCACAACAAATCGAAGAGCGCGGATTGACAAACACGCTCCTCCTTCCGTATACACCCCAAGAAGAATTCAACGATGCACTTAATTGTTGCGACGCGCTCATCGTAACTATTGCAAAAGGCATTGATGGCATTAGTTTTCCATCGAAACTCTATACATGCCTCTCTGTTGGCAGACCAATTATTGCGTTTTCAACTCCCAATTCTGAATTGCGTCCAATTATCGAGCAAAACAACATTGGTGCTTGGTTTGAGATTTCAGACTCGGGCGGATTCGTTGCCTATGTTCGTTCGCTCATGCAAAATCCCTCTGAGGCAAAAGAAGCGGGTAAACGCGCCCGAGACCTCCTCGAAACAAAATACACGATAGAAAAATCGGGACAAGCGTACTTTGATGTACTTGAACTAGCTAATAACGAATAATATACCAACCTCACTTACACCAATTATGCAACGCAATACAGCAAACTTGAACAGGAATTCCGTATGTCTTTACTCGTGACCGGCGGAAGAGGCCTCGTTGGTTCAGCCATTGAAGCTGACTTAAAACCTACTCGGGACACTTTGGATCTGATGGATCTTGACGCAACAGTTGCGTATATCGAAGCAAATGATGTGACTGAAATTATCCACTGCGCTGCAAAAGTAGGTGGAATCAAAGCCAATATGGAACAACTCGGCGAGTTCTTCTACGCCAATATGATTCTCAACACGAACGTTCTTGAAGCTGCTCGCAAATGTGGCGTCACTAAAATGGTCTCGTTTATGAGTACATGCGTCTTCCCAGATGATGCAACCTACCCACTAAGTGCAGACCAAATACATAACGGCGAACCCCACCCTTCTAATTATGCCTATGCGTATGCAAAACGAATGCTTGATGTGCAAAGTAGAGCATACCGAGACCAATACGGTTGCAATTTCGTAACTGTAATACCATGCAACATTTACGGCCCACATGATAATTTTGATTTAGAGAATAGCCACGTAATTCCTGCCTTGATTCGAAAATGTGAAACTGCCATGGAGCAAGATACAGAGTTCGTTATTTGGGGTTCTGGAAAACCATGGAGAGAGTTCATGTACGTTGGCGATGTGGCCGAAGTAGCCACTTGGGTACTCAATAACTATGATTCCCCTGTTCCATTTATTATGTCACCAGATGAAGAAGTTCAAATCTCTACAATTGCACAAGAAATAGCCACCGTTATGGGCTTTGAAGGTGCTATTGTCTATGATGATTCTTACCCAGATGGTCAACTCAAAAAACCATCTGACAACAGCGTATTAAAACAACACATGCCTCATTTTGAATTCACATCGATTCAAGATGGACTCAAAAAAGCCATTGACTGGTACAAAGCAAATAAGAAAGACGTTCGATCATGAAAAAAGCACTTATCACCGGAATAAACGGTCAAGATGGGTCATACCTCGCTGAATTCTTACTCTCAAAAGGGTACGAAGTGCATGGCATCCTAAAACGAAACTCCGTAGCTGAAAACCAAACAGCACGTCTTGATACTGTATATGACAAATTGAATCTTTATTACGGCGATTTGACTGACTTGTCCTCATTGATTTCAATTATGCAAAAAGTCCAGCCAGATGAAGTCTATAACCTTGCGGCACAATCGCACGTTCGAATTAGTTTTGATGTTCCTCTTTATACAGTGCAAACAGTTGCTAACGGTGTATTGAATGTAATTGAAGCTGTGAAACTTGTTTCTCCGCATGCTCGAATCTACCAAGCGTCTTCTTCTGAAATGTTCGGTAACTGCATTGATGACGATGGTTTCCAAAGAGAGTCCACAACCATGCGCCCAGTAAGCCCGTACGGCTGTGCGAAAGTGTTTGGATTCAACATTTCTCGAAATTACCGTCACTCCTACGATATGTTCATCTCAAATGGTATTTTGTTTAATCATGAGTCCCCTCGTCGTGGTTCCAACTTTGTCACAAGCAAGATCGTAAAGGGTGCAATCGCAATCGCTTGCGGTGAAGCGACCGAATTACGAATGGGTAATCTCGATGCTCGCCGTGACTGGGGTCATGCAAAAGATTATGTCGAGGCGATGTGGATGATTTTGCAAGCAGACAAGCCTGACGATTATGTTTGCGCCACCGGAATTTCGCATAGTGTCCGCGACTGCTGCGATTATGTGTTTAGTAAACTTGGCATGAACTACGAAGATTATTACGTGCTCGATAAACGATATCTCAGACCTGAAGAATTGCACGATCTCAAGGGCGATTCAACTAAAATTCGCAAAGAACTAAATTGGGATCCTAAATACACGTTCGAAACGTTAATGGATGACATGGTTGAAAGCGATGAGAATTATCCAAATATCAAAAAGTAATTCTCACACTTTCTGAAAATCCTCTTCTTTTTCTAAATTTTTTAAAAAAACACCGTAATTTACTGTACAAACGGTTGTCATGTTCTCATAAAAGAGTTACATTTCACTTTCTACGTGCCAGTTTGAATCGCCAGTGTTGGCGGGAGAGCACATAATGAGTTGGACCAATGAAAGGATTCGAATTCCATGGCCAAAAAGAAAACTAAGAAAAAAACGGCAAAAAAGAGCGCTAAAACAACTGAAGTTAAGCCTCGTACAAAAACACAAATCATGAGTGACATTTCAAATGACACTGGTTTGACTCGAAAAGAAGTTGCATCAGTATTTGACTGCATGTCACAAATGATTAAAAAAGATCTCGGCAACAGAGGCCCAGGTGTCTTCACTGTTCCTGGACTTATGAAAGTTAAAAAGAAACTCGTTCCAAAGCGTCCAGCACGAAAGAACGTTTGGCTTCCACTACTTAAAGAATTCCGTGACATTCCTGCTAAACCAGCACGCAAAGCTGTCAAAGTTACACCTTTGAAAGCATTGAAAGAAATGGTCTAACTCCAATTTTCAGTTTGATTTCTTGCAACACCCCGCGTTTATGTGGGGTGTTGTTTTTTAGTATTGGCATACACTACAACTATGTCA
>JYMV01047125.1_pt1 | contig 11511 bp, 10 predicted proteins | sample 338911 | NCBI WGS metagenome assembly JYMV01 (sample SAMN03354496, study PRJNA234377) | hydrothermal vent metagenome | biome: Deep sea; feature: Hydrothermal plumes at the Eastern Lau Spreading Center, Western Pacific Ocean; material: Seawater | place: Tonga | collected 2009 | depth 2000 m m
TGGCTATTGGGATTTGCAAGTCCGGCACACGTGAGTGCAAACAGGGGCAATGGGGCCATTGCCAGGGGGATAAAAAACCCATTCTCGATGGACCGGATAGTTCAGCCGGTTGTGACGGTTTTGATAATGACTGTGACGGTGGTGTTGATGAAGGCTGTCCCTGCGAGTCGGGTATAAAGATTTGCGGTTCAATAACGGGTCAGTGTCAGAATGGCATTCAGCAGTGTCAAAATGGACATTGGTCCGAATGTCAGTGGGGGACTATTGCTGTGTCCGTCTGGCCGGAACCTGAGATTTGTGACGGCAAAGACAACGATTGTGACGGCCATATCGATAACCAACCTGGAACAACTGCTCCTTTGGTCACCGTGTGTGGCGATTTTGATCTGGCCCTGGCCGGCATAGGGCAATGCACTGCCGGCACAAAGGGATGCGATTCCCCATGCGAAGGTGCAGTCGGTCCTGAAGATGAGCTGTGTGCCGACAATGTCGACAATGATTGCGATGGGCTACCGGACGAGGGTTGCTCCTGTGAGCCTGTTCAACCCAAAAACTGTGGTCCGTCAATCGGCGTGTGCAGCCCGGGAATCCAATCATGTGGTGCAGATGTGTGGAGTTCCGAGTGTGCCGGTGCGGTACTGCCGAGCCCCGAGCTCTGCGACGGCATTGATAATGATTGCGATGGTCTCGTTGATAATGTGCCGGGCACCCATAACCCCATTGCTCATTCCTGTTGGGATCTTTCTATTGATCCCGACAGTCTTAAAGTTGGACTGGGTGTCTGTGGGGTCGGCAATCGTCGTTGCTACGGTAGCCTATGGGGGCCCTGTGTCGATCAGGCCGGCCCATCCCTGGATTTTGACGGCAACGAAGTGGAACAGTGTGACGGCAAGGACAATGACTGTGACGGCTCGGTGGACGAGATGTGCGACTGTAGTGATTCACCTGAGACCACCAGTTGTGGGAGTTCCGTTGGTGCGTGCTCCCTGGGCACGCAAAAATGCGTTGCGGGTCAACGGGCTGCCTGTGTGGGCGCGTCATTACCCAAGGTCGAAGAATGTAATGGTATCGACGACAACTGTGACGGTCTAGCTGACCTGGTGGTGGGAGGCACAACTCTGAAGAGAGGCTGTTATGCCGGACCTTCGGCCACACTGGCCTATGGTGAATGTTCTTTAGGAGCAAGGAGTTGCATTCAAGGTAGTTATTCTGTGTGTGAGTCTCAGGTGATGCCGGTTGCTGAGATCTGTAACGGTCTGGACGATGATTGTGACGGTGTGACGGACGAAGGTTGTGCGTGTGCTGATGGGGCAACGCAGCCTTGCGGAAGTGATCAGGGAAGTTGCGAAAGCGGCGTCAGCCTCTGTGTCGATCTTCAGTGGTCGGAACTGTGCATGGGTGCACAGCATGCTGAAATTGAGGATTGCAACGGGCTGGATGACGATTGCGACGGCAAGGTCGATAATCAGCAGGACAGCGACAAAAAGATAAACACGAGTTGCTATACCGGACCTCCATTGACCCGTGCTATTGGCGAATGCAAAGCGGGTATTCGCAAATGCGGCATCACCGGAAATTGGACCAGTTGCGTCGGTCAACAGCTTCCGGCTTCTGAGGACTTCTGTGGAGATGAATTGGACAACGATTGTGACGGTGTCGTTGACGAGGGTTGTGATTGTGATTCAACGCTGACGCCGACCCGAGCTTGCGGCCTGAATACGGGGGCTTGCACCGAGGGAGAGCAGTTGTGCCAGGACAGCTTATGGTCGGCCACTTGTAGCGGTTCTCTTCCCACAACCGAGAATTGTAACGGGCTCGATGATGATTGTGATGGAAGAGTGGACGTCAATCCTTCCAACGACCGAAAGTTGGCTCAAAGTTGCTATGACGGAGGAGCGTTCACAGAAGGGGTAGGGCCGTGCAAAGCTGGAAAGCGCTTGTGCGTGGCCGGCCAATACTCGGGGCCCTGCCTGGGGCAACACACTCCGGCGCCGGGTGACATTTGTGGCAACGACCAGGATGACGACTGCAATTCTCTCACAGATGTAGATTGTCCGGTCGGAAACTAGCGCAACGGTTATTCAGGATGACTTGCTGACAGCTATCGAGAGCGACGTGGGCCAATCTTTTTTGTGGGCAAAACGGCCGCCGGCTTTTTTGTTTTGGTGGGGTCTGGGTATTTCTTTCGATAGGCCGCTACGAGTTCTGCAACCTTCTTTTCTTCCTCAAGGCTGGTATCCACCCCCTTGAGTTCCCAAGAGACCTGTGAGGCGTCTGGGTCTGGAGCTGTTGCATCTTCCAGGTCCATTTTGGTGGTTTGGAGTTCAGTCTTGAGTTGAACGAGGTTTCGCTCAAAATACTCTAGCGAACGCGCCTTCTTGGGGTCTTTCTTGGCGGTCTCAATGTAGGTGGTGCGGGCCTTGACTTGGTTTTCGAGTGAGGAGACTCGTTTGACCAGAGAGTTCTTGTAATTTCGATCCACAAATTTCATGAGTCCGTTATTGACTTCGACGTGGAGCACAGACAGGTTTTTGCCGCGCATAAAGGCCTCAGCAATCAATGTCTTTCCCTGGGGGCTCAGCCCATGACGATACTGCATTTCCTGGCCACCCAGGATGAAGTGCAATTCCGGGCTTTTATCGATCACTTTTTGATTCTCGCTGCTGTTGAGATGACCCAGTAGGATGAATATCTCGGCGCCTTCCTTCTTGCGTCGTTGGACTTCTTTGGCGACGAGATCTTCGGGTGGCATGACGGTAATTTTTTGCTCATCCACGGTCTGTCGGCGGTTGACAAAGACAGTGGTCACCGCACCGATTACGGCCACTTTGTAGCCGGCGACTTTGAGCATGACAGAGGGTTTGAAAATGGGCTTTCCATCCTGATCCAAAATGTTGGATGAAAGGAATGGGAATGCCGCTTTCCCGGCCAACTTCTTCAAGAGCTTGATACCCAATGCGAGGTCCCGGTCGCCCACATTGTATGCCTTGATTCCCATCTTCTTGAACACTTTGAGATACAACTCAGAGGCCGCTTTGACCTGTGCCCGGTCCTTGTCGCCGACACTGTATTTCGACTGAAAGGAATCACCGGCTTCAAGATGTAGCAGTGGAACTTTGGAATCGTTGATCTGATTGATGTATGTGGCTCGCCTGGCAAGACCGCCAAGCCGTGCCTTTACTCAGCCACAGGGTTCGACTTCTCCCTGAAGATTACTTGAGTGGACAATCTTGAATTGGTTTGTCTTGGCGCCTGCGGGTCTAGGAGCTTCAATTTCAGGCGCTTCAGGGGCCACGGCCGCCACACTCTTTGTCTTGCTTATTGTACTCGCAGCCTGTGTTTTTGCGCCGGCGGTCTTTGCCTTATCCGGAGCGGCGGTCCCAGCCTTGTCAGCGGGGGCTGCTACTGCTTTTTGAGTCTGCGTTTTCGCCGGCGGTGTGGGCTGTTTGGCCTTTTCTTTTTGACACCCGCTCACGAGGGTCACTGCAGTCAGCAAGAGGAGAAATCTAAGTGAAGCTCTAACTTTCATGCGCGGCAGCATAATCATCAGTCTAAAGAGTGGCAAGGGATTCGATGTTTTGACCCAAATCCGCACCTACTTCACGTGCCTTGTCCCCTAATCGCACACTGTAACGTCGCCTACACACCACGCTTAGAGCGTCTTGCTCGCACATTGGCCGGTGGATTTGGGTTTTGGGGTTGCTTTTAGGCGTCTTCTTCCGTCCACATCAAGGGGTTATCCGGCAAGTGCTCGTCGTTGGAATTACGCTCCAGCATCTCTATCAAGAAACTGCTGGCCGCCACGGATAGTCCCAAAAAGACGGCCGAAAAAATGATGTAGCTTCGCAGGTTTCCAAGAAAGCCGGGCCCCGTTACTCGCATGCTTTCTTTGACCAGAAGTGGAAAGAGAAAGGCCAGAAGGTAGATAGTGGCACCCCACCCGACCGCTCGCGCAAAGCTTATATTGTGGCCGCGGTAACGGGCCTTCTTGAGGGCGGGGAGCATGAGCAGCAGGAGCAACAAAGGAACAAAGTAGACGCTTGCATAATAAACCGCTGTGAGTCGCAACCTTCCCATGTTTTTCATGTTGGAGATGCGCTTTTTCATGATCGTTCGCTGGACTTGTTTGTTCTTGAAGGTGCTGTCCAGGTCCTCGGATTGCTCTTCTAATTGTTGGCCGAGTTCTGCTGTTTCGCTGGAAAATGCATAGTAGCTTTTGTAGAGATCCACATTTCTTTCAATAGGAATACGGCCACCATAGGGGAACAAGTAGTAGCCAAGTAACAAGACAACGCCCAGGGTGCTGACCCATCGGCTGTAGCGGGAACTGTTGAGCAGGCCCGTATACCGTCCTCCAATACCCAGGCAGACTAACCCGGCTCCCAACAAAAACAGGTGGAGCGTGTCCTCCCGTGGGAAATAGCTACCGGCAACCGTTCCAAAGTAGTTGTCCGCCCAGTTTCCAGACAACGGCGGCACAGCCACACGCATTATTTCCAATGGATTGATTCCCAGCACGATCATGAGTAGCAGCAGTCCGGTGGTCAGAGCGGATGTCACTTTGAGATTAAAAGAACTGAGCCATCCCAAAAGGAGGAAGCTGAGCCCCACGAGCGCAGGCATCATGAGACGGATGATGGTCAGAGTGTCGTCTACACCAAATCGGTCCCAGACGTTGACTGGGCTGCCGTTCGCACGATCAATGGGCAACACAAAGGTGGCGAGAAGAAGGAATGAAAAGAACTTGAGATAGCGTCTTAGTGCAACCAATTTAGGGTCGAAATTCAGCTCGTCCAGGTCGTCATAGTCCATGAATTGTTTCTATGAGTCCGGCACAATGATGTCAATCAGTTGCAATTCCGCCCCTGTTTTGTAGGCTCAGGCAAAATGAGTTCAGAATCCCAAGAAAAAGCCATCTCTCCCATTGAATCATGGGCATATATTCACAGCTTCTTGATTTGGCTGGTGGCCTGTTTTGGTGTGATAACCTTGCTGCTCACCGTTTACAATCAGCTGACCCAATCAAAGACTGATGAAGCGGCCGCTTTGTTGACGGAGGGCGCCGATGCGGAGCAACTCAAATCCGTATTCGAGCGACTCAAAGACCCTCATCTTCTGAGTGGGTGGCGAGTTCCAGACTCCATTGTGCCGGGTTTTGATCCCAGGCTTTCCGACCTGACGGAAGACGGATTACTTGAAGCGGCGATGGCTTTACCTGAATTTCCAGCGCCTAAGGGGTCCGTTAAACACCTGAACGCCTGTAACAAGAATCAGACGTGCATTATCTCTGCACTGGGAACGACGCGCAGAGGAGCCAAAAGGCCGCCCTACAGCAATCAGATTTATCGCTATCTTTTCCTGTCTCGTGCAATGGCAGCCGCGCAGCCGGTAACGGATGAGCAAATCCGCTATTTCAAGACTCATATCACTCTCTGGGTGCGGGCCTTTGAACGCCAAATTATAAATGGCAAAGGCACCGCGACCACGTCGGATCGAAGCATGCTGGAGCTATTGTTGGAGAGTCGTCAGACCTCTCTTTGGAACACCTGGCTCTTTTGCGGATACGGTGGCATTGCGTTCATGATATTGGGGTCGGTTCTGCTTGTCTGGCGTCGTCGCCGTCACGGGCTTGAAGCAAAGGACAACAATCTTCAGTCCTGAAGTCTCCACTGCATAGCGGCGCCTATGATGCCCGCTTTGTCGCCCAATGTGCCAAGGCGTACAGTGACAGCATCGGCCACCACCGGGTAGCAGCGCTTACGAAGCTCCGTCCACATGGCATCTTTCATCCAATTAAAGGTATGGCTCACTCCCCCCGCCAGGACAATGTTGTTCACATTTAAGGAGTTGAGCAGGCCCGCTATGGTGCGGCCCAACATGGTTCCAGCCGTGTTGAAATGCGCAAGGGCCGTCACATTTCCCGACTGAGCAGCATGAGCCAGTTGCTGGGGAAGATGTGGGGACTGCTTATCTGTACCCTCCACGGGGTCCCGGCTGCAAAGATATTCAAAGCCAACGCGGGAGCAGTACATTTCCAGGCATCCATATGAGCCACAGCCACAAAGCGGACCGCCGGGTTCTACAGTGATATGCCCAAATTCGCCTGCCATGCCGCGAATACCACGCCACAACCGCCCATCAAGAAATATGGCACCACCGACTCCCGTACCCAGCGTAAATCCCAGCAGGTCAGGGCAATCGACGGCGGCGCCGGCAAGGTATTCTCCACCAATGACGCAATGGGCGTCATTGTCCACCAGAATGGGCACTGAGACGTGCTTCTTGAGTCGGCCCACAACGTCAAAATTGTTCCACGCGGGAAAGTTGGGAGAGGTCACAACGATACCTCGACGAGCGTCTATACAACCGGCAATCCCCACACCCACGGACTCCACTGCTTGTGTGTTACTTACGGCATCGACGGCTTCCACAATGCGCGCCAATACGGCGTGTTCACTTTTATCCGCGTCTTCCAACCAGATGACTTCTTCGTTGAGCACTTGAAAGTGCGCGTTGACCAGGCCCGCTTTGATCCGGGTTCCGCCTACGTCTATGCCCACAAAGTGTTTCATGTTTCGTTCCTTTTCAATTCGAAATCACGTCTGCAATGTAGTCCGAAATGCCCAATTCACTTCCAGTGCACTTGATCAACCACTCCGTTGAACTCAACTCGGCACCACCTTCAAAGCAGTGACGTATAATCCAAGGCCCGACCTCTGGCCGACCCCAAATTGAGCCAAATTGCCGCACAATCTCTGCTTTTAGTTGGGATGCAACCAATTCAGCGACAACGTAGTTCTGAACATAGATGGGATGGGTCACAAAATGTGGAACGCGGGCCCAGACAGGGGTGCCTCGCAACTCCTTTGTTGTTTCAAGACCTATAATTTCTTCGTAAAGATCCCAGAAAAAAGCAGTGGGATCTTCCTGCGGATTCTGAAATATGGCTTCTTCAACAGCGACCCAAATAAGCATCCATCGTAGAGATGCGAGTCGTTTGGCGCGGTTTCTGGTCTGTATCCTGGCAATGCTTTTGTCATCGAGTTTCAGGGAGTGTTTCAGCCATTCAGGTTCGTGGCACAGGTAGGCAAATAGCTGTGCACAGCCTTCACTCAGGGCATCATTGGGCGTATCTTTTAGTGAATAGAAGTTCTGTTTGACGTTGAGAGCCTGCACTGCGTGTCCCATCTCGTGAAACAGTGTTTCACAGCTCGCCAGGCCGTCGCTAATGTTGGCTAGAACACGTACATCGTGAGGTGGATCTATTGGAAAACAATAAGCATGTTGCGACTTTCCGTCGCGACTCTCCATGTCCATGGTGAGTTCGGAACGATCCAGATCAATGCCCATTTCGAGGAAACTCTGTTTCATGTGTTTCAGGGTTTCTTCCTTCGGAAGCAATCTTGCCAATTGCATATTCAGTTCAGGGTCCTCAAAATGCATGTCCCAGGGCCGCAGACGCTCCAATCCCAGTCTGGATTTCTGCCTCTGAACACACTTCACCCACTCTTCGTCTGTAGATTGTTTCAGGTGTTTCAGGGTGTGTTTCAGATTGTTGCAATCCTGGCCGGCCGTGAGTAGTCCAATCTCACGGAATCCAGAAAACCCGAGTGCTCTCGCTGCTTTATTACGCAAGATCGCCAAATCGAGAATGGGCTGCTTTAGTGAATGGGCTATTTCGGTCCTCGCTCGCCATGCTGCTTCCCGCGTGGCGCGGTCAGGCTCGGCATTCAGGATCTTCTGTAACTCGGAGTCGGTGTACGAGCTTTCAAACAGTTTCGCTCTGAAACGGGTCAGTTGGCTGACAGCGTCTGTAATGGTTCCATGGATCTGTGGTCGCGAACGTACATGCTCACGTGACAAAATACGATACAGGAGCTCAATTCGCCGTCGGGTTTGGGGCGCAAAAACAGTGTCACTTAGATGTAATTCTTGGACTCGTTTCCATGTTTCAAAGTTACCAAAGCTCTCTTGAAACGCCTGGGTCTTTTCATCAACCTCACTACGTTTTCCTTCACTATAGAGCGTCCATTGTGCCGCAGACATTTGGCGAGCCACGCTTTCAAGCTGTTCTTCCGTGTTGTTGAGCCAGGTGGTGACCTCATTCATGGCGATAGGATAGCGCGTATTGGTGAGTTGTGTCTTTGTGTGAGAGACGTCCATGCCCTCAGTATGTTGAATGTTGGGTAGAAAGGAGTCGTGTGCGGGGGACAGAAATAAAAAAAATACCCGGTATGCCTCCGTCCAAAACGCGTCACCCGGGTATCATATTGCTGTACATATCCTCCGAGAGCTACTCGGGTGATACTGGAAACAAGGTTGGAACTAATGATGCCGCCCGTTGCTGTTCTACCAAGGAGAGTAAAACAGAATTAACAGTAGCATTGTCGGTTCCCTGTGCATCTCCCCATGGGGTCAACATGGTGTCGATGCGGAATACTGAGAAAATCAGGTACAAACTCTCCTCCGTCCCAAGGAGTTTGTTCGAAAGGTTGCAAGCACCCGGTGTATTCCCAGCCGTGTCTGATTGTGGGGTCAACACAATTGGACACGAATTGGGCATCTGGATACCTAACCCAGCCGTCGGGTATCCAGATGCCATTGGCTTTTTTCTCTCACTGAGACTTTACTCAGCTCGATGCTAAAAAGAACACCCACAACTGTTTAGCCCGCCGTCCAAGCGGGTTTGCAATCATGGTCCCCTCAGAAGAGGGATTGTGGACCGCCGACAAGTGTCGACAAGTCCGAAACTTCGGACCCCTTACCCAGCCGTGAGGTGTCCAAAGTTTCAATGGGAGAAAATGGAACTTTCCGCCCGACTCCTCCCAAAGCCGAGTATCAACCCTTGCGGGTCAGAACAGTCGATATAACACCCAGCCGGTCTATATCTTCTGCGCCATCAGAGGTGCTTTAAATTACCTCTTGAGGTTCAGTGTTTCCTGCATCATTTGGTCTGCAGTCGTAATATTTCGAGTGTTCGCCTGATATCCACGCTGAGCGAGAATCAGAGCGGTAAATTCTTCAGCCAGGTCCACATTGGATTGCTCCAGTGCACCTGAGTGAATCTTGCCCAAACCACCCGTAGATGCTCTACCAATGGTCACTGCACCCGATCCCGGCGTCTCGACAAAGAGGGTGTTACCCACTGAATCAAGGCCGTGTGTGGAACGGAAACGTGCGAGAGCTACCTGTCCCACAATACGCGTCTTTCCATTCGAAAAGGTTCCGGTAATCGTGCCGTCGGACTGAATGTCGATCCCTTGGAAAATACCGGATTGTGCACCGTCCTGGCTCAGTTTGGCCACTGTCGAATCACCTGACCATTGCGTAGAGTTCGCAAAGTCGATTGTGAAATCTACCGGGTCCGCGGCGCCTGTCGGAGTGAACGAACCTGCTAGAGGCCCTCCACCGATCAGGTTACCGTCTCCATCAAACTGCAAGGTACCCGCAGAGATGTCTTCTTTTACGCCGGCAGTACCACCGTCGAGCTGACCGCCATCAACGAGAACGTGGAAATCCCATTCGTTGGAGGCCGTCTTTTGGAAGTACACGTCTGCTTGATAGGCTTGGCCTAACTTGTCGTACAGGGTGACACTCGTTGAAAAATTGGCCGATGCGTCCGGGTCGGTTGGGTCGAAGACCAGTGCATTACCGCCGCCGTCCACTTTCACTTTTGATGATGACTGCAGATTCATCGCGAGTTTTATCTTGGTTGTTGCTGCAGGCGGGAACGGAGCGTCCACCGGCTTCAAAGGACCTAATGTGGCACCAATGTTACCTGTAGCGTCGGCTGAGTATCCCATCAGTTGTAGGCCACTCGGGTTCACAACAAAACCTTCGTTATTCAAGTGGAATTGGCCGGCTCGGGAGAAGAAATTCGCTGACTCTTGTCCAATATCGCCCTTCAATACGAAGAAGCCCTGTCCATCGATTGCCAGGTCTGTCGTTAGACCGGTACCCAGCAACGCACCTTGCTTATAGAGACGCTCAGCGTCCACCATGCGAACACCCAGGCCAACGGTACCACCTTGTGCAGAACCCAGAATATTTTGTCCCAAGATATCCTGGAAAACCGCACGAGTCCCTTTGTAGCCAACCGTATTCATGTTTGCGATGTTGTTACCGATTTGACTCAGCGCCTGAGCGTTAGCACTCATTCCACTCAATCCAATATACAATGATCTATTGATACTCATTTATTCACCTCTTTGTTTGAATCCAAAAATTCTCTATTCGCTGCCGTCCGTTTCTTTATCTGTATTGCCGTCCATCACTTCCATGACATTGGCCAATGACACTGTGCGTCCACTCTCCATCACCAACTCCGGGAATCCACCCTTGAAGCTGACTGATTTGATGGTTTCCTGAACCTGGGTATAAACACCCACCTCATTTCCTTTGGAGTCAGTCGCTTTCACGCTCACCGTGTAACTGCCCGCAAAGGCCCGATTGCCATCGTCGGTCATGCCGTCCCACTTGACTTCGTTGAGACCTTTCTCGCCGGACATTTCAAATGTCTTGACCAGATTGCCCTCTTCATCCCGAATTTCTACGGTGACGTTGGCGGCATCGTTTTCAAGGTCGAATCCGATTTTGGTTCCGCCGGTTTCGCCCAGGGTGATCGTGTCACCTGCGGCCATTACGCTCTTGCCGATAAATCCAACCGCTAATGTGCTGTTGGTAGCAGTGGCTGCAAGCGCTACGTTCTCCATTGTTTTCTCTATATTCACCAACCGTTCGAGGCTGGTGAATTGAGCTAACTGGGCCACGTATTCGGTTCCGTCCTGCGGATTCATAGGGTCCTGCTGTGTGAGCTGAGTTATTATGAGTTTCAGGAAATCTTCTTTGCCCAATTCACTCTTTCGAGGCGTTCCGAGCCCTGATGGTCCCGTCGTTGCTGCCGCTGCAATTGATGCGCTATCCATTCCCATTTTCTTGTCCTCCGTTATCCTTCAATTCGTTTCTTACGAGCTCTTGGCTTCTTGAGAGTTCTGGTCGCGATGGCGCCGTCCCACAAATGCGGAGAACGCTTCATCATCGGCCGCTTGTTCGTACATTTCGTCCCGTGTTTGTTGGTCAAACTCAGAACCCTGGCCCTGGTTCGTATCGGTTTCACTGGCCGAGGCATCCTGAATTTCGACCACGGGGTTTTGATATCCTTTGCTTTCCAGACTTTCCGCCAATGCGCCCAATCCGCTTCGCAGCATGCCGGCGGTCTGGGCTTCCGATGCCTGTATAACCACCTGTAATCGAAGTGCTGCGCTTGCATCGGGCACCATTTTCATTTGCACGCGTACATTTCCTAATTCACCCATGCGAATGGTCATTTTTGTCTCGCCCTGACTGCGATTGAGTTCGCGGGTCGCCAGGTGGTCCAAGATCTGTTCACGCACGGCCTCAACTGTGCGCGCGGCTTGCATGCGGGTAACCGAATCCACCACATTCACATCCAGGGGCGTGTTCACACTAAGCGGTGCATTGTCGCCGAGCATGTTGCTCATGGTTGCTTCA